>Ga0099364_10010002_pt1 | contig 13111 bp, 7 predicted proteins | sample TergutTh196P3_FD_73070 | JGI IMG/M metagenome (GOLD analysis project Ga0099364, IMG submission 73070) | Microcerotermes parvus P3 segment gut microbial communities from Pointe-Noire, Republic of the Congo - Th196 P3 | ecosystem: Host-associated > Arthropoda: Insects > Digestive system > Gut ...
GTTCCGACTGTTTTAACCTCCGGCGACAATTTGTCGCTGACGGGGTACAACAACGGCTCCGCCGCTTCACATGATATGCTGTACCGCTTGACAGGAGTAACCGAAACGGAGCCTTTTTTGAATATATCCATCGCCGACAGCAGCACTCAAACGCGGTATTACGCGGTGATACCCAGAGAAGCTCCGGAAACGCAGCTTAACAGGCATCGCGGTCAGTTCGGCGCGGACGTTTATCCGCTGGCAGTCGGCGGCGCTGCAAATTTTATTGATACAAACGGCAGACCGGCGTATTTGTTTGTTTCCACGCTTCAAAGAAACGTAAACAGCGTTCAGGTAACATATTCCTGGACGGATACTGTACCAATAATGCTCGAAAGCATTGCCGTAACCGTACCGCCGACAAAAACGGTTTATATACAAGGCGAAACGCTTAACCTTGCCGGGTTGGTCATCACCGCAACGTACAGCAACGGAAACACGCAAGCGGTCACAGGATTTACCGCAACTCCGGCAAACGGCGCGGCGCTTGATGTTGTGGGAACGCAAACCGTAACGTTAAGCTACACCGAGGACGGCGTGACAAGAAGTACAACATTTGATGTAACGGTAAATCCGATACCGATAACACTTGAAAGCATTGCCGTAACCGTACCGCCAACCAAAACGGTTTATATACAAGGCGAAACGCTTAACCTTGCCGGAATGGTCATCACCGCAACATACAGCAACGGAAACACGCAAGCGGTCACAGGATTTACCGCAACTCCGGCAAACGGCGCGGTGCTTAACGTTGTAGGAACGCAAACCGTAACGATAAGCTATAACGAGGACGGCGTGACAAGGAGTACAACGTTTGATGTAACGGTGAATCCGGTACCAATAACACTTGAAAGCATTGCCGTAACCGTACCGCCGACCAAAACGGTTTACACCCAAGGCGAAACGCTCAATCTTGCCGGAATGGTTGTCACCGCAACGTACAGCAACGGAAACACGCAAGCGGTTACAGGGTTTACCGCAACTCCGGCAAACGGCACGGCGCTTAACATTGTAGGAACACAAACCGTAACGATAAGCCATACCGAGGACGGTGTGACAAGGAGTACAACGTTTGATGTAACGGTGAACCCGATACCAATAACACTTGAGAGCATTGCCGTAACTGTACCGCCGACAAAAATCGTATACACCCAGGGCGAAACGCTAAATCTTGCCGGGTTGGTTGTAACCGCAACGTACAGCAACGGAAATACGCAAGCGGTCACAGGGTTTACCGCAACTCCGGCAAACGGCGCGGCGCTTGATGTTGTAGGAACGCAAACCGTAACGGTGAGCTATACCGAGGACGGTGTGACAAGGAGTACAACATTTGATGTAACGGTGAACCCGATACCAATAACACTTGAAAGCATTGCCGTAACCGCAATGCCGACAAAAATCGTATACACCCAAGGCGAAACGCTCAACCTTGCCGGAATGGTCATCACCGCAACGTACAGCAACGGAAACACGCAAGCGGTCACAGGGTTTACCGCAACTCCGGCAAACGGGGCGGCGCTTAACGTTGTAGGAACGCAAACCGTAACGATAAGCTACACCGAGGACGGCGTGACGAGGAGTACAACATTTGATGTAACCGTGAACCCGATAACACTTGAAAGCATTGCCGTAACCGTACCGCCGACTAAAACTGTATATATACAGGGCGAAACGCTTAACCTTGCCGGGTTGGTTGTAACCGCAACATACAGCGACGGAAACACGCAAGCGGTCACAGGGTTTACCGTAACTCCGGCAAACGGCGCGGTGCTTGATGTTGTGGGAACGCAAACCGTAACGGTGAGCTATACCGAGGACGGCGTGACAAGGAGTACAACATTTGATGTAACCGTGAACCCGAGCAGAATAATTATAGCAAGCGGTGATGATGCTGGACCTACCGCGAGTTGGATACTATATGATGACGGCGAGCTTGAAATAACCGGTACGGGAGAAATGTGGAATTGGACTTGGGAAGGTAATGCTCCAACTAATGATCCGCCATGGTATGATTATAATCTAAATATAATAAATGTTAATGTTTCCGAAAACGTGATAACTATCGGAAATGATGCATTTTTTGATTGCATTAACTTAACATATGTATATATGCCAAGCGTGACGGGCATTGGGAATAGTGCGTTTAGTTATTGCATCAACCTTGAAAATATAGATATGCCAAATGTGACAACTATTGGAGAAAGTGCGTTTTTTCGCTGCACCAACCTAACAAACATAAATATGCAAAATGTGATAAGCATTGGATGGGGTGCGTTTCAGAATTGCACCAATCTAACGAGCATATATATACCAAAAGTGACAAGCATTGGATGGCAGGCGTTTCGTTATTGCACCAGCCTTACAAATATTACAGTAGCATCGAATAATCCAAATTATACAACCATTGACGGGGTTTTATTCAACAAAAATATAACAACATTAATCGCATATCCGGGAGGAAAAACCGATGGCTATACAGTTCCATCAAGCGTGACAAACATTGGAATTCATGCATTTGCTTATTGTTTCAACCTCACGAATGTAATTATGTTAAATGTGACAACTATTGGAGAATGGGCGTTTGAATATTGCAACAATCTAATAAGTGTATATATACCCAATATAACAAGTATTGGAGAGGGTGCGTTTTGGGGTTGCACAAACTTATTTGATGTCTACTTCAACACCGCAGTACCGCCTACTGTAGGAACAGACGCTTTCCATGGAATCACTCCCGGTGCACGCGCAATTGTGCCGGCGGACGGCACATGGCCGGCGGAAGGTACGCTGTGGCATGGTTTAACTATAGTATACGCACAAACTTCAACGCTTTGTGATATATGCGGTCAAGACCCGTGCGTTTGCCCGGAACCTATTGACGATATACGGCTGTTAGTGCTGCCGGAAACGCCGGTTTCAAGATTTACCGCAGTGTTCGGCGCGGAAACAACAATTGTAAACAGGCGCGGCGAAACGCTTAACTCCATAGACTACGTCGGCACAGGCGCGGTTATCAAGCTGCCTAACGGCAATAAACTTACGGCTATCGTATACGGCGACCTTATAGGCGACGGTTACGTGGGCATGGACAGCGTTGTGGCTCTTGCGCGGCACATAGCGGCGCTTGAGCCGTTTGACGACGGTGACGCGGCGCTGCTTGAAGCGGCAGACGTAAACGGAGACGGCAGAATAAACATCGCCGACCTTATCCGGCTCGCGCGGTATCACGCGAATGTTGACCCCTCCCCGCTTGGGTAAAAGTATAATTATATGTAACTCATCAATTCCAAGAAAGAGTGGTGTTTTAAATTGGAGCGAATTTTACCAATTTGAACTGGATAAACCTAAACTCGAAACCGCCAATCATAAGCATTGGCGCGATTATTTCAAAACAGGAAAAGCCGGTACAGATGCGCCGGAGTATATTAAAAAAGCGAGCCGAATAATCGAATGGATAAATTTAAGCGAGGAGGAGAGAGACGTGTTATCTACACTTGAAAGATTAGAAGCAAACGAACAGGCGGAAAGAGATTATCTTGTTGGTGAAAGCAAAGCAGAAGAAAGAACCGCTATAGCAAAAAATCTAATCAAGTCAAACTTCGGACTTGATGATATTGCCAATGCTACCGGACTTAGCATTGCCAAATTACAAGAATTAAAGGACGAAATGAGAGTCTAACACACAATAGCCGCTGTATCCTATGCCATTTTCAACAGAATAAACATCGCCGACCTTATACGGCTCGCGCGGTATCACGCGAATGTTGACCCCTCCCCTCTTGGGTAGCACGACGCGTACAGGTAAAATTAAAAAGGGATGCATGTTGTCACGCATCCCTTTTTTAATATACTCCGGTGCTTCCGAACCTACCTCGCCTGTTAGGGGAGATTTTGCGGAGGGAAAAAGGAGTTATTTTTCATTTAACCGAGCCAACAATTCTGCGATTAATGCGTCTTTGTCGGCAATCTGCGTGTCTTTGTCGGCGATTTGCGTGTCTTTATCGGCAACAACGCTCTGCCATTTCGCACGCTCTTGTTCTGCACCCTCATCTTTACCGTCGAAGAACGCGCTGGAGTATTCCGCATCTATGATCGCTTGGGCTTTTTTCATGGCTAAATCATTTGTAGGCGAGATTCTTTCCAATTATAACCACCCCCGTCTTTCTTTCACATATATTTTACCACAATTTTTAGTTTTTGTAAAGGGTTATATAAATTTTTTCCTTATAACACAAACATAAATTTACATAATTTTAAGCATAAATTTACGCTTCGTTTATATATTTATCAAAATAACCCTTGATGATTATGTGTATTTTATGCTATACTTTATCAACGTGAAATTTTCTCAAAAAGTTCATTGTTGAGGAAATAAGACGCATTTATATTATTTTTCAAGAAAGAGAGCCTATGTATATGAACTGCATGAAAAACAGCGTATTATCGGCAAAATCAACCCGGAGACGGCTTTTGAGCTTTTTGTTAATCCTTGCATTAACTGCGGGGTTTGTTCCGGCGCAGGTGTTCACGGTTTCCGCAGACACAGAAATTGAGCCGGATGTTTTTATTGAAACGGCAGGAACCGCCGAAGATGGGGAAAGCGAAACCGAAGAAAATGAGGAAAAAGCCGGTTCGGAACCGGAGCCGGATTTTATGCCTGACGGCGGAGAGGTTGAAGAAACCGGAGATAAAAATACAGAGGAAGCGATTGAAGAAACAGAACTGCCGGAAATAATAGATTTTATAGATTTAAAGGAAAGTGATGTAAAGGAATTATATGATGAAACTGCCGAACCATTTGAGGCGGCAGGGGATATTTTTTATACTCCAAGCAATAAAGAAGTTGTTGCTTACGGTGATGATGCAGGACCTGATGTGAGTTGGGTTTTGTACGATGACGGCGAGCTTGTAATCAGCGGCACGGGTGATATGTATGATTACCCGCCATGGTATGAATACAAAGAATTTATAAAAATTGTTAATATTTCTGAAGGTGTGACAAGCATTGGATTCGTTACGTTTTCGGGTTGCTCCAACCTCACAAGCGTAGATATGCCAAATGTGAAAACTATTGGAGATCATGCGTTTGCTGACTGTGTAAAACTTGAAAATATAAATATGCCGAATGTAGAAATCATTGGAGATTGGGCATTTTATAGGTGTGACAATCTCACAAGTATATATATACCAAATGTAAAAACCATTGGAGGTTGGACGTTTTCTAATTGCATCAATCTTAAGAACGTAGATATGCCGAGTGTGACAAACATTGGAAATTCTGCGTTTAGTTTTTGCTCCAACCTCACGAGCGTAAATATACCTAATACAACAACTATTGGGGATGCAACTTTTTATGAATGTGAAAATTTATCAGATTTAAATATGCCAAATTTAATAAATATTGGAGAACTGACATTTGCTAGATGCAACAACCTTGCAAATATTAATATGCCAAATGTGAAAACCATTGGAGATTGGGCGTTTAATGGTTGCAGGAACCTTACGAGCGTGGATATATCAAATGTGATAAGCATTGGAGAAGGCGCGTTTAATGGTTGCACCGACCTCTCAAGTATATATATGCCAAATGTGACAAGCATTGGAGATGGTGCGTTTGCTTATTGTAACAGTCTTACAGATATTACGGTAGCGTCAAATAATCCGAATTATACAAGCATTGACGGGGTTTTATTTAATAAAAATATAACAACACTAATTGCATATCCGGGAGGAAAAAGCGGAGGATACACAGTTCCTCTAAATGTGACAAGCATTGGAAATAGTGCATTTAGTGGTTGCTATAACCTTACGAGTGTAGAAATGCCAAACGTGACAAGCATTGGCGATAGGGCGTTTGATTGGTGTAGCAGCCTTGTGAATATAGATATGCCAAATGTTATAAGTATTGGAGATTATGCATTTATTCTTTGTAACCTCACAAACATTTTTATTGGTACAGCAGAACCGCCTACTGTGGGAATAGGTGCTTTCCAATATTTAAACTATTCCGGAACACGGGTAATTGTCCCGCAAACTTGGAGTGAATATGGTATCGCAGAAGGGTCAATGTGGTATGATTTATTTGTCATATATACAGAAAATTATACTTTAACGACACTTGAAAATATAAATATAACCACAATGCCGGAAAAAACTATTTATATGCAAGGTGAAACGCTTGACTTTACCGGAATAGTTGTTACCGCTGAATACAGCTATGGAAACGCGCAAATTGTTGCAAATATTACAACAAATCCAGTAAACGGTTCGGTAATTGATACTTTAGGTGTTCAAAGCGTATGGGTTAGTTATACTGAAATGGGTATAACAATGATTACGTACTTTAATATTATCGTAATTCCGATCGGTGGTAAAGTAATTATCGCAAGCGGCGATAACGCCGGTCCCGATGTGAATTGGGAACTCTATAGCGATGGTGAGCTTGTAATCAACGGCACGGGAGATATGTATGATAATTCGCCATGGTATGAATACAGAGAATTTATAAAAACTGTTAATATTTCTGAAAATGTAACAAGTATCGGAAATTATGCGTTTCAAAGTTGCATTAACCTCACAAGCATAGAAATGCCAAATGTTGTAAACATTGGAAATCAAGCATTTTATGAATGTATAAAACTTGAAAATGTGAGTATGCCCAATGTTGATACCATTGGCGAGTGGGCATTTGCCAGATGCAACAGCCTTGTGGATATAGAAATACCAAATGTAATAAATATCGGAACTTGCGCATTTTATGAAAGTACCAATCTAACGAATGTAAATATGCCCAATGTGGAAAACATCGGTGAATGGGTTTTTGTTAGAAGCAATATTGTCAGCGCAAACATACCCAAAGTAACAAAAATTGAACATAGAGCATTTTATGATTGCAAAAACCTCACAAGTGTAAATATACCAAATGTGAAAACTATTGGAGATCATGCGTTTGCTGACTGTGTAAAACTTGAAAGTATAAATATGCCGAATGTAGAAATCATTGAAGATTGGGCTTTTGCCGGGTGTCACAGTCTTTTCAGCGTTGATATACCGGAGATGGTAAATATCGGAGATGGTGTGTTTTACGGTTGTATCAGTCTGTACAATATTTTCTTCGTTTCGGCGGCCCCGCTTGTTTTAAGCGGTCATGTTTTCTTTGATAACGCTCCCGGAGCGCGGGTTATTGTTCAGTCAAGCTGGGGTGAACACGGCGTTGCGGAATGGTCAATGTGGAACGGTTTGTTTGTCATATACGTCGAAAATTATCCACCAACACCGATTGCAAGCGGTGACGATGCCGGCGAAAACATAAGCTGGACGCTGTACAGCGACAGAGAACTTATAATCAGCGGCACAGGGGATATGTATGATTTTTGGGAACTTCCGCCGTGGTGGGAACATAAGGAAAATATAATAAGGCTAACTATTACCGATGGCGTGACAAGCGTTGGAAATAATGCGTTTAGTAATTTGGGGAATCTTACGAGCGTAAATATACCGAATATAACAAGTATTGGATACCAGGCTTTTGCCTATTGCTGGAATCTTTCAAATGTAAATATGCCAAATGTTACAAACATCGGATATCGAGCTTTTGATATGTGCTGGAATCTTAATAATATAGATATACCAAATGTGATAAGTATTGGAAATTATGCTTTTTATATGTGTTTGAACCTTATTGATGTAAATATACCAAGTACAACAGCAATAATTGGAGATGGTGCGTTTGCTGATTGTTTTAACCTTGAAAGTATTACAGTAGATCAAAATAATTTAAATTATATAAGTATTTCAGGCGTTTTATATAATAAAAATTTAACGGCAATAATCGCATATCCGGCAAGAAAAAGCGGTGGATATACATTGCCGTCAAGCGTTACAACTATTGGAAATTATGCGTTTTCCGGAAGCGTCGGTCTTGAAAGTATAGATATTTCGAATGTGATAATTATTGGAAATAATGCGTTTTGGAGTTGTGGTAATCTTGAAAGTATATATATACCAAATATAACAACACACATTGGAAACAATGCGTTTGCTTATTGCAACAGCCTTATTGATATCACAGTAGATCCAAACAATCCAAATTATACAAGTATTGACAATGTTTTATTTAATAAAAATGCAACAATAATACTCGCATATCCAGCGGGAATAAGCGGGGAATATATAATTCCGCCAAGTGTGACAGAGATTGCAGAATCTGCATTTTCAGGGTGTAGAAATTTAACAAGTGTAGAAACTTTAAATGTAACAAAAGTTGGAATTAATGCGTTTACCGATTGCAGTAGCCTTGAAAGTGTTTATATGCCAAAAGCGTTGATTATTGAAGCGAGTGTATTCAATACCTGCACAAGTTTAAAAAACGTAAAAATTCCGAATGTGACGAATATAAAAAGTTTTGCATTTGCTTCCTGTAATAACCTTGAAAATATTTACTTCGGCGCAGTACCACCCGAAGTAGGTGAAAACTCCTTCAACTACGTCGCCCCCAACGCCCGCGCTATTGTGCCGCCGAGCTGGGGTAGTCACGGCTTGGCTGACGGCGCTTTGTGGCACGGGCTTACCGTTGTATATACTGAAAGCTCCGCGGTCTGCGATATTTGCGGGGAAGACCCATGCATATGCCCGGAGCTTATAAACGATATGAAATTTTTGGTTTCACCGGAAACAGAAGCCGCAAGATTCTTCACCATTTTCGGCAGCGACACAATAATAACAAATATACACGGCGTACAGCTCACTTCCAAAGATTACGTCGGCACGGGCACAATAATCATACTGCCGGCAACAAACGTTAAAATAACGGTTGTCGTCAAAGGCGATTTAACAGGGGACGGCTATGTGGACATGAGCAGTCTTGTCGCTCTTGCGCGGCATATCGCAGCGCTTGAGCCGTTTGACGGCGACGCGGCGCTGCTTGAAGCGGCGGATGTAAACGGAGACAACCGGGTGAACATCGCCGACCTTATCCGGCTCGCGCGGTATCACGCGAATGTTGACCCCTCCCCTCTTGGGTAGCACAGCGCGGACAGGTAAAATTAAAAAGGGATGCGGTTTGATGACGCATCCCTTTTTTTGGCAGGGGTAAATCTTGTGTTTACCTTTGATTTTTAAAGATTTATTTTTTCTTGCAATGTTTTTTCAATCTGCTCAAGGGTATATCCGTTCCTAATCAATTCCAATATTTCTTTAGCTTCTCCTTGTCTGCCTCTCGCTTCGGCAGTAAGAATATTCGATGCAAGGTCAGTTTCGAATTTGCGTCTGCTCCTGAATTTTGCCCGCTCGTGATCGTCTTTGCTTATATTCATCAGTATAGTGCTTGCCATGCTTAACGCCTCCTTACGCTCTATCATTTCGTTTATCTGCTGTCTATGGTTTGGGTCTGATGCGTACCCCAAGAACGCCGACCACATCTCTATTGACGTCATATCTTCAACCGATTTTTCCAGCACTTCTCCAAGTTTACTCAATTCTATTATTATCATATTTATTCTGTCGCTGATGAGTTCACCCTCCGGCGTTCTCATGCTTCCGGCAGTAATATAATTTTTGCGTTCAGGAAAAACAATATAGGTGCTGAACGTAACTTGATACGTTCGCGCCAAGTTATAATATTCAACGCCTTTTGACTTTTGGGACGAATGCAGGTCGGTCAGGTAATAAATATACTTGCTGATGAAGTTCTCATTACCGTTTGCACTCGGTTCTACAATCTGTGAACCCTGCATTTCTACGTTCACCTGAGTATCATCATGGAGAACACAGTTCACATCAAGCCGCTCGTTCTTTTCATCAGCAGCCATTGCCAGCAGCTCATTATTAAGAATTTGAACATCAGCTATGTCTGCTGTTTCGCGTTCGATGACAGCGGCCACCAAGTCTGTCAGAACAGGCTTAGCGTCCGGATGAGTTAGCAGCGTTTTAAATATATAGTCCTCGGACGGCGGCAGTATATCTTCATTTAACGGTAAAAGGCTCATTATCTCGCTCTCCTAAAAAAAATACTAGTGTCATTATATCACATATTTATGAATATTTCCACTATTTATTTTATTTAAATAAATTAAATTATCGTAAATAAAATTTAAAAAGATATTGCATTTGCCGGGTAAATATGGTATAATGGAGTTAATATATATACAATACCAAAACAAGCCGAATTAACCGAATTAAGCGAGGATTAACTTATGCCTTTTACCGTTGTCCGTAATGATATAACAAAAATGCGCACGGATGCCGTTGTCAATGCCGCAAATACTGATCTGCAGGCTGGCGGTGGTGTTTGCGGTGCGATTTTTGATGCGGCGGGAGCGAGCAAACTTCAAGCCGCTTGCGATAAACTCGCCCCAATAAAAACAGGCGACGCGGTTATCACGCCGGGTTTCGCTCTGCCCGCGAAATATATCATTCATACCGCCGGACCCGTTTATCGTGACGGAAAACACAAAGAAGAAGAACTGCTTCGCTCCGCATATATAAACTCACTTAAACGAGCCGTGGAAAACGGTTGTGAGAGTATCGCGTTTCCTTTGATTTCCGGCGGCATATACGGTTATCCCAAAGCCGAAGCCCTCAAAACGGCGGTTTCGGCAATTAAAGATTTTTTAATTTACCATGATATTGATGTATCGCTTGTTATGTTTGATAAAGCGGCATTCGCCGTCAGCGGGGATTTAATCGGCGAAGTCAAAGCGTATATAGACGAGCATTACGTTGAAACAAACGAAATAAAATACGGCCGCAGCCGGCAGTTACAACAAGCTGAGCATGATTCAATGCACTTTGAAAAGCTCAAACCGATGGAAAATTTTGCCGATCTTATGCCCAAGCCTATGATGATACAAACGGCGGCGGGGATAGACGCTTTGGTAGGCAATCTTGACGAAGCGTTTTCATCGGTTCTGCTGCGGTTAATCGACGCCAAAGGAAAATCCGACGCCGAAGTATACAAGCGCGCCAACATAGACCGCAAGCTGTTCTCAAAAATCCGTAACCCCGATTACCGTCCGAGCAAAAAAACCGCCGTAGCATTATCCATCGCGCTTGAGCTTACACTTGACGAAACAGACGACCTTTTGGAGCGCGCAGGGTTTGCGTTATCACAAAGCCAAAAGTTTGATGTGATTATAAAATATTTTATCACACGCGGGAAATACGATATTTATGAAATAAACAACGTTTTGTTTGAATATGACCAGCCGCTTCTGGGAGGCTGAAATAAAAAAAATATAAGGAGCGCTTATGAGGATTTTAAAAATTATTTTTTTGTGTTTAACCGCAGCTCTGGTGTTGAGCGTTTTTACCGCGTGCGGCGGTGATTCCGGTAATGCGGGGCAGAACAGCGGCGAAAATGTTGATGAAAACTCTGAAAATGCACCGGAAAATCAAAATCCGGAAGAAAATCAAGCGGAAGTCAAAATACTGCCGGATTTGCCTGAAGTAAATTATGACGGGTATAAATTTACGGTTCTGTCGATGACAGATGAAAACGAGTACGAGCGGGACGATTTTTGGGCGGAAGAATTTACCGGCGAAATTATAAACGATGCGAAATATGCCCGCAATTTATATGTGGAGGATAAATACGGTGTAAATATCAGCACGGTAAATATCGGGAATTTTAGTATGGGTAATGGAACCGGTACGCTGAGAAGGGAAATTTCAGCGGGTGATTTCGGCTATGACGCGGCTGTTCTCTCGGTGTTCGATGCGGCTAACTCAACGACAAACAGTTTGCTGATGGATTTGAACGATATGCCGATGCTTGATTTGTCTAAACCGTGGTGGGACCAAAGAGCAAACGAAGAGCTCGCAATCAGAGGCAGAATGTTTTTTACTACAGGGGATATAAGCGCGGCGATGGGCGGCTCTATATGGGTTACGGCTTTTAACAAAAAGCTGCTTCAGGAATATTCGATTGAAGACCCTTATGCGCTTGTCAAATCCGGGAATTGGACATATGATAAACTTACCGAGCTTTCAAGAATGGTTTCCGAGGATTTAAACGGCGACGGTATAATGAACCAGTATGACCGTTTCGGCATCACCGCAGCTGACGATATAATACAGGCTGTGATAAATGCGACCGGCGAAAAATGCGCGGTAATAAATGCCGGCGGCGATATCGAGCTTTCGATTTTAAACGAGCGAACTATTGCCGCATATGAAAAAATCGCGGAACTTATTTGGGACGCCGATGTAATGTTCCAGTTCCAAAGAATTTCCGATGAAACCGGTCCTTCAATGTTTGAACACGATCAGGCTCTGTTTATGCCGGGTCTTTTCAGGCATGTGGTAGAGCTGCGGACAATGGAGACAGATTTCGGTATACTGCCTATGCCCAAGCTCGATGAATCGCAAAGCGAATATTACAGCTCTGTCAATACATGGTGGGCATTATTCACCTGTGTCCCGGCGCTTCAGGAAAACCCCGAAAGAACCGCCGTAATTCTCGAAGCTCTCGCGGCGGAATCACGCTATACGGTGCGCCCCGCGTATTATGAAAAATCGTTGATAGGCAAGCATATACGCGATGATGAAAGCGAAGAAATGCTTGATATTATATATGAAACAAGAACATACGATTTTGGCTGGTATTATCAAATAGGCGGATTTGATATGGGATTGGTGAATATAATGAGAGCAAACTCCGGTACTTTTATATCAACCGTCGAAAGAGCTATGGGCAGAGTTGAAAGGGATATTGAGAGAATAAATAATCTGTTCAATGAATTTATAGATTAGTGAAATATATATAGTAAAATTTGTAAATAATAAAAAAAACCTTGGGGGTATATATGAAAATCAATAAAATAACGGCGTTTTTTCTTGCGTTCTTGATGATCGCGTTAATATTTCCGGTATTCGGAGCTTCGGCGGACGCAGGCGGCGGTCAGCCGGCGGGTGCTATGGATTTTGAGCAGGCTTTAGCCGCCCTGCGCAGTGAATTTTTCAGCGAACCGGGCATAAGGGGTCGTTCCGGCGGGCTTGATTTAACCCCTGTGTATATGGATGACAGCGATGTTATACATACGCCGCCGGAATACCTTGAACCGATATATGATGA
>Ga0099364_10010003_pt1 | contig 13109 bp, 12 predicted proteins | sample TergutTh196P3_FD_73070 | JGI IMG/M metagenome (GOLD analysis project Ga0099364, IMG submission 73070) | Microcerotermes parvus P3 segment gut microbial communities from Pointe-Noire, Republic of the Congo - Th196 P3 | ecosystem: Host-associated > Arthropoda: Insects > Digestive system > Gut ...
GTAAATATTTAAATCGCCTTGTGGAGTTACAAGAAGCGCGCTGTTATAAACTTTGTCTTCTGCAAGTTCTGCAAACCCTGTGACAATTGCCATATCTTTTTTTACTGCTATTTCCCTAAGTTTATCGGAAATTGATCCGGGTATTGCTTCGGAAAAGCCTAAAACTTCTTTTTTTTCAATAAAAAGATATCCTGAAAAAGCAAGTTCCGGCAGCACTACAAGGTCTGCTTCACACTTTGATAATTGAGTTGCAATTTTTTCAAGATTTGCTTTTGGCTCGCCAAAAACAGGTGAAAATTGATAAAAACCTACTTTCATTTAATCTCCAAGGTAGTCTATAATTGACTATAAATAGATATCAGCAGTAAAGTCAATTATAATATGGCTAAGCAGAAAAAGCTTAAAAACCTGCGCTAAATAGATGTTTATTTGATTTTCTTTTGGATAAAAATATAGTATTTTATTAATAAGGAGAAATTATATGATTAAAAGAATTACAGTGCTATTGCTAATAATGTTATTTGCAGCAGTTTCGCTTTTTGCAGTAGATATAACTATTACTTTACCTTCATACCCTGGAGTAACTTTTAATACTCCTGATGCTGAAATTAAATCCATGTTGGAAAACGAGCTTGCAATGTTTGATTCAATGGATAAGCTTGTAAATGGAATGTCAAATGCAAGTTCCTTTGCAGCAGATGGGGCAACAACAAGAAATTTTATGGGATATAAGCGTTTTACAGTAGGTATTGGTATTATGGCAGGAGTTCAACTGCCTTCTCTTAATATTGAAGATGAAATGCAAAAAGTTGAAGATTCCCAAGACATTTTTTTTGGTGTAAATGTCCAGGCAATAACAGTGAGCGCCGGGGTTAATCTTGGATTTCTTGTAGATGGGCTTTATGGTTCTGCTAAGGTTGGTACTTTTTCAATTAGTATCGATGATTTTGATATTGATATGCTTTCTTTTGGACTTTATGCAAATTATCAGATAATAAAGCCGAAATCACTGCTAATTGTTGCTTGGCGGGGTTTACAGGTAGGAACAGGTTTTACTTATTACAGCAGCGAAATTTCTTTTAAAACCAATACCTCTGTTTCTATAGATGTTACCAGAGATTCTTTAAATGAAACACTGGTTTATGATCCTGAATTATCCGCAAAATTTTCCACAAAAGGGATAAAAGTTCCTGTTGATATTATGACAGGCGTAAGGCTTGCTGTTCTTAATTTTTCTTTTGGGCTTGGCGCTGATATAAATCTCTGGAGTGATTCAGAGTTAACTTATAAAGGGTACGGGGACTTATATCTTGATGGTTTTACCTCGTCAACTCCGGGGTATGCGGGAATTAGCGGCGGAACAACAGGCGGAAGCGCGGATTTTTTTAAGTTTAAGGCAATGGCAGGAATTGGTCTTTCACTTGGTCCTCTTAGACTGGATATTCCTGTAACATATTATTTTGGCGAAGGTCTTGGCGCAAACATTGGATTAACAGGCGCTATTGTTTTTTAATCTATATTTATATAATAGATGTAAGGGGTATTTTTAATAAAAAATACCCTTTTTTATATCCAGCCTATTAGTTTGAATTTAGGAAAATTTTAAGGAAAACAGCATGCTTCAAAATATGATTTCCCCTGAGCTCCTAACCAAAAGAATGTTACCAAGGGAAGAGGATGAGCGCGGCCCTTATTTTCGCGATATTACAGCAATTATTCATTCATATCCATTTAGAAGATTAAAACACAAGACCCAGGTTTTTTTCTCTCCCAAAAATGACCATATCTGCACAAGAATTGAACACGTTATGCATGTTGCAACAATATCTGTAACAATTTGTAAAGCCTTGGGGCTTGAAACCGAGCTTGCCTGGGCAATAAGCCTGGCGCATGATCTTGGGCATACTCCGTTTGGACATACCGGAGAAAACATAGTATCAGCATTTAATAAAGATAACGGCGGATTCAGGCATGAAGAGTATTCGCTTCGCGTAGTTGATTCTCTTATTAATTATGGTAAGGGGCTTAATCTTACATTTGGAGTAAGGGATGGCATAATAAACCATTGCGGTGAAATTTTTGAACAATATTATAAGCCGGATTTTAAAGTAAAAGAGCTATCTTTACTTAGGGCAAGGTCTTCTTACCCTTTGACATGGGAAGGGGTTGTTGTAAGAGTTTGCGACAGGGTAGCATATCTTGGCAGGGACCTCGAAGATGCTGTTCTTTTAAAAATAGTTAATAAAGAAGAAATTCCTTTGATTGTTACAGAAACACTTGGGATAACAAATAGCAGCATGATAAATACATTTGTCAAAGATATAATAAAATATACAGAAGCAAAAAATGAAATTGGTTTTTCAGATAAAGTTTATGAAGCTATGTTAGTTCTTAAAGATTTTAACTATGAGCATATATACCGCAGCAATACTTTGGAAGAGTTTCACAAATTTATTGAAAGGGTTTTAAAAACCTTGTGGGACTATCTTGGGGAAATTTTTTCAAAATATGGATATGACTATGATAAATATAAAATGGAAAAAACAATGCTTGCAGCCCGTTTTGGTGACTATCTTTCAAAAATGGAAAATTTTTATAAAAATATTGAAAAAAAAGATAGCAATATCGTTCTTGATTATATTGCGGGAATGACAGATGACTATGCTCTTGATTGTGTATCAGAGCTTTATCTTCCTGGCAAATTTTTCTATAATTTTTATAATTAAGAGAAACCAAGCACGTCACCATGTTGAATAGATGATGAAGCACGTCACCCCGTTGAAAAACAGGGTCTGCATTAGGAGGTAATTACGTTGAAATTTATTTCAAAAATTAAATGCAAAACCCCGGATAAAAAAGGGTTCTGGTTTATATTCAACAATAATAATCTCCTTTATTATAAAAAAAAGGAAAATATTATTGCAGAGCTTGTTTCTCCTTCTGAAATTGGAGTTGTTACTACAACTCCTCTTTATCTTGGCACACTTGACGGAATTGATTGTTGGGCAGCAGAAGCCATTCTGGACAATAACCAGACATCAGACAGTTATGAAAAAGCAGATTTTGATTTTAAAAACTTGCGGGAACTATACTCTGCTTTAGGCGATGATTTTTTTTCCATTGCAGCCAGAGCGCTTCAAACTGTCAGATGGTATAATGACACGAAATATTGTTCTTCGTGCGGGGAGGGGCTTAAAGATTCGGAAACAGAAAGAGCTAAAGTGTGCAAGAGCTGCTCTAAAATATTTTATCCTGTAATTGCCCCTGCCATAATAGTTGCTGTTACAAAAGAAAATAAAATTCTTCTGGCGCACAATAATGCATATCCTGACCCCAACAGATACAGCATTCTGGCCGGGTTTGTGGAGCCTGGTGAATCGCTTGAACAGGCAGTTGCAAGGGAAATTGAAGAAGAAGTAAATATAAAAGTAAAAAATATAAAATATTTCGGCAGCCAGGGCTGGCCATTTCCTCACTCGCTAATGATTGGCTTTACTGCTGAACATGATTCAGGAGAAATCAGAGTAGACGGAGTTGAACTTGGCGCTGCCAACTGGTTTGAAGCTTCAAAACTTCCTGGTATTCCTCCTCATGGAAGTATAAGCAGGACACTTATCGATGATTTTATAAAAAATAATTCATAGCCCGATTTTTCATTGCAAAGCGCGTAACAAGGAAAAAATAAAGCCGGAAAATCAAATAAAGTATACTGATAAAATCCGCTATTGGATTTAATCAGTGGTTTCTTAATAATGCATTTAAAAGCAGTGGATGAAAATTCATCAAATCCTAACTAAAAGTTATCCATTTTATAATAAAAATTATTTTAAATTACTATTTTTATAGTTTCATTTATATTGTTATTTATGTATAATTCTAAATAGTTTTGCTATTATAACTAAAAGTTATAAATAAAAAAATGTTGATAAAAATTGATTCAGGAGGTTGGTGTGGGTAATAAAGAAGCAATGCAACGCTTTAGAGAAATGAAAGCAAAAGCGCTTGCAGGCGGCGGACAGGATAAAGTTGCTGCACAGCATGAAAAAGGAAAACTAACTGCACGTGAAAGAATAGATCTTTTTGTTGAAGAGGGGTCTTTTATTGAAGATGGCTCATATGTTAAAGGACGCGCTGATAATTTTGGTCTGGATAAGACAAAATTTCCCGGAGACGGTGTTGTAACAGGCAGTGGTAAAGTCGATGGAAGACAGGTATTTCTTTCTTCCCAGGATTTTACAGTTTTAGGCGGCTCTCTTGGCGAAATGCATGCGGATAAAATTGCCGCTTCCCAGGAAAATGCTCTTAAAAATGGCGTACCCTTTATTCAGATAAATGATTCCGGCGGAGCAAGAATCCAGGAAGGCAAACTATCTCTTGGCGGGTATGGAAAAATTTTCAAAAACAATACAATTTCTTCCGGTGTTATTCCTCAAATATCTGTTATTTTAGGACCATGCGCAGGCGGCGCTGTTTACTCTCCGGCTATTACTGATTTTGTTTTTATGGTCGAAGGTATCAGCAATATGTACATTACAGGCCCGGATGTTATTAAAGCAGTAACAGGGGAAGAAATAAGCCACGAAGCTCTTGGCGGCGCATCTGCGCACTGTTCAAAAAGCGGAGTAGCCCATTTTTCATATAAAACAGAACAGGATTGTTTGGAAGGAGTAAGAAAGCTTTTAAGCTATCTGCCGGCAAATAATATGGAAATGCCGCCTTATGTTGCAAATAATGATTCCCCGGACAGGGAAACAGCTGCAATGGGGGATATTATTCCAGAAGAATCAAATAAATCTTATGATGTTAAAGATTGTATAAATGAAGTTGTGGATCAGGGAACTTTTTTTGAAGTTCATGCTGATTTTGCAAAAAGCGTAGTTGTAGGATTTGCAAGGCTTAATGGCAGAACAATAGGTGTTTTTGCCAATCAGCCAAAAGTATTTGCAGCATCACTTGATATTAATTCATCGGACAAAGGCGCAAGATTTATAAGATTTTGCGATTCTTTTAATATTCCGATTGTTACCTTTGTAGATGTTCCGGGATTCCTTCCAGGAGTTGCGCAGGAGCACGGCGGTATTATCAGGCATGGCGCAAAAATACTTTATGCAATTGCAGAAGCAACAGTTCCAAAAATTGCTCTTATAATGAGAAAATCATACGGCGGAGCTTTTATTGCAATGTCTGCAAAACAGCTTGGATATGACAGATCAATTTCCCTTCCTTTAACAGAAATTGCGGTAATGGGAGCAGAAGGTGCTGCTAACGTTATCTTTAGAAAAGAGATAAGCGCTGCAGGCGATCCTGCTGCACAAGCTGCAAAAAGGGAAGAAAAAATAGCGGAATTCAGAGAACAGTTTATGAATCCTTTTGTTGCTGCTGGCTATGGATATGTTGATGATGTAATTGATCCAAAAAATACAAGAATAGAACTAATAAGATCTCTTGAAATGCACTCAAGAAAAAGAGAAGACAGGCCTGCTAAAAAGCACGGTAATATTCCTCTGTAAAACAGGAGAAAATAGATGAACGTTGAAGCAATTAACTATTCAGTTTTAGCATGTTTTCTGGGAATGGGGGTAGTTTTTTCTTTTTTAGCTTTCTTATGCGTTTTTATGATTTTTCTTAAAAAAGTTATAGACAAGCCAAAATCAGAAAAAAATAGCGCTGGAGAAACCGCAAGCAGAAATGAAACACCATCTGCCGTGGCTTCTGCGCCATCAAGCGATGATAACACATGGATAGTTGCTGCTGTAGCAGCATATCTTGAAGAAGAAGATGTACCAATAAGCGCTTTAGCCTGGACACCTTCTGCAAGTGAAAAACAGGAGCCTTGGGTAACTGTTCCGAGAATTCAGAAAAGGCTCGCAAGAGCATAACGGAGAATTATTTATGAAGAAAAATATAAAATTTGAACTTGCTGGAAAAAAATACAGTGTTGATGTTGAAAGGCAGGGCGATTCACTTACAATAGAAAATGAAGGAAAAACAATTACAGTTAACCTTCTTGAAGGAGAAAGAAAAGCTCCAAAGCCAAGACCGCAAGTTGCGGCAGCAGCAGCGCCCGCTGCTCCTTCAGCGCCTGCGCCATCAGCAGTAACTCCGACAGCAGGGTCCGGCGATGTAGTAGCGCCTATGACAGGAACTATTAAAGAAATTAAGGTTTCCAAAGGAGACAAAGTTAGTGAAAGCCAGCTTGTTGTAATAATGGAAGCAATGAAAATGGATATAGAAGTGTTCTCCCCTATATCCGGTACAGTTGTTGAAGTATATCTTGGACCTGGAAGCAGTGTAAAAGAGAACCAGCCTGTTGTAAAACTGGCTTAGGGGGTTATTATGGGACTTTTACATTTGTTTCAGGAACTCCTTAACAGTACATCCTTTGCTGTAATAACATGGAAAGACCTTGTGATGATTGGAATAGGATGTCTCTTGCTTTTTTTAGCCATAGTTAAAGGTTATGAACCGCTTCTCTTAATTCCTATTGGGTTTGGGGCAATTCTTGTGAATATTCCTCTTGCAGATATGCTTGGTGAAGACGGGTTGTTAAAATATTTTTATTTTGGCATTAAAGCAGGAATTTTCCCGCCTCTTATTTTTCTTGGAATAGGGGCAATGACAGACTTTGGGCCCCTTCTTTCAAAACCGCAAACATTTTTACTTGGAGCAGCAGCACAGTTTGGAATTTTTGGAACACTTCTTGGCGCAAAAGCTATTGGACTTATTCCTGGTGCAGAAGCGCTGGGAATGTCATTTACTTTTGCAGAAGCTTCTTCTATAGCGATAATTGGAGGTGCAGATGGCCCTACGGCAATTTTTCTTACGTCAAAACTTGCTCCGCGTCTTTTAGGACCAATTGCAGTTGCTGCATATTCCTATATGGCGCTTGTGCCATTTATCCAGCCTCCAATTATTAAACTTCTTACATCAAAAAAAGACAGAATGATTGTTATGTCAGATGTAAAAGAAGTATCTAAAACAGTAAAAATTATATTTCCGATTGCTACCTGTATTATAGTATCTTTCTGTTTGCCGCCAGCTACACCGCTTTTAGGTATGCTTATGTTAGGCAATCTTTTTAGGGAATCCGGCGTTGTAGACAGGCTTTTCAAAACAGCTCAGAATGAACTAATAAATATTGTAACAATCTTTTTAGGACTTGCAGTAGGCTCACAAATGTCTGCGGATTTATTTCTTACATTCAGAACAATTAGTATTATTGGCCTTGGGCTTGTAGCTTTCTCTGTGGGAACAGCAGGGGGAGTTCTTCTTGGACAGCTTATGAAAGTTCTCTCCAAAGGAAAAATTAACCCAATGATTGGGGCTGCCGGAGTTTCTGCAGTACCAATGGCTGCAAGGGTTGTTCAAAAAGTTGGGCAGGAGGCAAATCCAAAGAATTTCCTTCTTATGAATGCCATGGGACCAAATGTAGCAGGAGTAATAGGATCTGCTGTTGCTGCAGGAGTTTTATTATCAATCGCATAAATTTTCCATCTTTTTTATAATTTTCACCTTTGCTGCCCCGTTGGGGCAGCTTTTTTTTGGCACTTCGACAAGCTCAGTGACCAAAATTATATAGCACAAGAACTATCCCCTTGCTTATCAGCCTTAAATATCAGGGTACATTTAGTTTTTAAAATTTCACTTTTTAAAAGTTTGATTTTATTTGGCTTTGTGGTATATTTTAGATATGGAAATTATAGAGATTGCTGAATCACTTATTGGAAAGGGTTTATATACTGATGCAAAAGATCTTTTAAATAAATTCCTCGAAGATGAGCCTGATAATAATGAGGCAGTATGCCTCATAGGAATTGCCCTAACAGAAAGCGGGGAAAATGATAAAGCAATAAAAGCTTTAAACTATTGTTTAAGCAAAAATGAGTACAATGCCGCTGCCTGGGAAGCTTTAGGATGCGCCTGGATGAGGAAAAATATGCTTGATAAAGCAGCGCACTCTCTTGATATGGCAGTAAAACTTGAACCTGAAAACTGGTCTGTAAAAAGAAATATAGGTGTGTTAAATATTCTTAAAAGAGACTATAAAAAAGCAAAAGAGTTTCTTGAGGCCACTAGGGAAAAGAAACCAGAAGACTATAAAGCAATTTATGCATTAATATATACTTACATTAACCTAAAAGATTACCAAACCGCGGAAAAACTTATTTTTTTAATTCAAACTCTTGATATACCAAGGGACGTAAGGTCAGATATAGAACATCTGCTTATTAGAATTCAATCAAAACTAATATAAATTTGTAATATTATTCTAAATAATAAACCTTGAAATCAATTATTATGTTATAATTGGATGGCTTTGTGAAAATCCGGGGAATAGTACTGTTTTTTGTATACTAGGAGGTTTATTGTGAATATTCTGGTTCTTAACAGTGGAAGTTCATCTATAAAATATAACTTGTGGGATATGGTAGAAAAAAAACTGTTGTGCAAAGGCTTAATTGAAAAAATCGGAAAAGATGACAGCTCCATAACTTTTTCTGCTAATAGTGAAAAAAAGACGATTCAAAAAGTAATTAAAGATTATAAAGATGGTATTCAGTTTATTCTTGATATAATTACAGATAAAGAAGTTGGTGTTTTAAAAAACATAAAAGATATCAGTGCAGTAGGGCATCGGGTAGTTCATGGGGGTGAAAAAATAACACAGTCCGAGCTTGTAACGCCCGAAGTTGAAAAAGTTATTGAAGAGTGTATTTCTCTGGCTCCGCTTCATAATCCCCCTAATCTTGAGGGTATAAGGGCAATTAAAAAAGCGCTTCCGGGTGTTCCTAATGTTGCTGTTTTTGATACTGCTTTTCATTCAACCATACCGCCTGAATCATATATTTATCCTCTTCCGTATGAATTTTATGAAAAACATAAAATAAGAAGATATGGCTTCCATGGAACATCGCATAAATATGTTTCATTAAAAGCCGCGGAAATGTTAAATAAACAGCATGATGAACTTAACTGTATAACCTGTCACTTTGGAAACGGCTCTTCTATTACTGCAATTAAAAATGGCGCATCTGTTGATACAACAATGGGGTTTACTCCTCTTGCGGGCCTTCCGATGGGAACAAGAACCGGCAGTATTGACCCTTCCATTATTTTGTACATGATCCAGCAGTTGGGATATACGCCGGAACAAGTGAATGATATTATTAATAAAAAATCAGGTTTTCTTGGTCTTTCAGGTATATCGTCTGATATGCGTGAAATAAGGGAAGCTGCAAAACATGGAGATGAAAAAGCAAATCTTACTTTAAAGGTATTTGCACAGTCTGCAAAGAAATTTATTGCGGGTATGACATCTGAACTTGCCGGAAGGCTGGATGCAATTATTTTTACAGGCGGTATAGGCGAAAACTCTCCTTTGTGCAGGGCAAGGATCTGCAGGGGGCTTTCTATTATTGGGGCTTATATTGATCAGGATAAAAATCAATCACTGAAAGGCGCAGAAGGTGTTATTTCTAAAGATGATTCTCCTGTAAAGATTATGGTAATTCCCACAAACGAAGAACTTATGATAGCTCTGGACACTCAGAAGCTGGCAGGGGTGTAGGTGGGGCTGCGGCACTGCGGCACGAAGCTAATCGATTCACACGACTATTTTGCAACCTGATGAGGGTTTACATACATGCTTGCTCATTGCTTATTTTCGTATTATAATAAAAGCCATGGAGCAGGGAAGCAAACTCAACATTGAATGTAACCCATCCGCTTTCAAGCATGGTGTTACAGAAGAGGACATCCGTTTTGCTTTTGACAATAAACTGTTTGACCATCCGGTTGCCCTCCATGAAGAAAAAAACCTGCTAATAGGATTGGATAGGCGGCTTAATCCGCTCGAGATACTGTATAATGAAATTGATAACCATACCGTGAATGTTTTCCACGCTATGAAGTGTCGGAAAGCATGGCGAAATCTCGCCAATTTGGAGGAAAAGTTATGGCAAGAATGACCGATGAAGAAGCGGACGCGCTGGACGAACTATGGACACGCACGACCCCAGAAATAGATACCAGTAAGCCCGGATTTTTAACCCGCAAAGGTTTTACTATGGTTTCTCTCGACCCGGTAACCGCAACATATCTGCAGGCAAAAAGCACCATAAGCAATCAAAGCCCATCAGAAATCATCAGAGAGCTGGTACGCAAAGAAATGTCCTCCGCTTCCGCATAGGCAGCTTATTTTATATACTATCCTCATTCTCTCCCTAAAAATTCCATGGGTTACCTTACTCTATTTTCCTCTAGCAAGAAGATTTATGTGTCTGACACAGTTGTGTGTTTGAGTATGCCGGCAAAAAGAGTTTTACAGACCAAACTCTTGACAAATCACAACTTTGGTCTATAATAAGGCAGATGAAGCGGATAGAACGGAAAGATTATATAGATACTCTTATTGATTTAAAGAATAAAAACCTTATAAAAATCCTTACCGGCGTACGGCGAAGCGGAAAATCGACTATTCTGGAGATGTTTTGTGGTCATTTGCGGGAAAATGATGTCAGTGATGATCAAATTGTTTTTTTGAACATGGAAGCTCTTGAAAACAGCAAGTGGTTAGAAGATTACGAAGGACTTTATTACCATATAATTAATCAGTTAAATATATCTTTACCCTGTTATGTATTTCTTGATGAAGTACAGCAGGTAAAAAATTTCCAGCGGCTCATAGACGGGCTTCATGTTAAACAGAACATTGATGTATATATAACAGGTTCAAATGCCTGGCTTCTTTCAGGCGAATTGGGGACATTGCTTACGGGCCGCTACATTCCCATTCATATACAGCCGTTTTCATTTAAGGAATTTCTTCTAACACAAACAGATATTTCCCGCACAGATTTATTATTTGCGAAGTATATGGATATTGGCGGATTACCAGGCCTTTTTGGTTTACCGGAAAATTCCATCAGAGGTTATATTCAGGAAGTTATTAACAATATTATTCAAAAAGATGTGCTTGTGCGAAATAAATGGCGTAACGAAGAGCATTTTTATAAAACTCTCAGCTTTCTCTTTGATTCCATCGGATCAATGATTTCTCCTAAAAAGATTACCAACACCCTAAAAACAAACAATAAACTTTCAATTTCGCATAATACAGTTGATAGTTATATTAACGCTTTGGTTGAATCATTTTTATTCTACAAGATTAAGCGTTATGATTTACGGGGCAAAGGACTTTTGCTAACTCAGGAAAAATACTATACAGTTGATTTAGGGTTTAAAAAACATTTTCTTGGTCAAAAAAACTATCCGGATCCGGGACATGATTTGGAAAATGTAGTTTATCTTGAATTGCTTAGGCGCGGCTACCGGATAAATATAGGCAAAGCCGATAATACAGAAATTGATTTTGTCGTAAAAAAAGCAAATGGTGAACAGGAATATATTCAGGTGGCATGGACTACAAAAGAGCAAAGCGCCTTTGAAAGAGAGATACGCCCATTTGAATTGGTAAAAGATTTTTGTCGTAGAAAAGTAATCACTACTGATGTTGAACCTGTGATTACTTATAAGGGTATTCAAAAAGTGAATATAATCGATTGGCTATTGGAATAAGAGGTTACTATGGAAAAATATGCTCCTATTTTTGATATAACGCCGGAAATTCTGAATCTGGTATATGAAATTGCTTCCAATTTGGAACGTATTGAGATAATCCGTGAAAAAACATTAACAGTACAGTTACGAAAAGAAAATAGAATAAAAACCATTCATTCTTCTTTATGGATAGAAGCAAACACCCTGACACTGGATCAGGTCACAGACATTGTAGAGGGGAAACGGGTAACAGGACCAAAGAAAGACATTCTGGAAGCAAAAAATGCCATTATTGCATATGATGAACTTTTGGAGTGTAACCCATATAGCGAAAAGGATTTACTTAAGCAACATTCACTTTTAATGAAAGGCTTAATTAAAGATGCCGGCAGATATCGGAGCGGCGGAATTGGTGTTTTCTCCGGCAAAACTCCTGTTCATGTCGCTCCTGGGCATCATAGAGTACCCATACTAATGAAACAATTACTGGATTGGGCTAAGAGCGCTAAGCTACCGCAAGTTGTAAAAAGCTGTTTATTCCATTATGAATTTGAATTTATCCACCCCTTTAGCGACGGCAACGGGAGGATGGGCAGAATGTGGCAGACATTGTTACTCTACCAGGAAAATCCTATTTTTGCCTGGCTTCCAGTCGAAACGATAATTGCTAGAAAACAAAGTGAATATTACAGAGCCATAAGGCGTTCAACCAAAAAAAACGACAGCGGCATTTTTACCCATTTTATGCTCATGGCAATTAGGGAAGCCACTGCAGATTTTAAGGAAAATGCAGATGTAAATGCAGGTGTAAATGCAGGTGTAAAATTATCAAAAACCCAGGCAAAAATACTGGCTCAAATTACCAAAAACCAAAATTTATCTCAGGCCGAAATTGCCAGAAAATTGAAAATTAATGAATCAACAGTTTACAGAAACATTGAAAAATTAAAACAGCTCGATATCCTTGAACGCCAGGGTTCTGATAAAACAGGTATTTGGATTATTAAGACAGGGAGTGTATAACAGGTATTATTCTCTAACCGCTTGCCCGCCTGTCATTCGCATTCTGTATTCTATCCCTGACGTGTCTGGCTCTGGCCTTGAATATGTCCGCTTCCCTGTGGTTGCGCAGATGAACAGCGACGATTACACCTTTTCTTTCGAGCGCACGACAGGCGGCACGGACTGCGCCCTTCAGCATATTGATGGTTTTTTTTCCGAGATGGCTGTTCATGATTATCGCCCTCTGGCCTTTAATATAAAGAATGTTCCCACGAATCTCCCAGGGGACGGCATCTTCCACGCTTTTGGCATCGCTTGATTTGGCAAAGGCCTTGAATTTCCTCAGGGTCATGTTCATTAAGTTATCAAACACTTCTTTTTTTTCTCCTCCAGCCAGCGCCCGTTCCAGATATGGCAGTTTTGAGGGGCCGTCACTGCTGGTAAAGCCAATATTTTCAAGTTCTTCCCGGTATTTCAGGTAAGTTTCTCCGATTTTTAGCCAGTTAAACACATTTCCCCTGTCATTTTTGGTGGTTTTGGCCAGATCC
>Ga0099364_10010004_pt1 | contig 13107 bp, 9 predicted proteins | sample TergutTh196P3_FD_73070 | JGI IMG/M metagenome (GOLD analysis project Ga0099364, IMG submission 73070) | Microcerotermes parvus P3 segment gut microbial communities from Pointe-Noire, Republic of the Congo - Th196 P3 | ecosystem: Host-associated > Arthropoda: Insects > Digestive system > Gut ...
TGCCAGACTCCACACTGGCAAGCGTCCGACGTACAAAATGCGCTCTGAAAGCACCCATCACCACCCCCATCGGCACCGGCTTTCGCAGCATCAACGTACACCTCCGGCAGGAACTCGGACTCTTCGCCTGCATCCGCCCCTGCAAATACTATCCCGGCGTGCGGACACTGTACGACAAATCAAACATCGACCTCGTTATCTTCCGCGAAAATACCGAAGACCTCTACGCCGGAATCGAATTCGAGAAGGGGAATCCGAAAACATCCGAATTGATCGCTTACATCAATTCCATTGCCGAAGGAAGAAAAATCGGCACGCTCGGTGATGTAACGGGCATCTCGATCAAGCCGATCAGCATTCCCGGTACAGAAAGAATCGTCAAGGCGGCATTCGATTACGCAAGGGAAAACAAGCGGAAAAAGGTCACGTCGGTACACAAGGCGAACATTATGAAATATACCGACGGCTTGTTTCTCGAAGTGTCGCGGGAGGTTGCCAAGCAGTATCCTGACATCGAATTCGAAGACCGCATCGTGGACAATATGTCGATGCAACTGGTGCAGAAGCCGGAGTTGTACGACGTGATGGTGATGGAAAATCTTTACGGCGACATTTTGAGCGATCTCTGTGCGGGCTTGGTCGGCGGTTTGGGAATGGCTCCCGGTGCGAACATTGGACCGGAGGGGGCGGTCTTCGAGGCGACGCATGGTTCGGCACCGAAGTACAAGGGATTGAACATGGTCAATCCGGTGGCGGTGATTCTTTCGGGAATGTTAATGCTCCGATATTTGAAGGAGTTCGATGCGGCAGACCGGCTGGAAAAAGCGGTGGCGGCGGTCATTGCGGAAGGCAAGAATGTTACCTACGATATGAAGGCAGACCGAAATGATCCGACGGCGGTCGGTACCCGCGAAATGACCGAAGCGATCTGTGAAAAGATCAGAGGTGCGTAAGACATTAGACCTGTTGTCTAACTCCGTCATTTTCCCGTGAAAACGGGAATCTAGAGAAATAACAAGGGGACATGCCCCCTTGTTTATACCTGTTTCGTCTAGATTCCCGCCTACGCGGAAACGACGACAAAGGGTTAGGCAACAGGTTTATTGCTGAAGGCTGATGTTTATCGTACAAAAGCAGAGCCGCAATTTTTAGATTGCACTTTGAATCTCGCAATCTAAAGGGAACCTCTAATAATACAAAACTTCTTGGCATCCCTCGCGTTTCCTTTGCGTCTTTTGCGGTTGAAAAAGTTTTAACCGCAAAAGACGCAAAGAGTTGCGCAAAGTGCGCAAAGAGTCGATTCGTTGCGCTTTCGGCACAAATCAACATGAAATTTTGATTTTTAGAGGATCCCTAAAGCATACGAGATTGCGGCGCTGCTAAAAATTGCGGTGTCCGCACCCTGTTTCAGAGGGCATCGCCTGCGGATTCCCGGTCGAGGAACAGCGTACAACCAGCGTGGTTTCGTAACACAGTCGCGGGACATGCCGTTGAAATTGGATCGCGGAGCGTCCTGAAAACGGCTTGACGCTTCGTCGGACCCGGAACCGTACAAATCAACCGCCTGCCAGAAAGCAGTGCCGGTATCGTTAATGTGATTGCCTGGCGAGGAACATCGTCCAACATTGCAAAACAACCATCATTGACCTGTTGTTGCCGACAGGTTTCTTCCAGTTCGACGATCTTTACCCAAACAGGGTCGGCAAAATCCGCGACTGGCGGATCATTGAACGCAATATGACCATTTTCGCCGATTCCGAGACAGACCAAATCAATCGGTGCTGATTTCAGAAGTCTTTCGTATTGCTCGACCGGTTCAGGAATGTCCGTTTCGATTAGATGGACAGCGTGAAACGGCAAGCGATTGAAAAGCCGCTCTTGGAGGAACTTCGCAAACCGTTGCGGAGCGGCGGGGGGCAGTCCGATGTATTCATCCATGTGAAATGCTTCGATTCGGTTCCAATCGATTCCTTCGGCTTCGACCAGCGCAGCGAGCATTTCGTTTTGTGAGGGAGCGGCAGCGAAGACTGCTCGGACAATTTCTTGTTCGGACAATGAGCGGCGCAGAAAATCGGCAGCCGCCTCTGCCGCCGCGATGCCCATCTCTGGACGAGTGACGAAAATCTTCGTGTTCATATTATTAGAAGATATTAAAGTTACAGTGCCGGCGATAAAAAGTTAACGCAAACAAACAGAGCCCAGAGCGGGCTCTGCTCGTTTTGTGCGAACATCTTACCGCCAGCACAGATAAAGAATCCCAAAGTGTCCAAAAAAACGGAGCCCCCTAGGACACTAACTTCTTGCCTCTACAATCGCTTTTGCGGTTGCGTCGAAAAACTTGACACATTCGGCAACCTTCGGTTGGTTTCTCTCCCAATCCGCCTCGAATTCAATCGAGAAGGGAATCGGACCCTTGCTATCATGAGTTGCAAACTCCTTCAAGACCGTCTCAATACCGACATCCCCTTGTCCAAGTACGCAGTCGGCATTGAAACCGGTACCGATTCCTTTAATGTCCTTGATGTGAAAACTGACGATCCGCCCCTTCAGTTTCTTGATACAAGCGAGCGGATTCAGCAGGCTGCGCTGCCAATGTCCCGTGTCGGCACACGCTCCCATCATTGGACTCGCATCTTTCAACTGTGCCAGCACGATTTCGGGATACCAATAGATGGAATTGTGCGGGTGATTGTGCAGTCCGACTTTGATTTCGTACTCCTCGGCAAGTTGACTGACACCGGCAATTCTGTCGAAGCCGGGTTCAGTGTTGAGCAGCGGAATTTTGAACTCGGCACAAAAATCAAAATCCGCCTTGCCTGCTCCGCAAACGCCGAACGCATTCATAGAGCAGCCCGATTCCTCAAGCAGGTCTTTCACCCGCTTGAGGTGGTCCCTGTTCTCCGGTCTCAACAAGTCGGGTCCCACACCGACATCGATGTCTCTGGAGACCCTTTGCCCCGGATATTGTTCGAACGTGGCAGTGCCGCATGCGGCGACCATTTTGACGGCTTCATCGAAGGGAAACAGTCTGAACGAATAGATTTGCGGACCGATTTGCCAGCCGAGTTGTTCGGTGAATTTTCGGTCTCCGGGAATGGTAACTGCGGCATGCAGATGGGGGGCGAGCAGTGCGGCACCTCCTAGTGCGAGTGAGCCTTTCAACATTTCACGACGTGTGATCATCTTTATTCTCCATTTAGGGTTGAACAACGGAAACGCCGACGGCACCCGCCGACGCAAACATTCTATACAAATGTTGACACGGAAACAATAGGGGACGAGTTCACAAGGTTTGAGGAAAATCTTGCAACTGAGGTTGTTTTGTTAGAAAAATGAGGTAAAAAGGAGCGTTGATTCACATGTCGTCGACATCGCCCAGACAACCGACGTTACCTAGAATCGCGACTACCCCCAATACAGTCATGTCCCATCGGCTTAAAATTCTTCACATTATTTCTTCCTGGCAAAGCGGAGTAGGCGACGAATTATCCGCATTTGCTTCCCGGCTTTCCCGCGATGAGTTTGAGTCAAACATCTGCGTTCTCGCCGGTTCCAACGTCCGGCAGATTTCCGGCGTGCCTACGACCACACTCGGCTTGCGATGGTCTTTCGATTTCAGTACCTATCTCGGTGTCCGTCGTGTTCTCCGGCGTTTTCGTCCCGACGTAATTCATACATGGGACGAGACCGCCCAATTTTACGGTACGTTGCACAACGGCACGCAACGCGTCATTGCGGAAAAAAGAAATAGCGAAGTCCCAGCAGGAATGTTACAAAAATATCTCGATAAGAAAACACACCGCTTTATCGTCCCCCAAAAAATTTCCGACTGTCCCAAAACGGTAATCATTCCAGCGGCGGCGGTTCCTATGTCTTACTTTGAACCGATACCGGCGGAAGAATTGCTGACGAAACTTGATTTTCCTTTGGTAGAACCTTCGGGCGGCTACTATCCGGTGTTCCAACCGCAGTATGAACCGGCGCGGCGAAACTATAAGCCGAAGCCGCCCCATCCTATCCCCTTTTTGATCGGTATTGTGTCGCCGCTTTGTTCGGAACATCGGGTTCTTGATGCCCTCTGGGTGTTTGAAACGTTCAATCATGTGAATCTGAATTTTCACGCTTTTATCATCGGCGACGAAAAGGATAGAGAACAGGTCTTGCGTTATAGAGACCGTTGGAAACTCTTTTCCAGGGTGCATTTTTTGGGCAATCGGCGTGAGGCGCATCGGTTATTGCCGAGTTTTGATGCGTTACTGCATTTGAGTCCTTCGGCGGAGCATTCTGGCACGATTTTATCGGCAATGTCTTGCGGTGTTCCGGTGATTGCTCTTGAGTCGCCGGAGAGTCGAGAGTACATTTTGGACGGCACGACAGGATTTCTCATTCCTTACGAGGGTGCCGACGAGGGGGCATCGCGTTTTTATCGCCGAACTGCCGCAAAGAAATTGTTGTATCTGCTGGAAAACCAGGAACTGCGCCGCTCAATGCAGGCAGCCGCCGAAGATCGTGTTGCAAAGGAATTCAACTTCGACACGGCTGTACAAAAGAGAACCGCAGTGTACACCGCACTCGGCTAAAATGTCTCTCTACTGCTCGTACAGCACAATGACGGCACCATTTAGCCGGCACTCCGGTGCATACAATCAAATTAGTTCTCGGAAAACTGTTCGGTGACGCATTTGAATTCTATCAACGGCACTTCGGAACCTTCTGCCGCGTTGGCTCGGCGGTGCTTTCGTTTATGTGCAACTGATCGGACAACAGAATTGCCTCGACATCCCGCGGGAGAAGACCGAGCATGTTATGACACGCAAAAGGTTACGAAACAACCTTGATTTTTTTCACAATTTCGCCGATGACCTTATCGGCATCGTCGAAAGGAACTTGGCATGTTCCGACCTGTTTATGCCCGCCGCCGCCGTACTTGTTCATCAAGGCACCAATGTCTGCCGTGCATGTCCGATTCACCACACTGTAACCGCACGAGATCATCACATTGATCTTTGCTTTACCGTCGGTAATCCAAAGCGACACATTCGGTTCCGGGAAGACACCGTAAATTGTGAACCGATTGCTCGTGTAAATCGGGTTCACTCCCCGAAGGTCGGAGATAAGAACATTCCCCTCTACTCTGGAGTGCTTTTTGACCATATCGACAAACAATTCGGTCTGCTGATAGTAAAGATCGAGACGCTCCTTTACGTCAGGATGCGTCAGGATTTCGTCCAACGTTAGGGTGCGAAAGTGGTCGATCAATTCCAACATCAAATTGTAATTGGAAATTCGGAAATGGTGAAATCTTCCCAAGCCGGTGCGCGGATCGGCAAGAAAACCGAGGAGAACCCAGCCCTGCGGATTCCTAATGTCTTCCAGAGTGAGTTGCCCGGAATCCACTTTGTCGGTGGCGACAATGACATCTTTGAATTGGGGATATTTTCCTTCTCCGCCGAAGTATTCGTAGACGATTCTCGCACAGGACGGTGCCGGCTTGCAGACACCGGGGACGTTGGGGGTTCCGCCGACTCGCAATTCTTCGCTAGAATGATGATCAAACCACATTCCGCAGCCGGGAACATAAGGGACGTTACAGAGAACATCGGTTGCCTCTGCCTTGAAAATTCCGTCTTGCAGGTCTTTGGGATGAACGAATTGGGCGGAGTCGATGATTCCCGCCTCTTTCAATACCATTCCGCAAACCAAACCATCAAAATCGGAGCGGGTAACGAGTCGCATAATTTGCAAAAAAAGGAAAAGCAATTTTGTGCCTTTTATTCTAACACACGGTAGGATATTGACAAGATGTCCTCAGCCCCCAAAGCGGTACGACGCAATCTTGCACACCTACTGGGGGTTGCATAGTTTCTGTTTTTGTGGTAGAATGTCCGGCAATTTATGGGAATTATCGCCGTTTACTACAAAAAACTGCCTGACGCTCCTCTGCTGATAGCACTGAATAGGGAAGAGAATCCCGCCCGGGAGTCCCTGCCCCCCAAAATTCAATCCGGTCGTCCACGCTCCGTTTGCGGAGTTGACCTACAAGCCGGCGGAACCTGGGCAGGGGTTAACCAACACGGACTCTTCGTTGCCGTCGTCAACTGTCCGAAAAAGACGCTACCCGACGAGCCGCGCTCGCGCGGACTCCTCTGCCGAGAACTGCTCGGTTGCCAAAACGCCGAAGAAGCCCTCGATATGGCACAACGCGAACTGCTCTCCGGTTCTTACGCAGGTGCCCACTATGTGTGCGTCGATAGAATGAGCGGCGGTATCGTGCACGGCGGAAATGATGTCGAACTCGAAATATTTAAGCCCGGCTTGCACATACTGACGGAAAACCGAGTCAATGACATCAATGACTATCGGCAGGAATTTGTCCGAAGACTCCTCACCCTGCAACGGATCGATTCTGCTATTTCTTTCTTTGCCGTTGCCAGCAGAGCGTTTTCGAGCACCCCTGATGCCTCCGGTAGAATGGGGGTTCTCGTCAGAAAAGTGGACAGAAGAACTGTTTCATCCATGCTCGTTTCCCTCACGGAAAAGACGCAGCGCTCGGTTATGCAATTTGCGGCGGGTCCTCCTGATATGTGTAATTACGAGGACGTTTCGGCATTACTGCGACAAGTGCTTTCCACGGATCGAGCGGCGCGAGCAGCAGCGGCGGCGAAAGAAGCCAGAGCCGCAGCAGCCGTAACAGCAGCAACCGAAAAAACCGAGAGTTAAAAAACACAAACACTCCGAGAATTACCCCTATGAGCCGGATTGTGTCCAAACGTTTCAAATTAAGCCCTTATGCCGTAAACAGCAAGAATTTGTCTTTAAACGATGACCAATCCTTCCAGTAACAATCGATATCCGCAAACGAAGCCGGATTTTATGCCCGTCGCTATCGTCGGCATGGCATGCCGTCTGCCGGGTGCCGATGACATCGAACAATTTTGGGCAAACGTACGGCAGGGTATTTCATCACTCGGACCGGCACCGGCGGAACGGTTCGATAGAGAAAACTACTTCGATCCCGAAGTCGGAAAACTGAACAGGTCTTACTCAGACCTCGGCGGATTGATCCAGTACCGTCCAATTGACCGGACAGTTTGCCCGCTCCCGGAAGGCTTGCAGGAACGCTCCGATGTAGCGCATCTGAACCTATGCGAAACCGCTTCACGGGCATGTATTCACGCTGGTTTAGCCCCTTTCCGGTTTCCGGTGAAAAACACGGGAGTTTATATCGGCAACACTCGAAGCGGCGACATCGGCAGCGAAATGGTCGTTGCGTGCAATCTGCCGGAAACAATCCGTTTGCTTCGGGACATTCCGCCTTTTCGGGATGGCGACAAAGAAGCGGAATGGTGTGAACAAATGATGAGCGACGTTGTGCAGGAAATGAGAGAACAAACCGTGCAACGCCGTTTTGACGGCTCTCCCAATATCGGTGCCAGCAATGCCGCCATTTTGATTTCGCAAGCACTCAAAACTGATGGACCTTGTATGGTGTTCAATTCTGCTTGTGCTTCGTCTCTCCAAGCGCTGTGTCAGGCGGTACTTGCACTTCAACAGGGGCACATCGACTTGGCGATTGCCGGCGGTGCCTCTTATTTTCACAGCGATACTTTGGTCTTGTTCTCCTATGCCCGATCTCTGACAGCCCGACGGTCATGCCCCTTCGATGCAGATGCCGACGGATTAGTCGTCGGCGAAGGAGCCGTTGTGTTCCTTTTGAAGCGGCTGGATCAAGCAGTTGCCGACGGTGATAAAATCTATTCCGTGATTCGGGGAATCGGTATTGCTTCCGACGGTAAAGGGAAAAGCCTTTGGGCACCGCGTAAGGAGGGGCAGATCGAGGCGATGCGTCGGGCTTACGGAAGCGGCTGTTCCCCCTCTGCCGTAGGTTATGTTGAAGCCCACGCAACTTCCACTGCACTCGGAGACGCAACGGAAATGGAAGCCATTGCGGAATTCTTCGGCGACTCGTTTGGCAACCGCCGTATTCCCATCGGCAGTGCGAAGGGAAACGTTGGACATACTCTTGAAGTTGCCGGTCTTACAGGACTGCTTAAGGCGGTGCTGTCGATTGACCGTCAAACGATTACGCCGGTCGCTGGATTGAAAACGCCCAATCCGAAAATTCCTTGGGAGCGCATACCGTTCTTTGCTCCGACTACCGAACTGCCCTGGGTTGCCGAAGAAGGCAAACCGAGAACGGCGGCGGTCAATTCCTTTGGAATCGGTGGGCTGAACGTGCATGTCGTCTTGGAAGAACATGTTACTGTGCCTGCTCGGACTCCTGCTCCGGTTTCCATCCGCTCGCTGGAAGCGAAGCAGCCCATTGCCGTTGTCGGTGTTGGAACCATTGTGCCGGGAGCCTTGTCGAGCAAAGAGTTTTATCAAAACCTTCTTGATGGTCAATCGACATTCAGCCGGGTGCCGTCATCGAAGTTTGATGAAGCCATTTTGAAGAATCATGCGTTTCCGAACAGAACGGACATTCCTCCCTTTTTTGGCGGTTTTGTCGAAAATCATCAATACGACTGGCGAAAGAACAAGATACCGCCGAAGCAAATCGAGAATGCGAGTCCGCTTCAATTCATGATTCTCGATGCCGTCAATGAGGCATTTGAAGTCGGTAATTTTGCCGTTGAACAACTCGATAGAAAGCCTATCGGTGTCGTCGTCGGCACATCATTCGGAAGCGATTTTTCCGTACAACTGGGGATAACACTGTTTCTCCCCAAACTTTCGGCAATTCTACGGGGACGTATGCGGGAGCATGGTCTTGACGAGGCGTTAGTCGAATCCGTTTTGACACAGTATGTTTCCGTGTTGCTAAAAAAGATGCCGGCACTGATTGACGAGACCGGCAGTTTTACGGCAAGTGCTCTTGCTTCTCGCATTACGAAGACGTTTGACTTGATGGGTGGTGCCGTCGCCGTCGATGCCGAAAATGCGTCGTCTTTTGCCGCTCTTCAATGCTGTGTCGATCAACTGCGGTCTGGGATGAACGACATGATGATCTGCATTGCTGGTCAGCAAGACATGAGTAGTGGTGTTTTTGAGGCATTTACAAAAATGGAGTCTCTTTCGGAACCGCCCGTCATTTCCCCCTTTGATGTTTCGGCAAACGGCTCTCTTCCGGGAGAAGGATGTGCCGTGTTGCTGCTCAAGCGGTACGATCAGGCACTTCGGGATCGCAATACGATTTTCGGTGTTATTTGCGGAGTCGGAGCCGCCGCAGGATTCGATCGTCGAACTGTATGCCGGGAAGCACTTCGCCGGTCTATGGCGGATGCCGAACATAAGGGAGACGTTCATGAATGTCCCCCGGATTTCGTAGAAATGGCAACGACGGAAAGAATGGAAAACACCGTTCATTTGCTCGACTCTCTTGTTACGGAAATGCCGAGTCCGCCGAAACAAAAGATTCATCTCGGAGCGATTAGCAATCAAGTCGGCAACCTCGTTGCCGCAGGCGGAGCGGCATCGTTAATTAAATCATTGCTTGGATTGCGAAACCGTGCCTATCCGGCGAATGTTCAAATCGAGCAGGTTGCTCCATACATCAAGCGGTACAGCGAATACATGGATGTTCCCGTCGAACCTGTTTTTTGGAAAGACTCACGTCCTAGAACGGTCTTTGTTAACGCCGGCTTGTATAATTTTTATAACGTCATACTTCAGGAATGTGTGATGGAATAGCAATAGAGTACCTCTAAAAATACCAGTAGGCGTGCAGGTTTTTCTTTTGGCGACAAAGGTAGGCAACCGCCCGGCGGTCGGTTGACTACCTGTCCGCTCCAAACCGAAACTTGTTAACGGACAGACCGCCCAATGGGTGTCGCTCGAAGCCCCTTGACTCTTCCCACGCCGTAGCCTACAATACGCTCGGCGGAGTTGTAACAACAAACAAGCAGGAACGATGAAATTATCTCTGGTAATTCCCCTTTATAACGAAGAAGGGAGCCTCGAACAACTCCATCGGGAAATCTGCGAAGTTGCCGATGAGAATAAATACGACCTCGAAGTAATTTTCGTGGACGACGGCTCGACCGACCAAAGTTGGGCTATCATCGAAAAAATAGCGGCGGACGATCCCCGGACTCGCGGAATTCAATTTCGACGCAACTTCGGTAAAGCAGCGGCACTGCAAGCCGGGTTCAACGCCGCAAAGGGAGACTTTATTATCACTCTCGATGCCGACTTGCAAGATGACCCGAAAGAGATTCCCGACTTCCTCCGTCTAATGGAAACGGGACTCGATGTCGTCAGCGGTTGGAAGCAACGCCGCCACGATCCGTGGCACAAAGTTTTGCCCTCCCGCGTGTTCAATGCAGCAGTCAGTTTTATGACCGGCGTGAAACTGCACGACCACAACTGCGGAATGAAATGTTACCGCCGCGAAGTGTTAGACGAAGTCGAATTGTACGGCGAGCGGCATCGGTTCATTCCGGTGCTTGCTGGTGCCAGAGGATACAAGATCGGCGAAAAGGTCGTCGCACACCGCGCCCGGCAGTTCGGTCGTTCCAAATACGGCATCGCCCGATTGCCCAAAGGCTTTTTAGACCTTCTCACCGTTTGGTTTTTGACGCGGTACGGTCAGCGACCACAACACTTCTTAGGAGCGATAGGGTTGATAGTGATTCTGCTAGGTATCCTTGGTTACTGTCTCGAAGTGGGCAAGGCTTTTTACGTAATTTCTCATGCTCTGGTAACGCCGGAGATGGCGACGAATTCTACGGCGTATATCACAGCCGTTGCGGCAGCGGCGTTGTCGCCGTATATGCTTGCGCCGATTTTGATCGGATTCCTTTTCATCGCATTGGGTATGCTTTCGGAACTTTTCGTGTCGAAGACGATTCGAGCGGAAAAGTGTTACTCGGTAAAGAAGGAGTTAGAGGGCGAGAGTTAGGTTTCCCTCTTTTACCGTCGACGAAATTAGTGTATAATCAGTACCGTTAGAGTGGTTGGCATTTGTTCCGTTTGCACAGATCATGGGAAAACGTCGAGAACCTCCGCCCGAAGAAGGTGCCCCGTTGTGGATGTGCACCTTCGGCGATCTTATGTCCTTACTGCTCTGCTTCTTTATTATGCTCTTTGCAATAAGTATCATCGCAGAGCCAAGGTTTCAAGCCGTTGCCGATACGCTTAATCAGGATTTCACCGGCTATCCGGGTTCAAGTAGAACTACTACCCGGAACACCAAAACAACGACAACCATTACCGAATCCGCCGCACGAAGTCAACGGATCGCTGCCTTGACCGGAGGGCAACCGACACCGGGACCGCAGGGTGCTTCTACGGAAGTTCATACGATTTTGCTGGACGGCGAAACGATAAAAGTGATTACATTTGAATTAGACAGTGATGAATTGACAGAGCAAGCCAAGTGGGACTTACGTTCGATACTGCCTGTCTTGCAAGGATCGCCTCGAAAAATTATGGTTAAAGGATATTCCTTGCCCACTGAAGGCGGAGAGAGGTTCCAGCGAAGTACCGACCTTGCTTTTTTTAGAGCCGTCGAAACGGTTGATCATCTCGTGTCGCTCGGACTGGAGCAGGACTTTTTCGAAGTCGTCGTCGAACCGGGAACTACTCCGAGGCGCACATCCTTACCGGCTGGAACAGTCCCGGAACACGCCGGGGCTTCCGTTGAAGTTCTCCTACTCAATCAAACGTTGCGCTCAGTGAGGGAGTGATGCACAAGTCAACCCATAACCATGAACGCACACCGAGTGGGGCTTGATGGCTACCCCCTGGTTTGCGGCTACGACGCGATGAGAACGTTTCGAGAGAATTTGGGTATAATAGCCGACTAAACATAGCATTTAGAAAGTCGTAACCGTGCACTTTGAAATTCTCGTTGAAGACGCATCGGGAAAAGCGTTGTTGGAACAAGTCGTTCCCAAAATCTTGGGTCCCAAAGGCAAACCGAACCAGTACCGCATCGTCAACATTCAAGAACTCAAGCATCGAGTTATGGCGGAGTTGCCCCGAAAACAAGCGAGAACTCTCCCCTGGGATACGATTCTGTACCAAACATTGACCATTCAGTTACGTGCCTACTCCAAAGCGTTGGTGCGCAAAAAAGGGGTCGTTGTCATCGTCGTCGATTTGGATTCCCGATACCTCGAACAGTTTCGGAAAAATCTGGAAGACATCTTCCAAAAATATGCACCGAATCTGGAAGGCGGCATCCGGCTTGCCGTTGAAGAGATAGAAGCGTGGATTTTAGGCGACCTTTCTGCTATTCGGCGTGCCTATCCGCTTGTCAGAGAATATGTGTTAAGAAGTTATGAACAGGAGTCGATCTGCGGCACTTGGGAAGTTCTTGCCGATGCCGTTTTTCATGGCGGCTCAGAGCGGCTGACGGAAATTGGTTATCCGTTGATCGGACGTGAAAAATGCCGCTGGGCGGAGAATATCGGACAATACATCGACGTGGACAAGAACCGGTCGCCGAGTTTTCACGCATTCCGAGACCTGCTCCGCCGCTGGGCTGATACGTAAACGAGAGTTATTAGGGTACAATAGTTTCCATGCCGAACATCGCTTCCCGACTCGTTGACATCGCCCAACGCTTTCCCGATAACATCGCCATCGCCCAACCCGACGGCAAAGGAAAGTACCGCACCATTACGTTTGCCGAACTCGACCGCGACACCGACCGCATCGCCGCCGCTCTGCTCGAAAGCGGAGTACAACCCGGTATGAGACTCGCCCTCTTTGTACGTTACGGCATCGACTTCATTTCGCTCGTCTTCGCTCTATGCAAAGCAAATGTTACGCTCGTCTTGATCGATCCCGGCATGGGCATACGGCGGATGCTCGATTGTCTTGCCGAAGTCGAACCGGACGGCTTCGTCGCCATTCCGCCGGTACATGCGGTGCGTCTGTTGATGCGGCATCGGTTTCCGAAGGCAAAGCATAACATCACTGTCGGTCGCCGCTGGTGCTGGGGCGGATTGACGCTCGATGAGATGAGACAGGCGGTAGGCAGCAGGAGGCAGGAGGCAGCAGACGCAAGCGGGGATTCGAATTTTCCTCTGCTGCCGCCTACCGCCTGCCTCCTGCCGCCTCCTTTAGCGGCGATCCTTTTTACCAGCGGCAGCACCCGTC
>Ga0099364_10010005_pt1 | contig 13107 bp, 8 predicted proteins | sample TergutTh196P3_FD_73070 | JGI IMG/M metagenome (GOLD analysis project Ga0099364, IMG submission 73070) | Microcerotermes parvus P3 segment gut microbial communities from Pointe-Noire, Republic of the Congo - Th196 P3 | ecosystem: Host-associated > Arthropoda: Insects > Digestive system > Gut ...
TGGCGTGTGTACACCTCTCCGTTTGCCGCAATTAGCCTGTGGCTTTATAGACCGTAACGATACTGCGCTCGTTGGCTATGTTCCGATTCTTGCAGATGGACTATATTACCCATGTTTTCCTCCATCTGATGGCAAGACAGTTTTTTGCCGAGCGTTATTTCGTTTATCAGTTTCCAAAAACTGTATCCACTTCCCTGAATCGTATGGGCAACCAGCGCTACGAAGGCGATCTGATATTCTTGCTTCCCATTGATGCCTGCTGCTACACCGCCACTTCACTATATGGTGGCGAGCCATACGCATTTTTGCACAAATATTTTCGTGCTACGAATTGACAAGGCACGAAAATGCCGATATTATTCAATTGATTGGAGTGATGATAATGTCTGAAACAACAAATCTGAGCATTAGGATCGACCGCGACCTGAAAGAGGAAGCAGACCAGGTATTTAATCTGCTGGGAATGAACCTGACCACGGCGATCACCATTTTCGTGCGGCAGGCAGTCAGGCAGAAGAAAATCCCGTTTGAAATCTCCCTCTATCCGGAAATCGGCAGCATGAACACCGCAATGCGTGATGCAATGGCGGCATCTGAACGGATATGGCAAAACTCAGTGCAAAACGGCACCGATACGTTGACGTTGGGAGATATCAACACAGAAATCGCCAAAGCGCGCGCTGCGCTGAAAACACGTGGGACAAGTTTATGAAACCACGCCGTGTAGTTCTTGATACAAATGTGCTCGTCTCAGCCCTGATGTCGCCATGGGATTATGAACAAAACCCGATGCTAAAAATGCAACAGGGTTTTGTTCATCATGCGTCATTTTGAATTGCTCATTTTCGAGTTTTGTCTATTTTTGGCAAACGTAAACAAAACCATCTCAACCCTTGTGTAGCAATGCATTAGGGTAATTAATTTAGCGACTCGATCAGTGCTTCAAACTCGTCTAGGTGTCCTCTTATTTCTTCGTACTTTTTGATCATCTCCTGTATTGTCTGCTCCCTATCGCCGCCAGCCGCGCCGCCTGTCGCGCCGCTTCCACTGATGTCCGTGCTTGTGCCTGGCTGGCCGCCGCTTCCGGCTCCGCCGCCCGCCGTGTCGGCACCGCCTGCGCCACCCGCGCCCGTATTCCCGGCGCCACCAACACCACCGCCCGCGCCTGCCGTGCCTACGCTTGCCGCGCCTACACCGCCGCCCGCGCCTGCGCCCGCCGCACTTACGCCGCCTACACCGCTGCCGCCTTCGCTGTTGTGCCAGTCGCTGATATTGAACAAGTCTTTTAGGGCGTTGTCAAGGTTTGTGCCAATCCCGTAGATGAACTCGTCGCCGTCTTGGTAGCCCACAATGATTTCCCTGACTTCCGGGATGGACGAAACCCCTGCCGCCCTGATATAAATTGGCTCAATGTACAGGACGCTGTCCTCAATAGGCACAACAAGCAGGTTACCCTTGTAGACTTCGGAGCCGCCCTGCCCCCACAAGGTAATATTTGTCGAAATCCTGTCTATTTGATTTATTTTCATTTCGACTTGGTACGGCCCAAAAATGTTCATGTTTTTGGGGAAGTTAAAAAGTATGGTCTCGCCGTAATGCTCATAATCGTTTCTGACGGCAAGCCATGACACCATATTGTTCTTGTTCTCGCCGGAAGGCGTGTAGGGGAGCATCAGTATCAGCTCCTCCTCTTCGCCGAGGCCGCCCGGAAGCCTCAACAGGTTGTAAAATGCTTCAAGGTCCTCTGTTGACTGCGACCTTATCGCGGTCTGGCGCATGCCGATATCCCACAGGTCCTGTTTGCTGTAAAACATTGCCGACTCGTCCTCGTTCAAATGGTATCTTTTCAGGAGTTGCGACTTGATATTAAACAAGAATTCCGGGTACCTTATATGAGTCTGGGTGCTTTTTGGTATAGGCTCGTCTTTGAATATGCCCGGGTATATCTTGCTGTACGTCTGTATAATCGGGTCTTCCCTATCGATGATATAATACTCGGTCGTGCCGTGGTACGCGTCGATTATTATCTTGAGCGAATTCTTAATATAGTTGACGCCCGAGATCCTCTCGGAATACGGGTACATGTCAGAATACGTGTATGCGTCCAAAACCCATACAAGCCTGCCTTCGTCCGTCAAAACTATGTACGGGTCCCTGTCAACGTGTATAAACGGGAAAGCCTTCTGCGCCCGGTCGAGAACGTTTCTGTTTAAAAGCATCGTAGCCCCGCTTGCATACCTGGACGTTATTAGGTTTATGTCCGCATTCCTTATCGCGAACAATAGCCTATTGAGGGCGTTGAGCTTTATGCCCCCTGTGCCGGAATACCTGGTCTCGATGTTCCCGTCATAGTCGATTTCGTTAATGTCGTTGGCGTTTACTATTGCATGCTCGTTCCTGACCTCACCGTAGTATATCCTTGGCTCGATTACCTCAATCTCCGGGTCAACTGACCTCATGCGAAGCCCGCTCATAATGTACTCGACCTGACCGACAGGCGTAAGCTGGTTGATAGAGTTCATAACGATGCCATAGCCGTGCGTGTATTTGTAATTCGAGTTGATATAATTCCTGTCCGGGAGTTTGTTCGGATCTATCTCCCTAGCCGATATTAGGACCGGGGTGATCCTTCCGTTAATCCTATACGTAAGGATATCGCCCTCGACAAAAGTATAGAAATTTGTATTGGACTGCAATTGTACGTTGTTCTGAAGGGTCGAGCCGATGTCAACAACCCGTACGTTTTCAATAATATTCGGGTTGTTGAGGATTGTTTCGGGGCTGAGCACCTTCATGTCGGGAAAGTTGAAATCCCTGATTTTATCCAGGTCAAACGCTTCGCGCGTGCTTCTTATATTATGCTCAATGTACGGTTTTTCAAGATTGTATTCATTTGGGTTGACGATTATAAACTGGACTACTGCTGCAATGCCGAAAGCTATTGCCCAAATAGCTGGGTATGCCGCTATTGATATCAGGACGCCTTTTAGGCTCTTTTTTCGCAGAAAGAATACTGCGAAAAGTAAAATCCCCACTAGCAAAAATGGCGCAACCGTCAGATACCTAGACCAGACATTGACGTCAACATAGTTTGCCCCGGTTGCGTCGACGATGTTGGGGGTATAAAGCAGATCCTCTTTAAGAAACCTGAAATGAAAAATCTTTACAGCGATGTAAATTGAAACGTTTATGACGCAATGCCACAAAATGCCCTCATGGCTAAGCACATTCATATAATTCAAATGCCCGGGCATAATAAGTGTGAGAGCGTAATACGCTATCGTGTATACAATAACAAAAATCACAATATTCATTAGCAGTTCGTATGTTGACAGCAAGAACGGCCTTTGAAAAATATAGTAGCTTATATCCCTGCCGTAAAGGGGGTCGGCAATGTCAAATGATGTGGAGTTAAAGAATGTCAGCACCTTAATATAGTAGTCCCTAAAAAACATTGTAGCCCCAAACAAGGCAAACGCTATCGCTGGTATGACCCTGTGGCACTTGATTTCCGCAAGCTCCAGCGATGCCATATGCTTGTTGACCACTTTCGATGCGGCGTGGCTTGTGAAAAACACAGCAATGAATATGAGTACAAAGCTCGCGGCAAACGAGATCACTTGGTACCAAATGTTAGTCCAAAACACGGATGAGAGTCCGCCTATCTCGTCCAACTGGATAACTTCCATGTAAATGCTCGTGACCGCAATGAACAAAATGGCAATTACGGCAACTATTGCCGCAATAATTCCAAAGATTTTAAGCCTCTTTGTCACCGTCTTGTCGCGCTTCAGCCTGTCAATATCAATAACGTCCATTTGTTGTCCCTCCTAATATCTATAGCACTACTGTGTTTTGCCGCTTTGTATAACTGCAGAAATCCTATGCAATAACCAGAAACCTTTTAGTTCTCTGGCATATTTCGTGCACCCGGACTGCGTGCGTGTACCCTGCTTGCGTACGCTCTGCCTGCGTACGCTCTGCCTGTGTGCGCTCTGCCTGTGTGCGCCCTGCCTGCGTACGCTCTCTGCCTGCGTACGCTCTGCCTGCGTGCGTCCCGCCTACGTGTGCCTTGCCTGCGTGCCCCAAGGGGCCGCCGCTTACTCGAATAATGCCCTTGTAAACTCCTCAGGGTCGAAGCCCTGCAAGTCATCGATCCCTTCCCCTACGCCAACCATTTTTACGGGGATATCCAATTCTGATTTAATCGACACCACTATTCCGCCTTTTGCGGTGCCGTCAAGCTTCGTTAGGATAATTCCTGTAATTCCGGCAACCTCGCTGAACACTTTAGCCTGTTGTACGCCATTTTGCCCTGTCGTGGCGTCAAGCACGAGCAAAACCTCTTTGAGCGACCCGGGAGATTCCCGTTCAATAACCCTGGACAGCTTTTTTAGCTCTTCCATCAGGTTCTTCTTTGTGTGTAACCTCCCTGCCGTATCGCAAAGCAGAACGTCCGCGTCCCTGGCTTTTGCGGCGTGTACGGCGTCGTATACCACGGCAGACGAGTCCGAGCCTTCCGAATGCTTAATAATGTCCGCGCCGGCTCTATCGGCCCATATCTCAAGCTGGTCAATTGCCGCCGCCCTGAATGTGTCCCCAGCGGCAAGCATGACTTTTTTCCCCTGGGAGCTAAGATGCGCGGCAATTTTGCCAATCGACGTTGTTTTGCCTACGCCGTTAACCCCAAGCACAAGTATTACCGTTGGTTTGGCGGAAGTGTCAAGTTGTGCCGCATCACTACGCAGGATGCCGCCTATTATGTCCCTCAGGATGCCTTTTATTGCTGACGGGTCGACAATGCCGCCCTCCTTTACCCGCACTTTGACTTCTTCGATTATCGTAAGTGATGTTTCAACCCCAACGTCGGACAATATCAGCGCTTCTTCAAGCTCGTCAAAAAGCTCCTCGTCAATTTTTCCGAAAGTTGTCAGTATCTCGTTTACTTTCTGGACAAAGCCCTTCCTGGTTTTCTCCAGCCCCTTCTTCAACTTGTCAAAAAAACCCATGTTTCCTCCATTCACATAATCCAGTATAAGCACCGTGCGCCTCTGCTAACGACTATGTCCTGCCATGGGCAGGCGTACTGTTGCGTGCACCCTGCCATAGGCAAGCATCCTGTTTTGTGCGCCCTGCCATAGGCAGGCGTACCGTTATCTGGCCCGCTATGCCCCAATCCTCAGGGAGACAATCCCTGACACGCCCCTTTCCTGCATTGTAACGCCAAACATTGTGTTGGAGCCTTCCATTGTGCCTTTTCTGTGCGTCACCATAATGAACTGCGTATTGTCGCAGTAGTTGTGGATATAGTTCGAAAGCCTGTAGACATTCGCCTCGTCCAATGTGGACTCAATCTCGTCAAGCAAACAAAACGGTGGCGGATTGAGCTTTAAAATCGCAAATACCAACGCTATTGCCGTCATTGCGCGTTCGCCGCTTGAGTACAGCATCATGTTTTGCATCTTTTTGCCGGGAAGCTGTATCTCTATCTCGACACCGGCAGAAAGCACGTCGGTGTTGTCGGATAACTTGAGCCTAGCCTGCCCGCCGTTAAACAGATCTCTGAAAACAATGTTAAAATTCTCATTGATCCTCTCAAATTGTACACTAAAATTCTTCCTAATGATAGCAACCATCTCGCCAATTACAACTTTTAGTTTTTCGCACGCTTCCTCCATGTCGTTTTGCTGAGTAAGCATTTTGTCGTAACGAATTTTTGTTTCCGTGAACATGTCGATTGCCTGAACGTTCACAAATCCGAGCTTTCGGATTTCTTCCTTAAGTTCGGCAATCCTCGACATACTGCCAGCTCTGCTTCTCCCGGTGCTAGCGGTGCTAGCGGTGCCAGCTTCAGCGCCAGTGGCACCAACGGCGCCTGCTTCGGCGTCTGCCGCCCTTCTTTCTGCGTCTGCCGCCCGTCTTTCTGCGTCTGCCGCTTCTTTCATTGCCAAGGCGTTGGCATATGTGAGCTCATATTCGTCCCAAAGCCTGTTTTGAAGGTTCTCCAGCTCCACATTTAACCTAGCTTTCTTAACGTCAAGGCGCGACAATTCTTTTCGTAGAATTTCAGCAGTTTCGTTGTTCCTCGCGAAATCGTCGGCGAGCATGAGTATATCGTCCAATACAGCTTGCTTTTCGGCTGTCGCACTCTCCGATTGAAGGTTTTTGCCTTTTTTCTCGGTTTCTTTTCCCTCAATCTTCTTTGCCAGGGCGATGTTTTCGAGTCTCAAGTCCTCAATGTCTTTTTTCATTTTGGCTGTCTCAAGTTTTTTCTTCGAGAGCCCCTTTTCACTGCCAGCCAATTCGGTTTTGATTCGCCTGATGTTCTCTTCAGCGGACTTGTAAGACTCGTTAACAGAAGCGACGGACACATTGTAGTTTGAAATGTCTGCGAGCATGCCGTCGCGTTTTTCCTGCTCCTCTTTGTTCTTTTCGGTGTGCTTCAACACCTCTTTCTTAATAGAAGCAAGGTGGACGCTGAACCCGTCAAGGTTCTTGCTTTCGCCTTCAATAACCGCGCCCAGCTCTTTTATTGCTTGAAGTACCTCTTTCTTCTCATTTTTGCTAATATCAACCCTAATAGTATTGCTTTTTATTCTTTCGCCTATATGGGAAATCTCGCTTTCGATTTTCGCCCGTTCAAGCGCCGCCTCATTTAGCTGAGGTTCCCTTTGCTTCAGTGCAGCGCTAGCCTTTTCTAGGGATTCTTTCGCTGCCCTCATACGCTTGTCAAGCTCCGCAACGCTCTTTTCCAGCGCAGGAATCTCGGAACCTAGCTGGGCAATTTGCCTATGCCTAGTGAGAATGCCACCCTCCCGCTTTGGTGCGCTCCCCCCTGTAACTGAACCACCCTGCGAGATTATGTCCCCATCTAGGGTGACTATCTTAAAGGCGTGCCTGTATTCTCCCGCGATCCTCGTCGCGTCGTCAATATCACCAACAATTATTGTCTTCCCCAATAAATACTTAATTGCCTTGTCATGCTTTTTGTCATAGCCAATCAATTCGTACGCCGCGCCCAAAAAACCGTCTTCGCCTTTTAGCGCCGCAAGGGTGTTTCCGTCTACAGTAGTCGCCCTCACCGAAGAAATCGGCAAAAACGTCACCCGCCCGCCATTTGTGTTTTTTAGATAATTCACCGCCCTTTTCGCGGCTTCGTCGTCGTCTGTTACAATGTTTTGCTGGGCTTGCCCAAGCGCCATGTCCAATGCGGTTTCGTATTTTTGGGAAACGGTTATCAAGGATGCAACGGCGCCGTATATCCCCTTGCCAAAACCCGGGTTTTCTTTGCAGCGTTTGAGGATGTTTTTTACGCTGTAGTTAAAACCCTCCATTTTCTCTTCCATGTCTTCCAGGATTTTTAGGCCCGACTTCTTAGCACTTAGCTCCGAGAGTTTTGATATGCTTTCCTTTTCGATGTTTTTTACCGTTAATCCGTGTTTGTCCCTCTCATCCTCCAGCTCCCGTATCTCCTTCTTAACGCCCGCTATCTTCGTGTTGCACCCGGCGATGTTGTCATTAAGCTCGTCAAGCAATATTTTGTCATTGTCCGTTTCCAAAATAATTTGTCTGATGTTTTTTTCGACGGCGTCCACGTTCTTGTTTAAGCTGGATATCTCGGTTTGTAGTTTCCCCAGGTAATTTCTTTTGTCGTAAATACGCTCCTGCAAGCTGTCTGCTTCCGCTTTCATTTCTTCAATGCGCCTGTCACTTTCGCCCAGTTCAACAAGTATCTCATTGTACTGTGCTTTTGCTTCATCAAGCTTTTCGTTGTAACGGGCCATTTCGTTTTCCAAATATGAAGCCTTTTTATTATTTGCCTCAAGCTCAGACCCAAGGGCGGCGTTGCGCTTTGAGAATTGCGATATTTCATTTTCTATCCTGCTGACCCCGGACAAGCAGCCGTTTATTTTCTCCTTGTTGAGTTTGATTTCATTTTCAATGTCAGCCATGCCGGATTCAATAAAGAAAATATCCTCTCTGATATTCTTTAGCATCTCGTCCAAAAAAGACGCCCGGGCTTTCTTTTCCTCCGACTCGCGTTCGACGGCGCTTGTGTTCTTTATGACAAGCTCTAGTTCGTCGTTCCCGGCAGAAAAGTCGTTCTCGCATTTTTTTATTTCCTTCCTGTACCTTGCAATATTGACAATGAAAGCCCCAACCTCAATTGCTTTTAACTCGTCCCGGAGCGCAAGGTATCTTTTTGCGTCCGCCGCCTGCCGTTTCAGGGTGTCCAGTTGAAGCTCAAGCTCAGTAAGTATGTCCCTTATCCTCAAAATATTTTGGCGTGTTGACTCAAGCTTTTTCTCCGCTTCCAGCTTCCTCATCTTATACTTCATGATGCCAGTCGCTTCTTCAAAAACCAGCCTTCGCTCCTCCGGCTTGTTGTTGAGGATATCGTCCACCCTGCCCTGGCCGACAATAGAGTACCCGTCTTTCCCGACCCCCGTGTCGTAAAAGAGTTCAGTGATGTCTTTTAGCCTGCACCGGTTCTTGTTTATGTAGTACTCGCTTTCCCCCGACCTGTAGACGCGCCGCGTTACCGACACCTCGCTATAGTCGAGCGGCAGCCTGCGATGTTCGTTGTCAAAAACAATTGAAACCTCGGCAAAGCCTGATGGCCTGCGGTGTTCAGTGCCGGAAAATATGACATCCTCCATGATGTTGCCGCGCAAGCTTTTTAGGCTCTGCTCCCCAAGTGCCCACCTCACCGCGTCGGAAATATTGCTCTTTCCGCTCCCGTTGGGTCCGATTATAGCGGTTATCCCCGTATCAAATTCCAGCGCTATTCGGTCGGCAAACGATTTGAAGCCCTGTATTTCAAGCCTTTTTAGATACAAAATTTCACCCCTGCGTTTTTGTTGTTTCGGCTGCCTCAAGCGCTTCGACCGCTTGCATCGCCGCGTTTTGCTCCGATTCCTTTTTAGTGCTTCCCATGCCGGAGCCCATTGCTTTCCCCTCAATAATTACCTGCGACGTGAATACCTTATTGTGGTCAGGCCCTGATTCTTTAATAACAATGTATTCAATCGCGTTAATCTTTTTATTGTGCAGCATTTCTTGAAGAAATGTCTTGTAGTCTCGAACCGATTTTTCTGCCAAGGATTGTACTATTATATCACTAAGGCACTCTAAAATCACCTTTCTGACAGAATCAAGCCCGCTATCCAGGTAAACTGCGGCAAATAGGGCTTCCAAAGTGTCCGACAGGATCGACGGGTTGTTCCTCTCTTTGCCAACATCGACGCTCCTTCCAAGCCTGATGGTTTTTCCGAGGTTCAGCTTTCTGGCGCATTCCGCCAGGGATTTTTCGCATACAATGGCTGCCCTTCTTTTTGAAAAATCCCCTTCGTCGTTAAAAAGGCTGCTTTTGTACAGGTATTCCGCGATAACAAAATCTAAAATAGCGTCCCCCAAAAACTCCAGGGTCTCATTGTGAAGGATATTCGCAGGAGATCCCTTTGTGTTGTAATCGTTTGCGTACGAGCTATGCGTAAGCGCGTCCTCAAGCAACCCGGTATTTGCAAACTTGTAGTTTATCATTTCTTGTAATTCTTGATACATCTCTTGAAAATCTTGATACATTAACATGCCTCCATGTCACATTCGAAACTGATGGCTACTTGCGGGCTGTAGCCCCTTTAGAACCGTTTAAACAATAAATTGTAAAATATTGCCGCAGAATTTTTGCCGACAGGCGCGGCGGCACGACTGCGCGGCGGTACGATTGCGCGGTGGCACGACTGCGCGGCGGCACAACGGCGCAATGGCACGACGACACGACGGCACGACTGCGCGGCGGCACAGCGACACAGTGGCACAGCGGCGCAGCGGCACTGCGGCGCGGCGTTAGTGCTTCTTTAGGATAATTACCGCGTTATGCCCGCCAAAGCCAAACGAGTTTGACATTGCGTATTCGATCTCACTTGCCTTTCCGCAGTTGACCGTATAGTCAAGGTCGCATTCAGGGTCAGGCTCAGTATAGTTAATCGTCGGCGGGATAAACCCGTCCCTCAACGCGCAAGCCGCCACTATTCCCTCTATCGCGCCTGCGGCCCCAAGCAAATGCCCGGTCATCGACTTGGTTGAGCTAATAGACAGCTTATTTGCATGGCTGCCAAATACCGTTTTTATCGCGGTTGTTTCGTATTTGTCGTTGTACTCGGTGGACGTGCCGTGCGCATTAATGTACCCAATCATCTCAGGCTCTATGCCGGCGTCGTCGATGGCCATTTGCATACATCTCGCGGCCCCTTCCCCATTCAATGCGGGCTGGACGATATGAAAAGCGTCGTCGGTGCATCCGTAGCCAACTATTTCCGCTAGTATTTCGGCGCCCCTTTCAACTGCGTGCGATAACTCCTCAATGACAAAGATGCCCGCGCCTTCGCCCAATACAAAGCCGTCCCTGTTTTTGTCAAATGGCCTGCTAGCAGTGTTGGGGTCCGGGTTGACGGACATCGCCTTCATTGAGCAGAACCCCGCAAACGCCAGCGGCGTCAGGCTGGCTTCCGCGCCGCCCGTGATCATCACATCGGCGTCGCCATGTTGTATCACCTTGTACGCGCTACCTATAGCATTTGTTGCGGATGCGCAAGCCGTAACAACACACTCGTTGTAACCCTTGAACCCAAAATTAATCGCGACTTTACCTGAAGCCATGTTTGGAATGATCATTGGTATAAAGAACGGGCTGACCTTTGCCGCCCCCCTCTTGCATAGGACGGAATGTTGATTTTCGAGCGTCTCAATCCCGCCAATGCCCGAGCCGATTATAACTCCGGCACGGTCAAGGCACAGCTTCTCAAAATCAAATTTCGCTTGTTCGCAAGCCATGATAGAAGCTGCCAACCCGTATTGGGTAAACCTGTCCATTCTTTTTATGTCTTTTTTGTCTTTAATATATTCCAAAGGGTCGAAGCCGGTTATCTCAGCCGCAACTTTCGTTGTCATTTCAGCCGTATCAAACCTTGATACGGTTTTAATGCCATTCTTGCCCGCCTTTATGGATTCCCAAAACTCTTCTATGCCGAACCCCAACGACGTAACAGCCCCGGCCCCCGTTATAACGACTCTTCTGTTCTCCATCATTGCCTAATCATTCCTTTCAGTTTTCTCTCGTTGTTTCCCCGTGCGCAGTTCCTGCCATAGGAGACGGGCAGATGGTATCTGCCCCTATATATGCAGTTCCTTGCTTGTTGCCCCCAAAGTGAAAAAAGTCCCATTTAAGGGACTTTTTATCATGAATTGTTTTTTATATATTCTACCGCATCGCCCACAGAGGTTATTTTTTCAGCGTCGCTGTCCGGTATTTCAATGTCAAACTCCTCCTCTAACGCCATTATTAGCTCGACAATATCAAGAGAGTCCGCACCGAGGTCGTCAATGAACGAAGACTCCATGCCAATGTCGGATTCGTCAACACCCAGTTGCTCAACAATAATTTTTTTTACATTTTCAAATGCCATACTTTCACCTCCTCTCACTGCTCGTAAAGATAATAATATATTAACATACCGCCGTCAATATATATTATTGCCAGAACGCAAATAACTTCCGCATTTGATGCCAAAAGCGCCAAATGTGCCAAACGCTCCTGATGTGCCAGCCACTCCCAACACACCAGCCGTTCCCAACGCTCCTATCGCGCCAGCCATACCGGCAGCTCCTGACGCTCCTATCGCACCAGCTGTACCAGCCGCTCCGAACGCTCCTATCGCACCAGCCGTACCAGCCGCTCCTGACGCTCCTATCGCACCAGCCATACCAGCCGCTCCGAACGCTCCGAACGCTCCTATCGCGCCAGCCGTACCAGCCGCTCCGAACGCTTCTAACGCGCCAGCCGCTCCCAACGCTACATTACCAAACCGCCGTCAATATGTATTACCTGCCCTGTCATGTAATCTGACATGCTCGAAGCTAAAAAACCAATGACATTCGCCACGTCTTCAGGTGTCCCAAACCTTTTGAGCGGGATACTGTTCATATAGTTTTCCTTAACCTTTTCGGGCAGTTTGCTTGTCATTCTACTTTCAATCACCCCCGGTGCAATGGCATTGCATGTTATCCCCCTTGCTGCAAGCTCCTTAGCGGTTGCTTTTGTAAGTCCGATCAGCCCCGCCTTTGACGACGAGTAGTTTGTCTGCCCGGGATTTCCCATTACTCCTGCCACCGAAGAAATATTAATGATCTTGCCGCTCCTTTGTTTTATCATTTGCTTGGAAGCGGCCTTCGTGCATAAAAAGGCCCCCTTCAAGTTAATCCCCAGTACATCGTCCCAATCCTGTTCAGACATCATTGCAATTGGTTTGTCCCTCGTTATGCCTGCATTGTTTACAAGGATGTCAATTCTCCCAAAAGCGTCAATGGCCTGTTTAAACATTGCTTTAACTTCGACGCCGTTGCTAATGTCGCCCTTTGCAACAATAACGTAGCACCCAAGCCGTAAAAACTCCTTGTATGTACCGTCTATCGCATCGGAACCGGTGCTTGAGTTTAGAACAATGCTCGCCCCCATCTGCGCCAGCTTCAAAGCGGCGGCTTTCCCGATTCCGCGGCTCGAACCCGTGACAACCGCTACCTTGCCGCTCAGCTCCAAGTTTGCGTTTGCCGCTACGCCGCCCGGCTCCAAGTTAGTGCCTGCCGCCCTGCCGCCCGGTTCAAACCCTTCCCCCTCTGCCTTGCCGTTAATTCCCAAGTCTATCAAACCTCCTCAAAATGCTCTAGAATATAATACCGATATTTTTTATTGTTTCTAATCATAAAACCATGACAACCGTGACAATTTTGTTGTGTTGGTTTGAGCGTTTAGTTGCCATTGTTTCTAAGTCAAGCTGGCCAGCGCCTTTTCAAGCGACTCGGCGTCGCTGACGTTCAATGTCTTGATGTCTTTGTCAATCCTTTTGATAAACCCGGTCAGTGTCTTGCCGGGCCCTATCTCTAAAAATAAATCTACGCCGAAACCAATCATCGTTCTTACGCACTGCTCCCACTTTACGGGGTTACATACCTGGTTTACAAGCGACTTTGCTACATGTGCCGGGTCGTCGATGATTTGAGCGGAAAAATTCGAAACCACAGGAATTTTCATATCAAAAAAGGAAATCC
>Ga0099364_10010006_pt1 | contig 13105 bp, 9 predicted proteins | sample TergutTh196P3_FD_73070 | JGI IMG/M metagenome (GOLD analysis project Ga0099364, IMG submission 73070) | Microcerotermes parvus P3 segment gut microbial communities from Pointe-Noire, Republic of the Congo - Th196 P3 | ecosystem: Host-associated > Arthropoda: Insects > Digestive system > Gut ...
ATCTGATTCTTAGCCAGCAGTATTATATGCTTGTTCCTGCTCCGCCCTTTTTTGGGTCCCGGATTTTCGGCGCGGAGTTTTGCCAAATGGACGTTCATCTGTTCAAGCTGCGTTATGCCGTCTTTTTCAAGCTGTTTCAGCAAACAGTTGAATATATGCGCCGTAGCAGACGCGTCTTCAGACGCCCTGTGATGCCCGAAAGCGCCGCGGTCGAAATGGGCCGCGACCATATTGAGCTTATGGTTTCTCAGATCAGGCAGCATGCAGCGGGCCATGGCAAGCGTGTCGATATAGCGCGGCTCAAAAGAAATGCCGTAATTGCAGCAAGCCTCATAGATAAAACCAACGTCAAAACCCGCGTTGTAAGCAACAAGAGGCCGCCCGTCCGCGAACCTGATAAACGCCTCTACGGCATCTTTTTGCGTGGGCGCGCCCGCGACGTCTTCGTCCTTTATCCCCGTAAGCCTGACTATTTCATATGGTATAGGCGCGCCGGGATCGGCAAATGTGTTGAAACTTGCCAGTTCCTGACCGTCCTTTATTAAAACCGCGCCGATCTCGATAATCACATCGTCCGCCGCAGACAGGCCCGTTGTCTCGATATCAAAAACGACATATTCATCAGAACGCATGGGGACTGTCCCCCTGTGTTCCTCGCAGCCGAATACAGCCGTGCTGTAGTCCAGATCGTTTATAAAATAACCCTCGATGCCGTAGATCACCTTGATTCTGTCGCCGGCGGCGTGTGCGGCGTCCGGGAATGAGTGGACCACGCCGTGATCCGTTATAGCGATCGCCGGATGCCCCCAATCCGCCGCGCGCTTTATGACCTCTTCCACGTCTGTTACCGCGTCCAGCGCGGACATTTTTGTGTGCAAGTGCAGTTCAACGCGCTTCTCTTTCGCCTCGTCGGTCTTTTGTTTGCGCTCAGCCGTCACGATACTTGTCGGTTCGAGGATCAAATCGTCATTAAATCTGCCTATACTCAGGCTGCCGGAAACTGTCAGCCACATGCCGGGCCGCACACCGGTTACGATCTTCTTAGCGTTTTCATCCGCCATGAACTTAGTGACATGTATAGCCCCTGTGTAATCGGTCAGGTCGAAACCAAGCACCCAGGCGCCGCGTTTTTCTATAAATCTGCTTGAAACGTCACAAACCTCGCCGCTGACGGTAACTTTACCCAATTCAAGCGTTATCATATCCATCTGAGTGACAGCGGTTTTTACCTGTTTGCCCATAATAACCGAGCCGGACTTCGCTGACGTGCCGGCCGGTTTATCTTTTTTATTATCGGGAGCCGGGACCCGGGCATAGACCGTAGTGATGAGCACGGAGGAAAGCCCGTACTCACGGGCGATCATATCCTCTATAACGCCGATCTCAGAGGGCGGAGCGGGGTTTAACAATGTCAGGGTCAGCTTCATGGCCGCCCTGTCCTGACTGACGACGACGGAAGAAACCTTCGCGCCGTTGTAATCGGCCGAAAGCCTGTCGCTGCCCCTGCAAAAGGGAAACATGTCATATAACAGAACGGGACTCGGTGCGCTCAAAGTATATCATCCTCTATCGTAATTTTTCAGAACCTTGCGCTCGAAACGGCTGTTTTAAGTCTTCATTTACGCTCATATTCGACATCCTGTCTCACATGAGCTCGCTCCGCATCCATGCTCCGCTGACAATGAACACTTTAAACAGCCATTCCTCACCGGTTCTGAGTAGTTACCCTCTATCATAACAAACAGTTCGTCAACAAGACTGTCCATAGGTACTTTTTTGATGACCCTGCCTTTGCTGAACAATACGCCGGCACCCTCACCCCCGGCTATGCCATAGTCGGCGCGGGAGGCTTCGCCCGGTCCGTTCACCGCGCAGCCCATGACGGCGACGGATATGTTCCTGCCGAGCAGCAAAAGACGGCGTTCGACCTCTCCGGCGAGCGGGATAAGGTCGATCCCGCATCTGCCGCAGGTCGGGCAGGATATCAGTTCAAACCCGTCCCGCAAGCCCAGCGCCCGCAAAATAGCGACTCCGGCCTCGACTTCACGCTCGGGCAGCGCTGTCAGCGACACGCGAATAGTATCGCCTATACCGCCTGTCAGCAGTGCGCCTATGCCGATCGACGATTTGATAATCCCCGTGTATTCCGTACCCGCCTCAGTGACGCCCAGATGCAGGGGATAGTCCGTCCGCTCATACAGTTTCCTGTAGGCTGATATCGTCAGCGGCACGGACGAGGCCTTCACCGAAACGCAAATATCGTCAAAATCATATCTGTTAAGCAGGCGGATACATTCGACCGCGCTCTCAAACAGCGCTTCCGGAGTTACTCCGCCGTGCCTGTCGAGGATGCTTTTGTCGATGCTTCCGCTGTTAACGCCTACGCGTATCGGTATGCCTTTTTTTGAGCAGATACCGGCCACGGCGCGTACCGCCTCCGCCCCGCCTATATTTCCGGGATTCAACCTGAGCTTGTCTGCGCCGGCTTCAACCGCGCGGAGCGCAAGCCTGTGGTCAAAATGTATATCGGCGACAATAGGTACATCAACTAACTTTTTTATCTCTCCTATCGCGTCCGCTGCCGGAAAACTTTCAACCGCAACCCGGACAATATCGCAGCCAAGCGCGGCAAGTCTGTTGATCTGCGCTGCGGTTTCGGTGATATCGGCAGTTTTTGTGGTGGTCATCGACTGCACGGTCACCGGCGCCCCGCCGCCGATATAAAGGGAACCCGCCTTTATCTGCTTTCGCACCGGGCGCTGCGGCTTGTTTTCGCTAACCATTGATGATCCTCAACACGTCGTTTATCAGGACAAACACCATAAGCCCGACAAGCAGAATCAGCGCGGTATAATGGATATATCCCTCATACTTGGGATTGACACGCCGCCGGGTCACTTTTTCTATAAGCCATGTCAGGAATATGAGAGTGATCCTTCCGCCGTCCATAGCGGGGATAGGCAAAAGATTGATAACGGCTATGTTGATGCCTATGAGCGCCAGGAAATGGGCAATATTCCCAAGCGCCGCGGCGACCGAAGGTGATGTTTGCCCGACTGTGTTCATCATATCCACCATTCCCACAGGTCCGGCAAGATCTCGGATGCCGGCGTATCCGCCTATAAGTTGCGCGATGCTGATGCGGACAAGTCTGACAAAATTCATTGCCATATAACAGGAATACTTCAAAGTTTCACCCGCGGAACTCTCGATAACAGTAAAATCGATACCGTATCTGAGACGCACCGCGCCGTCGGTCATGTATTCGCGGCGCTCAAGGGGGAATCTGTTGAGCCTTATCGTATCGCCGCCGCGGTTTATGACAAGATCTACATGTCCGCCTCTTGCAAGGCCCATAAACATGGAAAAATCCTCCGCATAATACAGGCGCTCACCGTTTATCGATACTATCCTGTCTCCGGCCATCAGTCCGTCTTCACCCGCGTTCGGGAAACCGTCGGCAAGCCCCGCTACAGTAGTTCCGACAAACATGTTCATTTGCGAAACAAGAATTATAATCAGTACAAACGCCGCAAGAAAATTTGCGATCCCGCCGGCTGCGAGAATGAAAACCCGGCGTTTGCGGCTCTTAGCCGTAAACGAGCGGGAGTCCCTGGCCTGCTCGTCCTCCTCCATCGCGCAAAACCCGCCAAACGGCAGCGCGCGCAAGGAATAAAGCGTTTCCCTGCCCTGTTTCTTTAATAGTTTTGGGCCCATACCTATAGCAAACTCCAGCACTCGCACGCCCATCAGTTTTGCCGCGGCAAAATGCCCAAGTTCATGAACCGCGATAAGCAATCCAAACGCTATAATAGCAATTACAATGTACATCTAATTGTTGCCTCCAGATTAGGGATTAGGGAATAGGGATTAGGGATTAGTTGAGAGTGGAGAGTTACTCACTGTAGGCATCGTTCCCTTATTCCGCATTCCGAATTCATTCTGCATTAATGCTATTCCGCATCCCAAATTAATTATGCATTATGCATTTCGAGTATACGTGCCGCTTAGCTTCGGTGTCTGCCGCAATGCAGTCTTCCAGTGTCGGGTTTGGGGTGTTTGGTATTTTTTCCAGTGCAGAGCGGACTGAGTCGTGGATGCCGTAAAAATCCAGGGTTCCCTTCAGAAAAAGATCAACTGCTGCCTCGTTTGCGCCGCCGAGTATCGCACAGGCCGTTCCGCCGGTTTTTACGGCTTCAATAGCGAGAGACAGACATGGGAACGCTTCTGTGTCCGGTTTCTCGAAAGTCAGGCGGGAAAGCCCGGCAATGTCCAAAGAATCTGTAAGCGACGTCATTCGTTTTGGATATGTGAGAGCGTACTGTATCGGTAAGCGCATATCCGGCGCGGCTAATTGCGCTGTTACGGAGTTATCGTTAAACTCAACCATAGAGTGTATCACGCTCTCCGGGTGTACGACGACTTCAACCTGCCCGGGCGCCACTGAAAAAAGGCGGACGGCTTCTATGACTTCAAAGCCCTTATTCATAAGCGTAGCGGAGTCGATGGTTATTTTCCTTCCCATATCCCAGTTAGGGTGACGAAGGGCCATCCCGGGTGTGACGCCGTGCAGCTCAGCTTTGCTTTTTCCGCGAAAGGGGCCGCCGGAGGCAGTCAAAATGATCTTTTTTATACTGCTGTGAGATTCTGCGCGAATGCACTGAAAAACCGCGGATAGTTCCGAATCGACAGGGATTATCTCCGCGCCGCCCGCCCGCGCTTTACTCATAACGAGTTCACCTGCGCAGACAAGCGTCTCCTTGTTAGCCAGAGCAATACGCCGACCCGTCTCAATAGCCGCGAGCGTAGGGCGCAGGCCTACGGCGCCCACCACGGCGGTGACGACCGTGTCTGCGCCGGATACACATGCCGCCTCGATAAGTCCGTCCGGTCCGGAGACGACGCGCACATCCATGTCACGCACCCGCGCTTTAAAATCGTTTGCGGCATCCTCATCAAAGACGGCGGCGACCACGGGTTTGAACCTGCGCGTCTGCTCTTCCAAAAGCGCCGTGTTTTTACCCGCGCTCAGCGCCCGCACATCAAGCCCCAGCAGCGCTGCAACCTCCAGCGTCTGCCGCCCGACAGAACCGGTAGAACCAAGCAGCGATATAGCGTTTTGCATGTTGTTCTCCAATTTAGGGAATAGGGAATAGGGAATAGGGAATAGGGAATAGGGAATAGGGAATAGGGACCAGGGAATAGGGACCAGGGAATAGGGATTAGTCTATTAGATACGTAATTATGCATTATGCATTATGAATTATGAATTATGAATTAACTAACCTCCGCTTACTTGTATCGCCGGAATGACGGACGCCAGCAGGTATATCGCGGGGGCTGTGAAGATCATGCTGTCGAATCTGTCCAGCATCCCGCCGTGACCAGGCAGGAGGCGTCCGTAATCTTTAATATTATACTCGCGTTTAATGATAGAAAACGACAAATCTCCGAGTTCCGTGGCGAGCGCTCCGATTATGCCGTATAGAATGAGCGCCCAGTATACGACGTAGTGAAATGATGTAAAAGTAAGTATCACACCATATACGACCACCGCCGCAGTCCCGATCACAAGCCCGCCGACAAATCCTTCGACCGTTTTCTTCGGGCTGACCAGCGGGAACGCCTTTTTTTTGCCGGCAAGCATCCCTGTGAAATACGCGCCCGCGTCGGTGATAAATGCCGATATGACCGGCAGCAGCACAAACAGCCGCCCCTCCGGAAGGATCCTCAGACCAACAAGGCTTGACAGCATATAAGGTATGATCGCGCCGCCAAAGAGTGCCGTCAATATATGCATAAACTTCAACTGTCTGATCGTCTGGAAAGTGACTACGGCTTCAATAAACATCAGGCTCATAATAAGCAGCGCAACAGCCAGAAAAACGAATGAGCCAAGTTCAAAATATACCCCGATCGGCATGAGCGCGGCCGAAAAGACAGCGTAGATAACTATTCTGTCGTTTACTTTTATCCCCATTATAGCGTGCAGCAGCTCATATGCGGATACAGCGCAGACAAGAGACATAACGGCGGTGAAAAGATATGGCGGAAGGAAAAACAATATAATAAAAAAGACCGGCAAACAAACACCCGCAACAATGATCCTACGCTTCAACTTCCCACCACCACCTTTACAATGCATAATGCAGAATTATGTATCTTACTGACTGCCCACTATTCCCTATTCATTATTCACTATTCACTGGCGGCCGAAGGCCGCCATATCGTCTCTCTCGCTCTTGATACGTTATTATTGCGCGGTCGAGCTCGGTTTGGTCGAAATCCGGCCATAAGACGTCGGTGAAATACATTTCGGAGTATGCAAGCTGCCATAATAGAAAATTTGAGATACGTTTTTCGCCGCTTGGTCTGATGACCAGATCAGGGTCGGGTATCCCCGCCGAATACAGATATCCTGAAAATACTTCAGTTGTGAGCGGCATGACCGCCCTTCCCTCAACGGCGTCCTTTGCGTAACTCGCGGCGGCGCGTAATATCTCGTCCCGCCCGCCGTAGTTTACACAGATATTCACCTGCACTCCGTCGAACCGCTTTGACAATTCCTCCGTCTCTTCTATGAGCTTGAGCAGATTCGGAGACAGGATAGAAACATCACCGAAAAATTTCATCTTAACTTTGTCGCGCTCCATTTTGGCGATCGCTTCATGCAGGTACTTTTCCAGAAGCGCCATGATCGTCCCGACTTCTTCGGCGGGCCTTTTCCAGTTCTCGGTCGAAAACGCGTATACGGTCAAATACTCAATTCCGATATCTTTACAATACGTCGCAATGCGCCGGAACGTTTCCGCTCCGGCGGCGTGGCCGGCGCTTCGTGGCAAGGCGCGTCGTGCCGCCCAGCGCCCGTTGCCGTCCATAATGATAGCGATATGACGCGGGAGCCTATCCGGCTCCCAGGTCCGATTTTTTTTATTTAGAAATTTAAGCATCAGATATCTTTAATTTCCGATTCCTTTTTTGCCGCGACTTTGTCGAGCTCGGATGTGTATTTCTCGGTCAGCTTCTGGAGGTCTTTTTCCGTGTCTACCAAATCATCTTCCGTTATCTCGCCTTTTTTCTTTTGGGCCTTGAACTTTTCGACCGCGTCACGCCTGATGTTTCGAATAGCGACCTTGGAATCCTCGGCTTGCTTGTAGACCTGCTTTATGAGCTCTTTGCGGCGCTCCTCTGTGGGCTGCGGGAAAACAAGGCGAAGAAACCGGCCGTCGTTGGAGGGATGTATCCCCAACTCGGACGATAAGATCGCTTTTTCGATCGTTTTCAGGCTTGTCGCATCCCACGGCTGGATCATCAGCGTTCTCGGATCGGGGACGGAGATAGAAGCGATTTGATTTATCGGGGTCGGAGTTCCGTAATAATCGACCTTTATCTGGTCAAGGACAGACGGATTCGCCCGTCCGGCACGTATGGAGGAATACTGTGTTTGCAGCACCTCCACAGTTTTTTTCATCTTACTCTCAAATTCATCGTACATTTTAATATACCTCCTAACGCGGACAAGCCGCAGTGGTCAGGGACTAGGGACTAGGGATTAGTCCATTGGCATCGTAATTCTGCATTATTCCGCATTATTCTAGCCTACTCTTGTGCCGATTCTTTCGCCTGTTACGACACGGATGATGTTCTCAGGGTCTTTAAGCGCAAAGAGGATAACCGGAATATCGTTATCCATAGAAAGCGAGGTCGCGGTTGAGTCCATAACGGAAAGGCGCTGAGCGAGCATGTCGCTGTAGGATATTGAGTCTAGCTTTATGGCGTTTGGGTCAAGCTTAGGGTCTGCGGTGTATACGCCGTCAATGTTTTTTGCCAGAAGTATGACCTCCGCGCCGATCTCGGCGGCTCTGAGTACAGCGGCGGTATCTGTAGAAAAATACGGGTTACCCGTTCCGCAGCCGAATATTACGGCGCGCCCGTTCCTGAGATGCCTGTCCGCCTTGAGTCTGATATACGGCTCGGCGACTTCCTTTATCTCAAGTGCAGTCTGCACCCGCACAGGTACATTGAGCTGTTCCAGCATATCCGCTATCGCAATGCAATTCATAACGGTTGCCATCATGCCCATATGGTCTGCGCGAGTGCGTTCCATTTTACCGCCGCCGTCCTGAACGCCACGCCAGAAGTTACCGCCGCCTACGACGACGCCCATCTCGACGCCGAGCTCAACACATGTCTTGATCGCTTCGCATACTTTACGGATGACGTCAAAGTCGAGTCCCGTCTTTTTATCACCCGCAAGGGCTTCTCCGCTGATTTTTAATAGTACCCGCTTGTATTTGGGCCTTTTCCAAGACATAGAGTCTGATCCCCCTACAAACTGTCTCCGAAGTCTTTTTTGAACTTTTCAACGAGTTTTGTCTGCCAGTCGGAGTCGGGAGCGAGCTTGCCGTTGAAGAAACGCAGTATCTTGGGTTCTTCTACAAATACAAGCCCGCCAACCAAGTCTCTGTTCTGATAGAGCCAGTTAATCCTGTCAAGCGCGAACTTCACCTGCGAGAGCGTGAAGACACGCCTCGGCAGAGCAAGACGCACAAGTTCCATGTGTGCGAGCGGCTCAGTGCCGTCGGGGTTACGCTGCTCGGAGAGAGTGCCGCGTTCCATGCCGCGTATGCCGCTGATAATGTATATGGCGGATGCGAGAGCGCCGGCGGGATATGACGTCTGCGGGACATGGCTCAAAAACTCCAATGCGTTAAGATGGCATCCGAGGCCGCCCGCCGGAGTAACAACGGGAATACCCAGCGCGGACAGTTCGTTTACCATGTGGTTTATAAATTGCGGGGCCTGAGACAGCATGTCAAAGTCGAGCGTTTCATCAAGCCCTACGGTAATAGCTTCCATTTCACGAACGGACATGCCGCCGTATGTAAGGAAACCTTCAAAGAGCGGTACAAGGTCCTGAATCCTCTCTAACAGATCCTTGCGATGCAGGCACATACCGCCGCCGCGGGCGCAGCCGAGCTTCCGCGCGGAAAAATACATGATATCGGTGAGGCTGCCTATCTCGCGCATAATGTCAATGACAGGAACGTTTCTGTAGGCTTCTTCTCTTGTGATGATAAAATACAGGTTATCGGCAAGAAGGCTCGCGTCAAGAACAAAAACAACGTCAGACTCGCGGCAGACGGCGCTTACTTCTTTCAGATTTGCCATTGAGATCGGCTGACCGCCGATCAGATTCGTACCTGCCTCGACCCTTACAAACGCTATATCATCCTTCCTGGTTTTGATGAGCTCGCGCAATTTGTCAACGTCCAGGTCACCCTTGAACAGATTGTCACTTTGTGCTTTCAGGCCCTCGTCTATGATTATTTCCACTACTTCGGCGCCAAATCTCGAAATATGCGCTTTAGCGGTGGTGAAGTGGTAGTTCATAGGCACTATCATGTCGGGTTTTGTAATAAATGCGTGCGAGAGAATGTTTTCACAGGCCCTGCCCTGATGCGCGGGTAAAAAGTATTTAGTACCGAAAATCTCCTGGATCTTAGCTTCCAGGCGGTAGAACGTCTCGCTTCCGGCATAACTGTCGTCCGCTGTCATCATAGCCGCGAGCTGCCTGTCGCTCATGGCGTTCGTGCCGCTGTCTGTAAGCATATCCAGAAAGACATCCCTGTTTTTAAGGAGAAAAGTGTTGTTGCCAGCTTCGGTGATAGCTTTCAAACGCTTATCTATCGGGGGTAAGTTCAGCTTTTGAATGATCCTGACCTTGTGCATTTCGAGCGGCATATCGGCTCCGCCGAAGAATTTTACCTCTGCCATAATTTAGAATACTCCTCCACAAATGTTAATTGTTAATCCTATGGTTATGATATTACCACAAAACCCACATTGATTTCAAGTCTCATAACCGCATCAGTTTACGACGTACGCTTCAGTGGTTACGATATAGAATATACGTAGTGATTCGTCATAATCAACGAAAACATCAAGCAGTGCCAGCACGTCGCGCAGACGCACATAGTTACTGTCGGCAATAAAGTAAGCCTCGAAGAAAATGATATCATCGTCAACCGTAAACACATTCTTTGATATCGATGTGGTAGTATCAACGGCGTTAGGCGCCGTGGTCAGTTCGTCGCCGCGCGCTGCATATGCCTGACCGTATATCAAACTGATAGTTCCCGTATCTGCGTCGAAGTCAATGTTGAACTGCTTATCTGAACCGTCAAGCAATGCGGCGACATCCCTTATTTTAAGGAAGTTAAAGCCGTTTATGCTGTACATATCCGTTTCGAGAGTATCGCCGTCGTCGACGACGATGCCCCATGCGGATGGTGAGGCTTCATATGATGCCGCCGCACGGTCTGTCATTCTGCCGTCTATTTTAGCGTCGTCCCCGGTGATTGTCCCGCCCAGCACGGTGATGATATACTCCGTAAGCGCCGAGTCGAGGGAATCGACTTCCGCCACCAGTTCAAGTGCAGCTAATGCGGTATAGCCGTCTCCGCCGGCGTGCATAAATTCATTCGTAGCGATCGTATAGATCGTTGTATCATCATCAAAGTCAAGCTCAATGTCGTCAATGCTGATCGATATGACTTTATGACCCTGCGGCCTGGACGAGTCATACAATACCTCCATACCGGAAATATGAGGATGATGTCCGACAGTTCCCGGAGCGTCTCTCAGCCCCTGTTCCATAATGGCCTTCAGATCCATGGGGGTCGCTTCTTTGACCACAAGGACATTACCAAAAGGCAGTACGGCGTTGATATCCAGCCCCGTGATCTCGCCGACCCGTACATCTGCCCTCAGCCCGCCGCCGTTTAGAATGGAGACGTTTGCCTCGCCCATAACACGCATCGCGTCGGCAACCAGGTTGCCCAGCGGCTGTTCCGAGTTGCGCACGCCCAGGGTATCGGCGTCGCCCCTGGCGCTTGAAAGATGTACCTCTGAGTTAGCTACGACAACATCCAAGATGGCCAGGACCTCTTCTTTGATCCCCTCGGCAAGCGCTTGAACAGCAGGATCGCCTTCTATTTCCGCCTCATCTATTTCCGCTTTGGACATAAGAGACGCGGATTTGCCGACTATGCTGCCATCGTCGCCGATATCTATGGAAACCACGCCTAAGTTCGTCATGTATTCATTCGCCCCGGCGATCAGCACGCCGTTTATCAAGAGGTCGCCCTCGTTGTGGTCATGCCCTTCTATGATAACGGCTATATCATCTCCGTATGCATCGGCAACAGCCTCGACAGATGCCCGGGTAATATGAGCCAAAGCTATGATAATGTCCGCCCCGTCTTCTTTGAGGGCCTCTATCGCGGCGCCGGCGTACTCGACATAATCCCTGAACTCCAGCGTCGCCACATTAACAGGACTTGTTTGTATCGGCGTCGTTTGGGGACTCAAGGCAAAGAAGCCGACGCTTATACCGTCTATTACGACGATAGATGTGGCGGGAAGGAACAACTCGTCGGTTTCTGTAACAAAAACGTTAGCAGCGATCATGTCAAGCCCGCCGTCCTTAGCGACAGCGGACAGTTCCAGCAGTCTGTCGCTGCCGTAATTGAACTCATGATTACCGACAGCCATGACGCTGTAACCGGCTGCCGTCATCATCTCGACGGCGTTCAGCCCTCGGCTGAGGTTGACGATGGGCAAACCATGTATAGCGTCGCCGGCATCAACGAGAATTGCGTTGGGGGTGTCGTTCTTTATCGCGGCGATCTTGTCTATGCCGATCATACCGGCATTGTTGTTTTCTATCTGGTAGAAACGCCCGTGGATGTCATTGGTGTGCAAAATATTGATGGTCGTTACCCCGTCTGCGCCGGCAGAGATCATTACACCGACAGAAAGGCTTAACACCATCGCAAGAGTCAATATGAGCGATACTACTTTTTTCTGATTTCCTTTAACCATTATCCCATCTCCATTCAAAATTTTTAATCATTGACAACTCTATCTCAGTACGGTATATATTAAGTCATGGTGAAGCAAAATTCAAGTAAAATTTATTGTAACTACTCAGAATCGATTATTAAAAAATAGCTGTGCGAGCGCAAGGCACTGAACAATAGTTCCAAATTAGCGTATGGAATAAAATGAAATCTGAGCATCAAACTTGACACGGGCGTTATCTGTCTGTATAATTGCGTTAAATTGAAGCGGGAGAGTATACTTCATAATGCATAATTCATAGTGCATAATGCATAATTTATAATTACGTTTTGCATTAATTTTTTGTAAGCCCATGTAACATTTTACTCAAAATGTTACATAACGCCGCAAAGCATTGGTATTGCTTAATATACGGATACATTATCCGCAGCGATTGCCTATCGATCGACAGCAAAAAACAGGGATAAACCCCCTGTTTCCAACGAAAAAAACGCCCATGTAACATTTTGAGTAAAATGTTACATCGAAAACAGGGGCGGGATACTCGGGGTAACGCACGGTGGAGAAGCGGTACAACTATCGGATATATCCGACAAAAGCGCAGGAGATACAGATACAGAAGAACTTTGGCTGCGTCCGTTTTGTGTATAACTATTATCTGCAAAAGCGTATCGAAGCATATCAGAGCGGACAGGGCATATTGAGCCTGAATGAGATCTGCCGCGATTTGACGAAACTAAAGCAGACAGAAGGATATGAGTGGCTCCGTGAAGCGGACAGCAACGCGCTTCGCGACACCCTGAGTGATTTGGATCGCGCGTATATGTCATTTTTCAGGAGCGTACAAAAGGGAGAGACCTCCACCGGATATCCACGTTTCAAGCGTAAACGCGAAACACGCCAGTCATACAGGAGCAAAAATAACATACAAAGACAAAGCGTCAGCGTACTGGAAAGACAAATCAAACTGCCGAAACTCGGCAATGTGCAATGCAGGGTATCAAAAAGGATCGAAGGCCGCATCCTCTCCGCAACAGTGATGCAGTCGCCGAGCGGCAAATACTTCGTATCAGTGTGCTGCACGGACTACGAGCCTCAAAAGCTTCCGAAAACCGGCGCCGAAGTCGGATTGCATATGGGCATCAGGAGTTTAGCAACGACATCAGACGGACGCAGTTTTGAAAGCCCCGGCGCATATGAAAAGACAGAGCAAAAGATAGCGAGATTACAAAGGGAACTG
>Ga0099364_10010007_pt1 | contig 13103 bp, 8 predicted proteins | sample TergutTh196P3_FD_73070 | JGI IMG/M metagenome (GOLD analysis project Ga0099364, IMG submission 73070) | Microcerotermes parvus P3 segment gut microbial communities from Pointe-Noire, Republic of the Congo - Th196 P3 | ecosystem: Host-associated > Arthropoda: Insects > Digestive system > Gut ...
TTGTTATGGGCGACAGTGTTTTCCGGTGTTTTGTGGAAAAGAGGTCTGGTTTTGATGTGGTTGCGCAGTCCATCCGAAATGAGTTGTCTTCGGTATTTGGGTTGCCGGATATTGGCTTGAGACTTTTTAATCGCTATGATATACAAAAATTGCCGAAAGAAAGTCTTCAATATGTAAAGGACACAGTGTTGAGCGAGCCTATGAGCGACTGCTGCTATGAGGATTTTCTGCCGCCGCTTTCCGACGGTGTGAGGCTTGTACACGTTGAATCCTTGCCCGGACAGTACGATATTCGCGCCGATTCGTGCCAGCAGTGTATAGAGCTGCTGCTTGGAGGAAATCGGCCTGTTGTCCGCACTGCCTTGGTATACGCGATTGAGGGAATTGGTGACGACGCTGTTTTTGACAGAATAAAATCATACTTGATAAACCCGGTGGAGTGCCGTGAGGCTTCTTTGGAAAAACCGGACTCTTTGCTCTCAAACGATATCCGGATACCCGGCGATATTCCGCTGATCAGCGGTTTTACAAAGATGAACTCGCAAGAATTGGAAACGCTGATGACGGAGATTGGGCTGGCTATGTCGCTTAATGACATTTGTTTTGTCCGGGATTATTATTGCGGGCAGAGCCGTGACCCAACGCTAACCGAGCTTAAAGTTCTTGATACATATTGGTCGGATCATTGCAGGCATACAACTTTCAATACAGTGATCGATTCTGCGGATATTAAGGATAGGCGGGTAAGTGAGGCATATGATCTGTTTTTGTCGGTAAACGGCGATAGACCTGTGACGCTAATGAATATTGCCACTGCTGCCATGAAAAGGATTCGAGATGAGGGCGGACTGCCGATGCTTGACGAGTCGGATGAGATTAATGCCTGTACAGTGCGTGTAAATGCTGAGTTCGACGACAGACAAGAGGAATGGCTTCTGTTTTTCAAGAATGAAACGCATAACCACCCCACGGAGATCGAACCTTTCGGCGGCGCGGCCACATGTATCGGCGGCGCCATACGAGATCCTTTGTCAGGACGGGCGTATGTGTATTCGGCAATGCGGATTACCGGTTCAGCCGATCCGAGAAAGCCGATAGAAACTACACTGCCGGGTAAACTTCCCGTGCGCAAGATTACAACAACTGCCGCCGCGGGATTCAGCTCATACGGTAATCAAATAGGACTTGCGACAGGTTATGTGAAAGAGCTGTACCATGAAGGGTACATTGCCAAGCGGCTTGAGGCCGGCGCCGTAGTAGGCGCCGCGCCGAGGTCTTCTGTGCGCCGTGAGCGGACCGAACCCGGTGATGTTGTTGTGCTTTTGGGCGGGCGCACCGGCAGGGACGGTATAGGAGGCGCCACAGGTTCATCGAGAATACACGGCAAGGATACGGTGTCCGAGCGCGCTTCCGAGGTTCAAAAAGGCAACGCTGCGGAAGAACGCAAACTTCAGCGATTGTTTCGGAATCCTGAAGTGACTGTGCTGATAAAAAGATGCAATGACTTTGGGGCGGGCGGCGCGGCTGTAGCTATAGGCGAAATTGCACCGGGAGTGGAAATAGACTTGGACGCCATTCCCGTAAAATATGAAGGAATGGACGGCACTGAGCTTGCCATTTCGGAATCACAGGAACGCTTAGCCGCAGTTGTGGATAAGCGCGATTTGTCGGTGCTGAAGAGACATGCCGAGGCGGAAAACGTAGAAGTTTCGGCTGTTGCGCATATTACGGAGCGTAAGCGCCTTGTAATGCTGTGGCGCGGACAAAAAATCGTAGATATAGACAGGGCTTTTTTGGACACCAACGGGCCTGAGCGCAGTGCGGCAGTGTTTGTGCCTGATTACGCAACTCACGCCGAACGGCAAAGCCAGCCTGTCAACTCGCTCCGTGACAGATTGCTTGAAATCTGTGATGACTTGAATTTCTGCTCTCAGAAAGGACTCGTACAGCGTTTTGATCATTCGATCGGCGCCGCGAGCGTGTTTGAACCGTACGGCGGAAAGTATCTCATGACAGAAATGCAGGTTATGGCGGCGTTGCTGCCGGCTAAGGGGGTGCGCACCGCATCCGTTATGGCATATGGTTTTGATCCTCACTGCACAGAAGCGGATCCGTTTTCCGGTTCGGTATACGCTGTGGTCAGCTCTGTCGCAAAACTTGTGGCTGCGGGCGTTTCACCGGATACGGTGCATCTTTCTCTGCAGGAATACTTTCCGAGCTTGGGCAGCGACGCCAAGCGATGGGGACGACCTTTTGCCGCTATGCTTGGGGCGTTTTCCGCGCAGATGGGCCTGAAGATCGCCGCGATCGGCGGAAAGGATTCCATGTCCGGCAGTTTCGGCGAGTTGGACGTACCTTCGACACTCATTTCTTTCGCGGTTGGCATTTCCGACGCTTCACAATTAATAAGCCCTGAATTCAAAGGCACAGGCAATCCGGTTTATCTTTTAGAAACGCCGATGGACTCTGTCGGACTGCCTGATTATCCGGCATTGAGAACTGCGTGGGACGGGTATATCCGGTTGTGCCGCTCAGGAAAGGTGCTTTCTGCTTGGTCATGCGAAACAGGCGGGGTCTACGGCGGAATAATGAAAATGTCTTTCGGAAATCTGATCGGTTTTTCAGGCGGCATAGATGAAAAACCGTTTGACAGCTTATTTGGATCTATTATCTTTGAAGCCGTTGAGGAATTGGACGGCTTCAGACTGCTGGGATATACACAGTCAGAAATATCGCTCGATTTCGATGATGAGACTATGACTATGCTTGAGCTTTGCATAGCGTGGCAGATTCCGCTCGAAAGCGTTTTCCCGGCTTTCACCGAACAGCGCGGATTTGCGCCGCAGATTCGGCACAAAAAGAAGCATGTGAGGCGCGGCGGGGCGTCAATCGCGCGGCCAAGGGCAGTTTTACCGGTTTTTCCCGGAACTAACTGCGAATATGACACGGCTGACGCGATCGAAAGAGCCGGAGGCATTGCGGAAATTGTAATCATACGAAATCTGACTCCGGATATGATAAACGAGTCTGCAGCGGAACTCAGCAGAGCGATTGCGTCGGCACAGATGATTATTTTACCCGGAGGCTTCTCCGGAGGCGATGAGCCGGACGGTTCCGGTAAATTCATCTCAGCATTGTTCCGCACTGCGCAGCTTAGTGACGCGGTTCACACACTGCTGTTTGAGCGTGACGGTCTGATTTTGGGTATATGCAACGGGTTTCAGGCGCTCATCAAACTGGGGCTTGTTACACAAGGCCGCATAACACCTATGACCGCAAACTGTCCTACTTTGACGTTTAACCGTATCGGGCGGCACCAGTCTCGTTACATCAAAACATGCGTTTCATCAGTGATTTCTCCTTGGCTTTCAAAGTGCGAACCGGGAGAAGTGTACTCTCAGCCGGTTTCACATGGCGAAGGCAGACTGACAGCCTCAGATGATACATTGAAAAGTCTCGCGGCAAACGGACAGATTGCGTTACAATACTCTGACTATGGAGGGCGGCCGTCCATGGAGATCGCATATAACCCTAATGGTTCGGTCTGGGCGATCGAGGGATTATGCAGCGCCGACGGCCGGGTACTCGGTAAAATGGCGCATACAGAGCGCTATGGCAATTTCGTTGCCAGAAATATTTACGGAAGCAAATTCTTGCCGCTCTTTGAAGGCGGAGTTGAATATTTTTCGTAGCTTACGAAAAAATAGCCGTTGTGCGGAATACGAGGTTTTATAAATGTGCGGGATTATTGGTTATGTGGGAAGTCAGGATGCTGTTCCGATAATAGCGGAAGGTTTGAAAAAGCTTGAGTACAGGGGCTATGATTCGGCCGGAATAGCGGTGTGTGGAGAGGAAGGTTTCAGTGTCGTTAAGCAAAAGGGAAGACTGCTCGCGCTTGAAACACGGTTGGCGGAAAATCCGATTGCCGGGGCAATGGGGATAGGGCATACCCGCTGGGCAACGCATGGTGAACCGTCGGATATAAACTCCCATCCTCATCTGGGAACTCAAAACAAGATCGCAATTGTACACAACGGGATCATTGAAAACTATATGCATCTAAAAGAGCGGTTGGAAAGAAAAGGGATAAGCTTTGTTTCGCGAACCGACAGCGAGGTCGTTGCGCAGCTCGCGGAATACTATTACAGCGGTGATATACTGGAGACGGTAATCAAGGTGATAAACAGGCTGGAAGGGTCGTATGCTTTGGGGATAATGTGCCTTGACGAGCCGGATACACTGATCGCCGTAAAAAAAGACAATCCTTTGATTGTCGGCGTTTCAGAACACGGAAACTTCATAGCTTCCGATGTACCCGCTATATTGAAGCACACAGATAAAGTGTATTACCCATGTGATAAGGAAGTTGTTGTTCTGCGGAAAGACTCTGTACAGTTTATCAGTATTGACAGGGAACCGATCCAAAAAACATTGGAAACTATTACATGGAGCTTGGACAGCGCCGAAAAAGGCGGGTATCCTCATTTCATGCTCAAAGAAATCATGGAGCAGCCAAAGGTATTGCGGGACACTATTTACTCAGCGGTAATGAACGGTGAAAATAAGAGTATCATTGACGAATTTGATATCAGTCGTTTCGGGAAAATTGTTATTACGGCATGCGGCTCGGCGTATAATGCCGGTTTTGTTTCCAAGTACGTGTTTGAGCGGTTATGCAAGCTCAGCGTTGAGGTCGAGCTAGCCAGTGAGTTTCGGTACAAGGACGCGAATATTGACGGGCGCACGCTTGTTATCCTTATAAGTCAGTCGGGCGAAACAGCCGATACAATAGCCGCCATGCGCGAGGCCAAATCGAAAGGCGCGGTTACTCTGTCAATCGTCAATGTAGTAGGCAGTACGGTAGCAAAAGAGTCAGACCGCTGCATATTTACAGCGGCAGGCCCGGAGATTGCCGTTGCAACGACAAAAGCCTTTTCAGCTCAGCTTGTGCTGCTGTATGCATTGGCGGTGAGGTTTGCCGCTAAGTTGGGTACAATAGAACCGGACGCGGAGCAAAGATTCATTTCGAGTATTGCGGAGTTGCCGGAAAAGACGGAAAGAATCCTGAATCAAGTTGACTCCATCCAAAAATACGCCGCCTCATGCATAGGGTATAAAAGTATTTTTTTCATTGGCAGGAACATTGATTACGCAATCGCCTTGGAAGGATCTCTAAAACTCAAAGAAATATCATACATCCATTCCGAGGCTTACGCAGGCGGTGAACTAAAACACGGAACCATATCGCTTATTGAAGAAAACACTTTGGTAGTAGCGATCTCCAACTGCGGTCGTCTGTACGGGAAAATCATGAGTAATGCTGAGCAAGTTATGAGCCGAGGCGCTAACGTGCTTCTCGTCGGCAACTGCCCGGATGCGCTGCCGGGCGGCAAGCTCTCATTTATCAAACTGCCGGAATGCGAAGAGCTTTTTTCACCGTCGCTGTCAGTCATTGCTCTGCAATTGTTCAGTTATTATGTAGCCGCAAATAAGGGTCTTGATATAGATAAGCCGCGAAATCTGGCCAAGAGCGTCACAGTGGAGTAGATAAAATATGAAAACAGTAAGAATCATTGATTACAAGGCAGGAAACGCCCCGAGCGTTATGCATGCCGTCGCTCATCTAGGGTATGAAGCGGAGTTTGCCAGCATTCCGCAGGATATTAAAACTGCTACGCATATAATTCTGCCAGGGGTAGGCAGCGCAAGGGCAACTATGGATTCTTTGCGCGAGATGGACATTGTAAACATGCTTGAAGATGCGGTTATGCACCGAGGCGTCTTGTTTTTGGGGATTTGCGTCGGTATGCAGATACTCTTTGAACACAGCGAAGAAGAAGACGCTTACTGCCTAAATTGGCTCAAAGGAAAAGTCGTCAAGTTCGACTCGTCAAAAGTCAGAGTTCCGCAGATGGGATGGAACCAAGTTGAATTTGTCAAAGACACGCAAGTAAGTATTGTACGAAGTGAGTTTTTCTATTTTGTCAACTCTTATTACGCAAAACCGGAAGATGAATCTGACATATGGGCGGCGGCCGACTACAATGGCTCCTTTGCCGCGGCGGTCTGCAGGGATAATATTTATGCGACTCAGTTTCACGTTGAAAAGAGCGGCAAAGCCGGGCTTAATTTGCTCGGCGGATTTCTGAACTTGGGGGGAGACGATTAAATGCTGACAAAAAGGTTGATTGCATGTTTTGATATTATAGGCGGAAGGGTGACAAAGGCAGTCAGATTCCAAGATAACATTGACGTCGCCCCGGCGGAAGAACTTGCCGGCGCCTTGTATGAAGCGCAGATAGATGAACTCATTTTTTATGACATTACGGCGAGTTCAGAGAAACGTTCAATTGACATTGAGACGGTTAAAAAAGTGGCGCGGAGAGTCTTTATCCCATTCACCGTTGGCGGCGGGATTAAGAATCTTGACGATATGTATGAGACTTTAAAAGCAGGTGCGGAGAAAATCAGCGTAGACTCGATGGCAGTGAGGAATCCGCAAATCATCGCAGACGGGGCAAAGGCCTTTGGTTCGCAGTGTATAGTACTGTCCACTCAGGTAATGCGCAAGGACAATATGCCCAGCGGTTACGAAGTATTTATTGACGGTGCGCGGTTGGCGACCGGGCTTGACGCCATTGAGTGGATAAAACGCGGGCAGGAGCTCGGAGCGGGTGAAATATGCTTAAACAGCATTGACAAAGACGGTACAATGTCCGGTTATGACATTGAGCTTATGAAACTGGCGGAAAGCGCTGTTTCAGTACCGCTTATCGCATCAGGCGGCGCCGGCGCACCGGAACACTTGAGCGTTTTGTTTAAAGACACAGAGACGCAGGCCGCAATTATCAGCAGCATGCTGTACTCACCCAGAATGGAAAAAAACTATACAGTCAGCCAAATAAAGGAACATTTAATAAAAAATGGAATAGCAGCCAGACCAATATCGGAACCCCGCAATCTCTGAGATTGCGGGGTTTTCAAGTGTGCCTGAAAATTGTGGAGCGGGTGATGGGAATCGAACCCACGCGACCAGCTTGGAAGGCTGGAATTCTACCATTGAACTACACCCGCATTCAGAATCATTTGGCAATCGCAGAAAAATGATAGCACAGATTGCTCGATTTGTAAAGAGAAAAATGAAAATGCGGGTGTAAATCACATAGATGTAAGAATCACGCTTGAAAATGCAGCTGCTTTTGTATATACTGCTGTCAAGTTGAAATTTGGATTGGACAATCTGACAGACGCTTCATGCGGTTGCCTGTGCCTCACATTGAGAAAGGGATGATTCTACCATGAAAAAACTGCCGCTTGGAATACAGAGTTTTAGGGAAATAATTGAGGGGGAATATGTCTATGTTGACAAGACGCGGTACATCCACTTGCTCCTTAATACGGCAAAATATTACTTCCTCTCACGTCCACGCAGGTTCGGCAAATCGCTTTTGCTGGACACAATAGCAGAGATATTCAAAGGCGAGAAAGAGCTTTTCAAAAGACTTTGGATATATGATTCGGATTATGAATTCCCAAAGCATCCCGTTATTAGGCTGGATATGAGCAATATTTCAAACGAGACTCCGCAAATACTAAAAGAGTCAATTGCATCTGCCTTGAGAAAACGTATTTTGGAGGAAGGTCTAAGTATTACAGATAATATCCCTTCCGATATGTTCAAGCACATGATTGAAGATTTGCACAAAAAATACAAACAGCGCGTTGTCGTACTCATAGATGAATACGACAAACCGATACTTGACAAGATGACCGATCCAAAAACAGCCGAAGCAAACAGACAAGTCCTCAGAGGGTTTTACGGCATACTCAAGTCAATGGATCCGCATTTGAGGTTCACGCTCATTACGGGCGTCTCAAAATTTACAAAAACATCCATATTCTCAGAGCTTAACAATCTCACAGACATAACAATGACAGAAAAATACGCAAGCATTTGCGGGATAGGCGTTGACGATCTCGGGAAATATTTCGCAGAGCATATAGACAGCATAAAAGATCTGAAACGATTTCGGATGTATGATGATGTACCCGAAGAGATACTTGCTTGGTATGACGGCTACTCATGGGATGGCGAAAACAGGGTGATAAACCCATTTTCGCTGCTCAGCTTCTTTGAGCAGGAGAGATTCGGGAGCTTTTGGTATTCAAGCGGAACGCCAAAATTCTTGGTTGATTTGATAAAGAAGAAGCCGGAGTCATATTTGTCGCTCAAGAACCTAAGAATGAGTGAAAAAATCCTTGACAGCTTTGATATCCAAAAAATGGAGATAGAACCGCTCTTGTTTCAAACAGGCTATCTGACGGTCAAAGAGGTATTGGAAACGAGAGGTGCGCCCATATACGTCTTGGACATTCCAAACTTTGAAGTCCGTGACGCATTTAGTTTGCAAGTTCTCGCGGCAATGACGGAAAGTGGGGAGACAGCAACGGGTAACGCGCAATTCGAGATACGCGACGCGCTTGAGACGGGAGATTTGGAAAAAATGCTTGGCGTTTTGCGCCGGCTGTTCGCGTCGATCCCGTATGAAATCCACGTCCCGCTTGAGGCATACTACCATTCGATATTCTACGCGGCAATGACATTGCTGGGCTTTGACGTAAACGCCGAAATCTCGGTTTCAGGCGGCAGGATAGACGCAACTCTTGAGCTCGACGACAGGGTCTATGTCATGGAATTCAAATACCGAGGCTGCGCCCCCGGGGCAAGCCCAGAGGAAAAGCAAAAAGAATTTGAAACAGCGCTTGAAGAAGCGATGGGCCAAATAAAAGACAGGGGATATCACAAGAAATACATAGGCGGCGGCAAAACCATTACTCTTGCCGCCTTCGCTTTCCTCGGCAGGGACGATATTGAGATGAGGGCGGAGACTTTGCAGTAGATTTTGCAAAAACCTCAACGATGCCTGCCAACCCTTGATGCGTTTACAATAGCGAGCAGAGCCACGCCCACATCCGCAAACACGGCTTCCCACATTGTAGCCGCACCAAAAGCGCCAAGCAGCAGGAAGACTCCCTTTACGCCCATCGAAAAGGCGATATTCTGCCAAACGATACGTTTTGTAAAACGGGCAATGTCGATCGCATCGACAAGCTTGGAAGGTTCGTCGGTCATCAATACAATATCGGCGGCTTCAATGGCAGCATCGGAGCCTAACCCGCCCATTGCAAAACCAATATCGGCCCTAGCCAAAACAGGTGCGTCGTTTATGCCGTCGCCCACAAAGGCGAGTTTGCCTTTCGGCCGTTTCCTGCTGTCAAGCATCCCGACCATTTCCACTTTCTGATCGGGCAGAAGCCCACCGTAGACTTCGTCAATATCCAGCTCTTTTGCGACGTCTTCGGCGATTCCCGGATTATCCCCGGTAAGCATGACGGTTTTGCGGACACCTTTTGCTTTCAATGCGGAAATGGTTTTTTTGCTGTCCGGCTTCAATTCATCCGCAATTATTATGTATCCGGCAAATTCATTGTCCACCGCGACATAAACAGCCGTGCGGGCGTCTTGGGCTTCTTCGCAAGAAATACCCATCAGCTTCATCAGCCTGTGATTTCCGGCATATATCATTCGGCTGCCCGATTTCACACAGACGCCATGCCCCGCTATTTCGTCATACTCCGAGAGTATGGTTTTATCAATTTCAAGCCCGTAAGCATTCAAGACGGACAGCGCGATGGGGTGGTTGGAAAAAGCTTCGGCATTGGCGGCAAGTTCCAATAGTTCGTTTTCCGTAAAGCTGCCTGACGGGTTTAGGCTTGATACCTGAAACACACCTTTCGTCAGTGTGCCTGTCTTATCAAATACAACGATGTCAAGCTCGTTTAATGCCTCCAGATAATTGCCGCCTTTGACGAGTATGCCTTTCCCAGACGCTCCGCCGATTCCGCCAAAAAAGCCTAGAGGAATAGATATGACAAGTGCGCAAGGGCATGAGATCACAAGGAATACCAGACCTCTGTTGATCCAATCTGCCCATGCGCCTCCCAGAAACAGCGAGGGTATCACGGCAATAAGAAGCGCCATACCCACGACGGCTGGGGTATAGTAACGCGCGAATTTTGTGATGAATTTCTCGGTAGGGGCTTTTTTTTCGCTTGCGTTTTCTACAAGGTCAATTATCCTGGCAACAGTTGATTCGCCGAACGTCTTTGTCACTTCAACACTCAAAACCCCGTTTATATTGATACAGCCGGACAGAACCGGAACGGCAGCAGATACTTTTTTCGGCAATGCTTCGCCGGTCAGCGCCGCCGTGTCAAGCATGGATTCACCATCGACGACAACTCCATCCAGCGGTATTTTCTCGCCGGGCTTTACAATGATGATATCGCCGACATTTACTGTATCCGGGTCAACTATCGTGATTTCACCGTTCTCCCCGACAAGATTTGCGTAGTCAGGCCTGATATCCATAAGATCGGCAATGGATTTCTTCGATCTGCGCACCGCCAACCCTTGAAAATACTCGCCAATCTGATAAAAAAGCATAACAGCCGCTGCCTCGGGGTATTCGCCGATGATCAGTGCGCCGATGGTAGCGGCGCTCATGAGGAAGTGTTCATCAAATATTTGACCCCGCGTTATATTTCTGATGGCCCGAAGGACTATTTCGCCGCCAAGTATCAGATAGCTCACGAGAAACACGGCAAGGGATATGTATTGCCCTAAATCAAGAAAATGTGAAAAGACCATGCCCGCGACAAAAACAAAAGCGCCGGAGATCAATTTGACTATTTCCGTTTTCCCGCCATCTGTATGTGCATGGTCATGGCCGTGGTTTTCGCAATGTGCGCACCCGCTCGCAGCAGAGTTTTTTTTCATGACTATATCCTCCGATCAAATAATTGCTCATATGTTCAACTGTATTAGTAAAAAAAACTCATTCATTCATTCATGAATATGCTCAAAGCCCTTTTCAAATATGTCTTTGATATGGCCGTCCGCAAGGGAGTAATAGACGACTTTGCCCTGCTTGTCATTCTTGACGAGGTTTGTAAGGCGCAGGGATTTTAGCTGATGCGATATTGCAGATTTGGTCATGCCCAAAAGCGCCGCAAGATCACAAACGCACATTTCTTCACAGGAGAGCGCCCACAAAATGCGGACACGGGTATTGTCCGCGAACATCTTGTAAAGATTGGACAGGTCGTGAAAATCCTTAGAGGCCGGCATTGCGCTTCGAACACGGTTTACAACGTCTTCGTGGATAACGTGACAACCACAGGATGTTTGAATCTTTGAATTCATTGCATAAACTCCCGAAATACAATTGAATAATTGCTCAACTGTTGCCAGTATATATGAAATGCGGATTCTTGTCAAGCGTTATTTATGTCACAGTGTGTTTGATTTGTGTTACAGGCAGGGCAATCGCTTACAAAATTAAGTCAGTACTGTGTTAAAAGTGGTTTTTTTTTTGCAAATAGTGTATAATGACCCAACAATAAAGAAGCGGGAGCGTCCGAATATGGAGTTTTTTGAAAAACAGTTAGAATCACAAACGGTATATGACGGATTAATAGTCAAAATTAGGCGCGATTTGGCGGAGATTCAAAACGGGAATATAGTACCCCGTGAAGTCGTTGAGCATCCCGGCGGCGTGGCTATCGTCCCCATAACGGGGGATAATGAAGTGCTGATGGTTCGGCAGTATCGGTATCCGATGGAAAAAGAGCTTTTGGAGATACCGGCCGGAAAACTCTCGGAAGGTGAGGAACCGTTTGAGTGTGCAAAGCGTGAACTTGCGGAAGAAACCGGATGCTCGGCGGGTCAGTACGTGTTTCTGGGTGAAATCTATCCCACTCCGGGCTATTGCGGAGAAAGGCTGAACATTTACTTGGCGCTGGATCTAAAACACGGCGAAATGAGTCTCGACGAGAATGAATTACTCAGTGTTGAGGCGGTGGGCATGGAGCGGCTCATTGAGAAGATAATGCGAAACGAATTACCTGACGCGAAATCGATAATCGGTATTTTGAAGGCGAAACTCTACTTGGATACGTATGACATGAATGCGGAGGATAAAAATGAGTAAAACAGTCTTAGTTGTTGACGATGAAAAAAATATTGTCGACATTTTGCGCTTCAACCTGATCAAAGAAGGATACGAAATCATAACGGCATATGACGGGGAAACTGCTCTGACAGAATACTCGAAAAATCGGCCGGACATTATTCTGCTGGACGTGATGCTGCCGCTGATTGACGGTTTTGAAGTTTGCCGTCAAATACGCAGCAGCGACAAAACTACGCCGATCATAATGCTGACTGCGCGCGAGGAAGAGACGGATAAAGTATTCGGTCTTGAGCTTGGTGCCGACGATTATATAACGAAACCGTTTTCCATCCGAGAGCTTCAGGCGCGTGTAAAGTCGAATCTGCGCCGCTCAGACGCCCATGCGCAAGAGCATATTAGTGATTGCCGTGAGGGTATTGTCATAGACAAGGAACGCTTCGATGTATATGTTGACGGACGCTGCGCAGAGCTTACGCAGCGCGAGTTTGAGCTGATCAGTTATATGGCGGCGATTCCAGGCAAAGTTTTTTCGCGCGAGGAACTGCTCCATGAGGTTTGGCAGTATGATTACTTCGGTGATTTGCGCGCTGTAGACGTTGCGGTGAGACGGTTGCGAGAAAAAATAGAGAAAGACCCCGGCCAACCCAATTACATTATGACAAAACGCGGAGCAGGGTATTACTTTGCGGTATGATGGGGAGTCGATATGAGTCGGAGTTTGCGGGTAAAGCTGGTAATTATCATGCTTCTGGTAACTATGCTGCATATGACGGTAGTGATGGTTTTTCTTATCCGCGGCGTACAGGGATTTTATTCTGAGCAGTTTGATTCTCAAATGGAATCAGCTCTCACACAAGGAGATCTGGTACACCGGCTGCGGCTTGCGGCAGATGAGAACGACGCCGTTTCGCGCATGGAAGATGTAATGGAATTGCATTCGGGACGTTTGGGAATTGACGGTATTACCAGAAATTTTCACATACTTGACGGGACGACAGGCGAGGTGCTGGGGCCCGATCAAAGCGTACATGTCGCGGTCACCAACAATATATTGATGGCGATGCTGGG
>Ga0099364_10010008_pt1 | contig 13102 bp, 10 predicted proteins | sample TergutTh196P3_FD_73070 | JGI IMG/M metagenome (GOLD analysis project Ga0099364, IMG submission 73070) | Microcerotermes parvus P3 segment gut microbial communities from Pointe-Noire, Republic of the Congo - Th196 P3 | ecosystem: Host-associated > Arthropoda: Insects > Digestive system > Gut ...
AGGCGCATGGAAGCGCCTTTGAGCGAAAAGGAGCGCATAAGTACCACCTTTTCCTAGCTACGCACCAAAAGTTTACACACCCTGTGACCTGTAACATGCTCAATGTTAAAGGTCAAAAAAATCCCGGCGAAGCTTGCTTTTTCACGCAATATTCTGTAAAATGTTACTCAGAGCTTAGTTGAAAGGGGCGATTTCTTTGATGGAGACCGCAGCGCTTATATTGCAGGGCAAGGACGACTTTACCGCAAGCGAGCCGGTAGCGGGGGCGTTGCCGTTGCTGAGGATCGTCCGGACCTTCAAGTATGCGGGGGTTGGGCGGGTGGTCGTCGCCGGCGAAGACTATATCATGGCGGAAGCTTTCAGGCAGGCCACCAGGCTTGAAGCGGAGTTCATCCACGCGACCAGAGGCAAAAGAAAAGCCGCCAGTTACCGGGTCAACGCCCTGGATCACCTGAAAGGCAAATGCAGCAGGCTGCTTCTGGTCCCGGCGTACTACCCCCTCTTTGACATTAATACGGTAAAGCTCATGTCCCAGGCCGAGGCTGGCCTCGCCGCTCCGGTCTACAACGGAAAACGCGGATACCCTGTCTTGATATCATCCGAATTTTTCGACGACATGATCGGCACGGATGGCGACCATGAAAAACTGTTTGCGGACAATCCCTGGCAAAGAGTCGAGGTTGACGACGAAGGGGTGACGGCTGACGTGACCCGGAATACGGACGCCGAAAAGATTGCCGGAACGCTCTCGCTGGACAATGAAATGCGCCCGGGGATCAAGCTCACTATTAGAAAAGTCGCATCCTGCTACGGGCCCGGAATACAGGAGCTTATCAGACTCGTCGAGGAGACGGGGGCCCTGGAAACCGCGTATTCGCTTATGGGCCTTTCCGGCTCTCATGCCAGACGCTTCATTAAGGAAACGGAAAACGGATTAGGCTTCAAGCTTTTCGACAACGATAAAAACAGCAAGCAGGAAGGCACCTCCGTGACCGCAGAGGCAAAAGAATTTGCCGCGAAATACGAGGCATTCCACCAGGCTTGCCTTAAGAGCGTAGAATCCTTGTTCGAACAGCATTTCAAGTAGCACAAGCAAAAGGAGCCTTCACAAAAAAGCCTGCCGGGAACGGCAGTTTTTTTGCGCCAAAATCTTTTTTGCAAAATGTGAAAAAAGTGTTGCGCAGTAAAAGTGTTTGTGATATGCTTAAACACACCATGATATAGTTTGATAAAAACTATATTATTACAAGGCTAATGTTTGTCCAGATTTAGATTCCCAAACTATCCAATCCCACTCAACACCGGCAATCGCCCTCGTAAGCGATTGCCCCGAATCCGGAGTTGCCCTTTATGGAATTTTTAATATGCGTTGACGACACGGATGATGTAACAAAAGCGACAAGCACGGGCGCGGTCGCGGACGCAATTGAGGCGAGGCTTCTGGCGTCGGGTGCCGCGCTGGAATCTTTCGGGACTACGCGGCATCAGCTCCTCCTGGACGAGCGTATCAAATACACCTCCCATAACAGCTCCATGTGTGTGGCGCTGAAGGCTCATGAACAGTCAGGGGAAATGACCCGGGGCGAGTGGGCTGCTTTTGTCAGCGATATTACAAATATCTGCGTCGAAACGATCCGTGAGCTTAAAGCTCCTGAGTGCAATCCCGGATTGTGCGTATGTTTTCCGGATAAGCTTTCAAGCAAAGAGGCCCTGATCTCTTTCGGGCTAAAAGGGCAGAATTCAGTTTTAACAAAAGACATGGCGTTCGCCCTTGCGGAAAAAGAAGGGATCGGGCTTTCGCAACACGGCGGCGACGGGAGCGGCGTAATCGGCGCCCTTTGCGGGGCTGGGCTCAGGCTAAGCGGCTATGACGGCTGGTTTCGGGGGAACATAACTCCGGAAGAAGCCGGGGTCAGCGGCAATACGGTTTCAGCCGGGCAGCTTCATAAAAAAACGGGAGTCCCGGTCATCTATAAAGGTGCGCCTCTGCCCGCTGATGAAATGATCGAGATCAAAAAAGAGAAAGAGATCAAATGCCTGCTCCGGAACCATAAGAAGGTCATCGTAGTTAAAAAGGATGAGGAAAAAGGGCTTTATAAGTTTTTTGACAAGAACACGATGAAAAATGCCGCCGCTTACGAAGCGGCCGTGTGCGGCGAGTTTGAATATGACAACGATGACGATGAACTGATGGGCGAAAGCAAAGAAGAAAAGACTTGCTTCAACTGTTTATACAGAAGATGGGCAAAAGAAGGTTTTGAATGTATCAAAGGCATTAACAAACCGGTCAGGGCGGCCAATGAGTGTTAACACAAAAGCGAAAAAGAGAAACACGACCGCATATTACATATTATTGCTGCTCATGCCGGCGGCTTGCGCTTTATTCGCATTGTTCATGGGAAGGTACCCTCTACCGCCCGCGGACGTCATCCGGGGGCTGGGCGCCGGGCTGGGGCTCTGGCGGCCGCCGTCGTTTGAAACGATGGCCGTCCTCTGGCAATTGCGGCTGCCGAGGGTCATAGTGGGCATGTTCGCGGGTGCCTCGCTCGCCTCCAGCGGCGCGGCATTCCAGGGTGTGTTTCGCAACCCGCTTGTCAACTCCGGTATGCTGGGCGTGAGCAACGGCGCGGGGTTCGGTGCGGCGCTGGCGATACTTTTGCTCCCGGGCGGATACCATGTATACTTTTTCGCGTTTGCCTTCGGCGTGCTGGCGGTGCTGCTGAGCTGCATGGCGGGGAGAATATACGGCGCGACACCCGGCGTCACTTTAATACTAGGCGGAGTCATCGTTTCAAGCTTTTTTGGCTCTCTGATAATGGCGATCAAATACGTAGCCGACCCTTACTCGCAGCTGCCCGCGATCACATTCTGGCTTATGGGGAGCCTGAGCTCTGTCGGATACAATCAGTTCTTTGCCCTGCTGCCGATGGCGGTGGGGATGGTGGCGATTTTCATTGTGAGATGGAAAATAAACGTCCTGTCCATGGGGGACAAAGAGGCGCTGTCGCTGGGGGTAGACGTTTCAAAGTACAAACTCGTGATAATCGGAGGTGCGACGCTGTGTACCGCAGGCGCGGTCTGCATAAGCGGCGTGATCGGCTGGGTCGGGCTTGTGATCCCGCATATCGGCAGGATGATAGTCGGCAACGACAACAGCAGGCTTATCCCCTTGAGCATGTCCCTGGGCAGCAGCTTTTTAATCATAGTCGACGTGATATCGCGAAGCACGACCAGCGGGGAGATACCCTTGGGCATATTGACCGCGCTTATCGGAACCCCGTTTTTTGTCTACCTGCTCAAGAAGACAAAAGGAGGCGGCTGGTGATGAAGTGTGAAAATGTCATCAGCGCGACCGGCGTTTCTTTTGGATATGAAAAGGGGAAATATATATTTCAGGACGTCGGCTTTTCACTCGGGCGCAATGAAATCCTCTGTCTCTTCGGCCCTAACGGATGCGGTAAAACCACGCTGCTTGATTGCGTCATGGGCATAAATAAAGTGGCTAAAGGCGAGATCAAGGTAATTGACAAGGATATAACCCGCTACAAAAGGGATGAGCTTGCAAGGCTTGCGGCATATGTCCCGCAGCTTCACAACAGGACCTTTCCCTATACGGTCAGGCAGATAGTCATGATGGGCAGGAGCGCCTATACCGGCGTACTGGGCTCGCCCGGCGCGGACGACGAGGCCATCGCGCTCGAAAGCATCGCCCATGTGGGCATGGAAAGGTTCACAGACACTCCATACACCAAGCTCTCCGGCGGCGAAGTCCAGCTCGTGATGCTCGCTCGGGCGTTGAGCCAGCAGACAAGAATCATCGTGATGGACGAGCCGACATGCCACCTAGACTTTAAAAATGAGCTCATGTTCCTGGAAACCCTTGTGAAACTGTGTAAAGACACGGCGCTTTCCGTTTTGATAGCCACCCACTCGCCCGACCATGCGTATTATTTTGAATCTCAGGGAATTTCCGTCAAAGTCGCTTTGATGCATGAGGGAAAAGCAGAGCGGGCGGGCGCGCCAAAAGATATCCTTACGGAAGAAAACCTGAAAAGGGTTTACGGCGTCAAGGCAAAGGTGCTTTCATACACAGACGAAGACGGAAATCAGCGGCGGAACGTATCGCTCTTGAAGACAGCCGGAAAAGGTGCGTAGAAATTGAAAAGAACCATAGCCACTTTTATCATCATCATCGCCGCGTTTGCGGCGGGCTGCGCGGCCGGCGACGAAGAGGCCGATGGCAGGACAATAGTAACGGACAGCGCGGGCAGGCAGGTGGAAGTACCCCCGGACCCGCAGAGGATCGGTGCTGTGGAGCCCTTTGCCTCCCAGATGGTCATCATGTACGGGCTGGGAGACAAGCTGGTCGCTACTGTCGGCGGCGTGCAAAGAGACCTTTTATTGCAAGAGATAAGCCCGGCACTGATTGACGCCGCCGTGATGAGCGGCGGAGACCCGAACGTAGAGGAACTGATGCGGCTGCAAGTCGACCTGATGTTCATCAGAGGCGAGGCATACGCCAACACGCAGAAGGCGGAGCAGCTATACGCGGCGGGGATACCTTTCGTCGTCATAGATTATGACAGCATGGCCACACAGATGGATGCGGCAATGCTCATTGGCGAGGCTTTGGGGAGAAAAGAAGAAGCCGCGCGGTTTATAGAGTATTATCAGTCCGCTATAGATACCGCCGAAGAAATCGCGGCGCGGTCGCCGGAGGGCGAAAGACAGAGGCTTTACCATTCCGTCAACGAAGCCGTCAGGACCAATCACGCAGGCAGCTTGGGCGCAGACTGGATCTCCGTGACCGGCGCGCACAATGTCGCCATTGAAGGAGGCCATGAGATAACAGGCAGGGACGCCATAACGACGCTTGAGCAGATTTATTTTTGGGACCCGGATCTGATCATTTGCAACGAAAGCGGCGTTTCCGGCTACATTCTGGCAGACTCGAAGTGGTCGGGCCTCCTGGCAGTACGCGAAGGGCGGGTCTACCAGATTCCCATAGGCGTATCCCGATGGGGCCACCCGAACAGCTCCGAGACTCCGCTGGCGATCTTATGGCTTTCCGCACTCCTTAATCCGGAACATGCCCCGGAGATAGACATGGAAGGACAAATGCGCTATTTTTACAAGACTTTCTTTGATTATGACTTAACCGACGATGTAATCGCTAAGATATTTTCCGGCGAGGGGCTAAGGCCGCCCAGCGTAAACTCGCCCAGTTAAATATATAGAATACGTAAAAAAATACGAGGAGGTAAAAATATGGATTGGACAAGAGTAAGAAGCAAAAGGAAGGAAATCATAATCGTCGTCACGGTATTGGCACTGCTGTTTGCCGCGTCACTCCAAATGGCGGCCGCCAACGCGGACACAGAGGGATTAAATCCATCGGGCGAACCCGCCGCAAGCGCAGGCGGGCTGGATAATGGCGGCTCGGCCGAGGGCGAAGCCCTGCCGCCGGAAGGCGAAGGCGGCGACTCTTCGGCAGGCGCACCCGAGGAAACCGACACATCGCTGAATCAATCCGGCGGCTCCCTCGAACCCGATGAGGGTGATCCGGCCGAAGACGGCGAAGGCGCATTGCAGGCGAGCGGCGGGTTTATTTCGTTCGCTCCGGCGTCTGCTGACTTTTTTGACCTAAACTCTGTAACATCCGGCAGCGGCGGCAATAATCAGGTTGTTATTGATTTATCAGAAGGCGAGGTCACCGCAAAAGTGGACGCGGCGCAGGCTTATCAGTTCAGATTGTTCTTTGAAGGCGATTTGCCGACCGAAGATGATATGAAAGTCGCAAACAATTTGAGAATCGTTCCGATTAATGGTCAAGGAACAGGGCCCGGCGGACAAAATCAAAACATTACAACCGGCATTAGCATTGAAATAATCACCGGTGGCGGTGGCGGCGGGAATCAGCCGCATGTCAGAGTACAAATCAGCGGGAATGCGTTGTCGTATGACACCGTTTATTTTCTTGTTCTTGGCGAAGCGCTGTTGGGCGTTGGAAACAGCGTGGTAATCAAGTTCACCACCGACGAAGCGCCGCCTCCTTCAGCCTCGGCGGATTTCGCCGCAGTATTCGTATATCCCTCGGCGTCCAGCACAAATGCAGCCGTCGGCCAGCCGATCACTATTGTGTTTACCCAAGACGTGGACAGTGCTTCGCTGGCGGGCAGCGTCAGCCTGACGGCGGGCGGCGATGTTGTTGAGATCAACTATGCCTTGGGCTCGGATAAAAAGACTCTCACCGTGACTCCGCAGGCAAACCTTAATTACGGCACGGAATACACGCTCACTCTGGCGAAAGATATCGAAAACGGCGAAGGAGAAATCTTGCCGGATGAAGCGGCCGTAACATTCCGTACGAAGACCTTTGATATAACGGACGTGTCACCTGCCATAGAAAAAGATGCGGACGGGAACTACGAGACTCTGACTGGCATAACGGTCTCCCTTAATAACCTGGCAGGCGGAAATTCAGTTGCGACTGTAAAAGTCGTGGTGCGCAGGGATCAGGGCGCGAGGCTTGGAGGCGGCGGCACGGTCGTATATATCGACGATGCTACCGGCACGGGATCTGTTGTGTTTTCCGGCGGTGACATAACAAAGGATTTATATGGAGCGGCTATCATCGACCCGTCTTTGGATACATACATTGACGTATACGTGCTGGACGAAAATGGCAGTCAGATCGGCGACCCGCTGCATTTGAAAATTTAGAGCGCGTGAATGAAACGGAGGTTTGAGATGAAAATCACCAAACGTATCATAACGCTGCTTCTCACGCTGGCGCTGATCCTCGCTGTGCCGCTTACAGTTTTCGCAGAGACAACGATCATTTTCGACACTAACGGCGGCTCAAAACAATACGGCCCCGGCTCCGAGCTGGTCATTATCGGGGTGGTGCAAAACAGCGGAATCGCCCTGGCCAATACCGATGTGACCGTTTCAGTTTCTACTGTCAGCCAAGAGATCCACTACGCGAATGTCAGGACGGACGACAGGGGCGTGTTCCGCACTTGGTTCAGCATCCCGACGGGCTCGGGCGTTATTGGTCCGTTGACGGTAAGATTTACCGCAGCTGGCTATACAAGGACTGATACTACGTATTCAATAACAAACGCCACAGCAGGCCCCACTTTGAATGGTTTTGTGGAAAGCGAGGGCTACCAGAACATAAGCTCTCCCACGACGATACCCGCGAGCACCCGGCGGTTCGGCCTTATATTCAGCAACAATGTGAGCGCGTTTATGAACAACAATCCGAGTACGGATGAGAGTCGGGCTGTTCGTGATGTAGTCGGTTCCTATTACGGTGCCATTGAAAGAAACAGGGATTGCTTTACGCTCTATAAAAGAGGCAGCGACGGGAGCTTCACAAGGATCGGCGCCTCAGTGCAGTTGGGGGGGACGTTCAATACCGCAGATATCACATGGTTGGGCAACCCCAGCCCTAACACAGGGAGTGACAACGCCGTTTTCGTAACCCCATCGGAGGGCATACAGCAGGGCACGACCTACAGGCTGGATATAAGCGGCAGGCTCGCCGCAAACAACAGCCGCTTAATGGGCACCGACGTCTCGGTCTATTTCACGACCGACGGCACGAGCCCCGGGACGCAGCAACCGTCCACGGGCGGCGGCGGCGGCAGCGGTGGGGGCGGCGGCATGTCCGGCGACACCTCGGCGGCTGTGGAAGCGGAAGTCGAGGTGGACGGCAGCACGACGGTCATTGAATATGAAGACGACGCAATTGAAGCCGCCATTGAGTTCGCGTTGGAAAACGGGGCGGACACTTTGGAGCTGACCGTTTCCGGAGAGGCCGTCAGCGAAGTTACGGAATTTGTGTTCAATCTTTCCGAAAGCCAGATAGAGCTTATCCGCTCAAGCGTTGAGTTTCTTGTGTTCAATACATTGGAGGGCATAGTCGAGCTGCCGCGCTCAGTCCTTGAGGATCTGGCGGGTGACGTGACCATGACTATAGCCAAGTCCGCCGACAAGGAAAACGCGATAACCATAAGGCTGACGGACAGAAACGGCGCGGTGACGAATCTTGCCGGCGCCGCGAGATTCATGTTCCCCGTATCGGCGTCCGCAGGCGCAGGCAGTGTTGTGGCGCATAACGGGACGGTGATGAAAAACGCGGTCGTCGAGGACGGCTTTGCGCGCGGGGTAACAATGAGCTTCAGCGAATTCGCGGTAATAGAAAACCCGGTCGCGTTCGGCGACATGGCCTCGCATTGGGGCAGGGGTTCTGTGGAGTTCCTGGCGTCGAGAAACATTGTCGGCGGAATCGGCGAAGGCCTCTTCGCCCCGGACAGGAACGTCACTCGGGCTGAGTTTCTCAGGATGCTGACCCGCTCTATAGACTGGCTTTCCGTCGGAACGTCCGAAACGGACGCTTTCAGCGACGTTGAGCAAGGCATGTGGTACAGCGGCGGCATCGCCTGGGCGGAGCAGGCGGGAGTGGTCCGGGGTTATCCCGACGGGACGTTCGGAGTCAACCGTTACATCACAAGGCAGGAAATGGCTGTCATCGTCGACAGGTTCGCGGGAGTGATGGGCATTACCCTCGCCGCCGAAGGTGAAGACGCCCTGTTCGCAGACCATGACAAGATAGCCGGATTTGCCTCGGATTCCGTCTATGCCATGCGCAGATCAGGGATCATAGGCGGAAAAGGCAACAACATATTTGACCCCAAAGGCAACACCACAAGGGCGGAATCCGCGCGGGTCATCGAAGGGTTTATCAGGCTCGTAGTGGCGCCAAGGGTTTAGTGCCTTACGGAATACATGACTATGCTTAAGCTTAAAAAAATTACACTGACACTTTTCATTTCTCTCCTCATATGTTTAGCCGCTGCCGGCATAGCAGCCGGCAGCGGTGGAGGCGGAGGGGACGGAACCGGCGGCGCCAACCACCCGGAGCTAGTGGAAAGCAGCGTCCGCGACGGGCAGGAAGGCGTGGCTATCGACGTTGTCATAGACTTGGTTTTTTCAAACAACGTCGTGCATTTCAGCATAGCGGAAAACAACAAAGCCAGCTTTATCCTGCGCGACGGGATGAATGACGCCGTACCCATCGAGGTCCTCATGGGCGATGAGCAAATTGACCCGTCCATCAGAAGGAACATAACCGTCGCGCCCCTGGCACCCCTTAAATACGATACGCGCTACACGCTGGTAATCCTGCAAAGCCTGACCGCGAGAAACGGAAACTCGATGGCGGCGGACGTGACGCTGACTTTCACGACCCAAAGCAACCCATCGCTGCCGCAGGAGCCGCAGCCGGCGCCAAACACGCCGGCCGTTACCGAAACGCCCGCACAGATCGAGCCGCCAACCGAAACACCCGTACAAGACGAACCGACAGCGCCGCCGGCCCAAATAGAAGAAATCGCCCGGCCGGAAGCGCCGCCCGACCGATTAGAAGAAACCGCTCGACCGGACACCCCGGAAACAAAGCCGGAAGACCGGCAGACGAGCGAAACCGCCGAAGAAGGCCCGGCAAGCTCCGCAAGGCGCGAACTGCGCGCGTCTTGGATGACATATGCGGTTTTGGCGGCGGTGGCAGCCCTCATTGCCTTCGGCGCGTTCTACTTCCGGAAGAGATAACTAAAAGGTTAGTAACTGTTCAGGAGGTGTCCCTTTGCTGCGGATTTACCGCAGTCTGCACACAATTTTACAGCAATTATGCATATTTTCTCAGCAGTACTCGTGCATTGGCTGCGACAAATCCGCAGCAAAGGGACACCTCCTGAACAGTTACAAAGGTTACATAAACATGTGCAATCAGAATATCGACACCTGCGCCAAAAGTTACGCGGAAAACTGTGCCGCTCCACGCCGCCCGGCATATGACGTGATCGTCATCGGCGGCGGGATGCTCGGTGCCTTTACTGCGCGTGAGCTTAGCCAGTACAGGCTGAAAGTGCTGGTCATAGAACAGGCATACGACGTGGGCGAAGGCTCGACCAAGGCAAACAGCGGTATACTCTACCCAGGCTTCCATCCCCGAGGCGGCAGCCTGAAAGGAAAGTCATGCGCCACCGGGAACGCGATGTATGACGCCCTTTGCGCCCGGCTTGGCGTCCGGATGAAAAGGACCGGCGCTTTGTTTGTCGCCTTTAACGACGAAGGCGAGAAAAAGCTGCGTGACAAGTATGAAAACGGCGTCGCAAACGGAGTGCCCGGAATGGAGATAATATCAGGCGACGCGGCACGGGGCTTAGAGCCGGCGCTGAGCAATAAAGTAACAAAGGCGCTTTACGCCCCCACCGCGGCAGTAATATCCCCTTTCGGCCTAATCGTCGCCGTCTCGGAGTCCGCAGCGGAAAACGGGGTGGAGTTCCTGTTTGGCGCCGAGGTCACGGACATCCGCGCGGCAGGCGGCATTGTCGAGGTCGAAGCCGGCGGCGCCGTTTATACAGCGGATTTCGCGGTCAACGCAGCGGGGGAAAACGCGGCGCGCATCGAGGGCAGGCTCATGCCCCAGGATCTTATAATAAAGCCGAAGCGTGGCCAGTATTATGTTTTTGACAAGCAATCCGGCGGCCTCCTGCGCCATATAATCTTTCAGGCACAGGAAAGCGACGAGGGCGGCGCGCTACTTGCCCCGACAGTCGACGGGAACCTCATAGCGGGGCCGACCTCGGAAAACGTCGCCTCCTACCGCAACACGGAAACGACCGCAAAGGGGCTTGAGCGCGTGGAGAGGGTGGCAAAGAAACTGATCCCCGCACTGGATATGGGAAAGGTTATCACCAGCTTCGCGGGCGTCAGGGTGAATATTTCAAATGTGGAAAAAGAATTTAAGGACTTTGTCATAAGAGAGAGCGGTCCGCGCGTCGTCAGCGCACTGGGGATAAAAAACCCCGGCATGACAGCCTCCCCGTATTTAGCGGAGCTTATAGTTAAAATGCTAGGTAGGCAAGGCCTTGATCTGATTGTCGACCCGGAGTTCCGCCCCGAGCTGAAAAGGCGTCTCCCATTTTTAAAGGAAACGCCCGAAAAACAAAAAGAACTCTATGAGTCGGATAACCGCTACGCGAGGATAGTCTGCAGATGTGAGGAAATAACGGAAGGCGACGTCCTTGCCGCACTGCGCTCCCCCCTGCCGCCAAAAAGCCTCGGCGGGCTGAAAAAACGCCTCCGGATCGGCATGGGCCGCTGCCAGGGCGGTTTCTGCACCGCCCGCGTGATTGAGATCATGAGCCGCGAGACAGGCCGCCCGCCGGACGAGATCTTAAAAGGGGAAAAAGGCAGCAACTTGATAAAAGGGTGGGTAAAATGACGCATGGGAGCTTAGAAAACCATTATGACCTGATCGTGACAGGCGGCGGCCCGGCAGGGATGGCAGCGGCCGCCGAGGCGAAAAAAGCGGGGCTGTCCAAAGTGCTGATCGCTGAACGCGGCGAAACTCTCGGCGGAGTCCTGCCCCAGTGCATTCACGACGGCTTCGGCATGACGGAGTTTAAAAAATCCATGACCGGCCCGGAGTATGCCGAAACATGGCGAAAAATCGTCAATGACGCCCGCGTTCATGTCCTTAATGATACGGCAGTGATACGCATTCGCGGCGGCGGCCCTTATACCCTCACGCTCACAGGCCCCGAAACAGGGCTTATCGAGGTAATGACGAAAAGCGTGGTGCTTGCCACAGGATGCAGGGAACGCACCGTCGGAGCGGTCCGCGTCCCCGGCAGCCGCCCGGCAGGTATCTACACTGCGGGGGCCGCCCAATACATGCTAAACTGCAGGAACTATCTGCCCGGCAAGTCAGCCGTTATTTTAGGCTCCGGGGATATCGGCCTTATCATGGCGCGCCGCCTCACGCTTGAGGGCGCGAAAGTAAAGATGATCTTGGGCGAAAAGGCAAGCGGCCTTTTGCGCAACTACATTCAATGCGTAAAGGATTTTGACATCCCAATCCGCTTTGGCTATACGGTCTTAAGCACGCACGGGTACAAACGCCTCAAAGGCGTTACGATCGCCCCGCTTGACGAAAACGGAAAGCCGGACGTGGCGCTTTCCTCTTATGTCCCCTGCGATACGCTCCTTGCCGCTGTAGGGCTCATTCCTGAAACCGAGCTTTGGGGTTCGAGGGGGCATTTTCTCGACAGCGCGGGAGGGATACCGGTCGACGAATTCGCCCGGACACAGCAAAGCGGGATATTCGCCTGCGGAAATGTGACAAGGATATTTGACACGGTCGACGAAGTGACGGAAAACGGTAAACAAGCGGGCCGCAGCGCGGCGATGTGGGTTCTGGGCGCCGCCCCGGATCTCAGGGCGAATAGCGCCGAATCCGGGCAGCCATCGTTAGGGAGGAAAATATCGGAAGATGATATCCACGCCCTGTTCAGCGCTCCGGAAGAAAAAAGCCTCAAGACAGTATACTGCATAAAATGCCCGCTGGGCTGCAAGGTTGACATACGGGATAGCGGAGACACCCTGTCGCTCACGGGCGCGGGCTGTGAGACAGGGCAGGCGTATGCAATAGCCGAGCATCGGATGCCTGTACGGATAGTGACTTCAACCGTCAAGATAAAAGGCAGCGCGTCAGCGCTGCTCCCGGTAAAAACAGACCGCCCCGTGCCGAAAGCGGCGATACAGGGCGTCATTGAACTGTGCCGCCGAACCTGCGCCGCCCCGCCTGTCAGGATGGGAGACGTCATAGCAAGCGCCCCGGAAGCCCCCCGTTACAGCATACTCGCGTCGGCTTCAATAACATAGCATTTGCACATTCCGGCCTGCCCGGGTTAAATACATTCCGATCTCATCTCAATTTCATCCCTTCCAAGAAACGCGAATGCGGCGAGATAAACGGTCTTGCCGCTGCCCGCGTATTTTTTATGGTAGCCTCGGGCGTGTATCTGCCCCATGCCCTCGCTCAGCGCCGCTTCAAAAAGCTTAGCCTTTTCTTCATCGCCGGCGCCGTCCGGGCAGCTAGAAAACTTAAACTCTATGACATATACCTTGTCATCAAGCTCCAGCGCCGCGTCGATTCTGCCCTTTGATACCGCCACCTCCGCGTCGATCTTGAAGCCCAGCACGTTCATTATCGAGAAGAATATCGAGTGGTAATAAGCCTCTGACT
>Ga0099364_10010009_pt1 | contig 13100 bp, 16 predicted proteins | sample TergutTh196P3_FD_73070 | JGI IMG/M metagenome (GOLD analysis project Ga0099364, IMG submission 73070) | Microcerotermes parvus P3 segment gut microbial communities from Pointe-Noire, Republic of the Congo - Th196 P3 | ecosystem: Host-associated > Arthropoda: Insects > Digestive system > Gut ...
TTTTGAGATGCGTATTCCGTCTGCAGGAACAACTTCGTATAATGTCAGTGTAGGCCCTACGGTCGCTTTGATGGAAGTGATATGGATGCAGAAGTTTTCAAGCGTCTGCTTGATCCGTTTTTGATTCTCTGCCTGTTCTTCCATATTCACCACATTCTCATTCTGGCTGTATTTTACGAGCAGTTCGACTGTCGGAAAACGATAATTCGACAAGTCTAAGCGCGGATCATATTCGCCCATCGTCGAAACATCATAAGGTTCAGGATCGTCGGAAGGCACATCTACCGTAAATTCAATTTCCTCATTATCACCTTTTTTTATAATGGTCTTTTTTTGTGTTGTAGCAATAAACGGATTGGTTTTTTTCGTTTTCTCTTCCTGAGTATCGTCCTCCTCTTCATCCCATTCATCTTCTTCTCCGGGAATTCGTATTTCGGTTACAATTTTCCCTTCCTTTCTGTTTTTCCGTTTTTTCGGAAACCACGAAAAAGAAAACAAATACTGCAATAAAGGGATTGTGCGTTTGCTTAAACAGATGGCAATCACAAGAAAACTGACAATCAATACAAGGATTACGCCGGGTCTCCCGATATTTTCTATCAATAATTCAGAGAGATAATATCCATGTCCGCCGCCTAAAAAGATAAATGTGTCTTCGTAACTTTTGATAAAGACAAACGAGAAAAACAGCGAACTCCAAATCAACAGGGCGCAACTAAACAGTAAATGCCTGATTAAAGGTATCCTGCGTATTCCCATCAGTTTAACGCCAATCAATCCTATAAAATACAACAGGAAAAAACCGGATATCCCAAACCATTGGTTCATCATCTTTTCTGCCAGATAAGCGCCTTTGAAGCCGGCCCAGTTATTGACTTTTACGCCATTGAGAAGTAAATCCTTTAAGGAAATATCATTTCCAACGATGCTTTGGTCTGCTCCTCCCGTAAAGAAAAAGGAGATCAACGCAATACCCACATAGAGTACAAAAAAAATGATTAATAAGCCGCTCAAAAAAAGTACACGCTCATTGGTAAAAAATGTATGTGCCGAATCCCAGATACTTTCCGTCTCTTTCGAACGTTTTTTTGCTGTTGTTTTTTTTGCCATAATTTCTTCTCTGTCTTTACGGTGTGCAAAGATAGAGATAGTTATTCAATAATTGAATAAATTGTCGTTTATTTAGTTGCTTTCACCTCGTAAATCGAAATGATTTGAGTATGGTTTTCACGTGCACCATCCAATTCCTACCCTGTCAAATGACCGGATTAGCGTGTCAATCGCTTATTAACTACTATATCATTATGTTTGATAAGGTTTGTGATTTTCTCAGTCACAAGGGTGAGACTAAGCAATATTGCTGTTGGCATAATCCATATAACGTTGCAAATCTGCGGCAAGGCTATTATTCTGTCCGAGCCTGTCATAGCAAAGGATGCGCAGATGGGAAACGGTGTATATCCAATATCCGACATATTCCTGCGTTCTGTCCAAATGCCTGAGGGCGTCTTCATAGCATCCTGCGGCGTATGCCTGCTCGGCGGCAGCTCATTCCGTTTCGGCTAATTGTGGGTTCTGTTGCGCTGTTATGCTCAGCGTAGCAAGCGTCAATACGAATAATGTAACTAACTTTTTCATCACTGTAACTGTTTTATAATTTGTTGTTAATATTAATTTCTAAAAACTACTGTTTGGTTAAATGTATTTGGATGTTATTGCTTTCCGGATTGCTTCGCAGGCTCGCAATGACGTTGCGTGCGGTCGTCTTTGCGAGGAACGAAGCAATCCAGGAAAATGAAACATATTAGCTTGCGCCAACGAGGTTTATTATTTGCGTCATTTGCGTGCTCAATTACCGCCGAACAGAAACCGTTCCGGATTGCGTTCACACAGGTTGACTTTATCGGATGGGGTAAGCGACGCATTGAGAAAGGATGACAGATTCTCGTTGTAACAGTTTGTGTCCGAAACAAGCAGGTTGATCGAAAAATCGGAGCCGAATAATACCCTTTCCTTTAAGTGGGGATTGGCCGTCAATAACTGTCCCAGCACACCATAATAATCCGCCGACTTGCACGAAATATCCGTATAGACACAGTCGTATTGATTGACTAATTGAATAATCGCATTCCGCCAGTCCGTTTTTTTTCCGCCCTGACTGCCGAAATGGGCGAAGTTCAACGTCAGTTCGGGATACGCGCTTAATGCCTTTGCCCATTTTCCGGCAGGCGCAGGCGTTGTCAGATGATTGTTATCCGCCGTTTTATAACCGCTGTCGCTGCAATGCGTAGTGATAGGGATGCGTCGGTCGATACAGTATTGATACAGATACTGTACTTTGTCGAGTTCGGCTGCATCATTTGGCCAGGGATCAAAACCCAGCTGGGGATATACCTTGATGCCTGCAAAAGCATATTGATAGTCCGGGGCAATATTTTTTTCCCTGAAGTATGCCTCTTCGACATCCGTCAGGGGTTGGTTGTCGCGATAGAGGTTGCCGTCGGGCAATCCCATTTTTGCAAAAAGATGCGCTCTTCTTTGTGCAGCCGTTTCGTCGCGGCTGAAATCTTTGAAATACTTGTCTAACAGTTTGATTATATCTTCCATCGTATAATTCCGCGTATCAATCCCCATAAAAGGATAGATTTCAAACAGTTTTTTCTCTTTGTGTGTCGTCCAGTCGTCAATCGTTTTGAGGCGCATCTGACTGTTGTCTACTTCGACGTCGAAACGGCAGTATGTACGGATGGCATAGAGCAAATCGCTCACCTGACCGGCTACAGGCGTTTTGGGCGTCAGGTTGTAGTACGCACTTCCTGCGATGTTTTTACGGCCAAAATCAATCACCAGCGGACAAAGCACAATTTTCGCGTATGCCTCATTGCCGGGTTTGATGGCAGGCGAACCGTTTCTCAAAAAATAATCCATGACCAGAAACTGATATTCCACCGGTATTTCAAGATACGAGAGCGTATTGTTGAGCTGTTTCTGGAGTCCTCCGATTTTATTTTGAATTTGCTTTGTGATGTAACTTTTGGTCAAAACGGGCGCAAAAGGCAGCAGCATTTTCAACGAACAGGTCCATACGTTATCTACCACACTTTCAATAATATCCTCCCGCTGCAAAAACACCGACAGATTCGGATGGCTCAAATCAAATGCGTGCGTGTGAATGTCATAAAATGTCTTCATTTCTTTAATCTCCTATATTTAAAATTATACGTTATCTTATATTATTTCTTTCCAACCAAGTCTTAGCGCGGTCAGATCCATTTTCTGCCGCTAAACGCATCCACCTGATGGCTTCGTTTTGATCCTGCGTAACGCCGTCACCATTGGCGTACATATAACCCAAAGTATACATAGCATCACGATCAAAGCCAATATCGGCAGCTTTCCTGAACCATTCGACAGCCTTGGTATAATCCCCTGTAACACCACGACCAGTATAGTATAAAACCCCCAAATCGAACATGGCATCTGTATAGCCCTTATCGGCAGATTTCATGTAGTATTCGGCAGCCCTGACATAATCCTGTATAACACCACGACCATAGTAATACATATCACCCAATGTCTCCATAGCGCCCTCCGATCCATTTTCGGCTGCAACCTGTAATTTCACAAATGCTTGAGCGTAATATCCGGCGTCATATAATTTCCGGCCTTCTTCATAATCCGTCCGGCCTGACATATAATCTGTTCGGGCTACCATCTTTTGGCGTATGGCATTAACTTCGAGATACCTGTTGTTATCAAAGTCATTGGAATTGGAATTTTTGTCGGCATAGTCCACATAACGACGCACCTCTTGGGCAAGGTCGTCCCAATAATTTATAATGTCTTTATCATAACAAAGGATTCGCAGATGGGAAACGGTGTATATCCAATATCCGACATATTCCTGTGTTTTGTCTAAATGACGGAGGGCGTCTTCGTAGCGTCCTGCGGCGTAGGCCTGCTCGGCGGCAGCCCATTCCGCCTCGGCTAATTGCGGATTCTGTTGCGCTGTTAAGCTTAGCGTAACAAGCGTCAATAAGGTTAATGTAATTAACTTTTTCTTCACTGTAACTGCTTTAATTTTATGTTACATCATCTCGCATTTTTTGACAGCCATTCTTTGGCGTTATTGTATCCCTTATCTGCTGACATACGCATCCACTTGATGGCTTCGTTTCTATCCTGCGTAACGCCACGTCCATTGGCATACATATAACCCACATTGTACATGGCGACAGGAAGGCCCCTGTCAGCAGCTTTCCTGTACAGTTCGAGAGCCTTGGCGTCATCCCGTGTAACACCACGACCATTGGAATACATCACACCCAAAGAATTTAAGGCTTGCATATAGTTATATTCCGCAGCTTTATTGAGGTATACGAAAGCCTGTTCATAATTATTTACTTCATAATATAATACCCCCAATCTGTACATGGCCGCATGATTGCCTCTATCAATCGCTTTCCTGTACCATTCGGCAGCCTGGATATTATTCTCTGCAACACCCTGACCAAATTCGTATATATAACCCAATCGGTACATGGCCGCAACATACCCCTTACCGGCTGCTTTATTTAACCATTCAATAGCCCCGGCATAATCTTTGGCGTTATATAATCTCTCACCTTCATTATAATCCGGCTGTCCTATCGTTTGACTTATGTCATAGACTTCACGATACTTGTCGCGGTCATAGCCGACGGAATTGGAATTGCTGTCGGCATAGTCCATATAACGCCGTACTTCTGCGGCAAGATTATCATTCTGTTTGAGTTTATAGTAGCAAACGATGCGCAGATGGGAAATGGTCGGTAGCCATTGTCCGGCATATTCCTGCGTTCTGTCCAAATGTCGAAGGGCTTCTTCGTAGCGTCCCGCATCGTATGCTTTTTCGGCTTCAACCCATGCTGCCTCGGCTAATTGCGGGTTCTGTTGCGCTGCCATGTTTAGCGTTAGCAGCATCAATACGAATAGTATAACTGATTTTTTCATTACTGTTACTTATAAGTACTACCAATCCAATTCCAACACTCTCTTGGCCTCTTCATGGCCATTCTCTGCCGCTTTCCTCATCCATTCAATAGCCTGCGTTTTATCTTCACTAAAACTACGATTACATCCTCCAAGCAAATACAATGTACCCAAATCATACATGGCGTCAACATAACCTTTATCCGCTGCTCTCCTGTAGTATCTGGCAGCCTCAAAACAATCCTGCGTAACACCATGACCGGCAAAATACATCATACCCACATAGTGAATGGCTGCAACGAAGTTTTTATCGGCAGCTTTCTTCATCCATTCTAAAGCAAGAGCTTCATTCGTTGTTACACCTTTACCGAAGAGATATGCATTACCCAATACATACATGGCGAACTCCCATCCATTTTCGGCTGCAACCTGTAATTTTGGAATGGCTTGTGTGTAATTTCCTGCTTCATATAATGCATAGCCTTCGTTGTATTCATCCTGGGATGCTAACTTATTGTATATGGCTTTGTATTCGTGATACCTGTTGTTATCAAAGCCGCTGGAATTGGAATTGGAATTATCATTGTCATACTCAACATAACGATTCACCTCCGCAACAAACTCGCTTAAATACTGCTCATTAGAATACGCATCTAATTTGTCGTAGCAAAGAAGGCGCAGATGGGAAATGGTAAATATCCATTGTCCGGCATATTCCTGCGTTTTGTCTAAATGGCGGAGGGCGTCTTCATAGCGTCCTGCGGCGTAGGCCTGTTCGGCGGCAGCCCATTCCGCTTCGGCTAATTGCGGGTTCTGTTGCGCTGCTGTGCTTAGCGCAGCAAGCGTCAATACGATTAATGTAATTAATTTTTTCATCACTGTAACTGTTTTATAATTTATAATTTATTATGATTGAACGCAAATGACGCAAATAACGCAAATTTTCGCAAATTCTTATATGTTTGATTAATCGATTCATATTGAATTTCCAAATATTTATTATCTGCGTAAATTTGCGTCATTTGCGTGCTCACCCCCCGCCAAACAGAAACCTTTCCGGTTGCAAATCCGCGCCAGCGGGTTCTCATGGTTTTATTTTAGTTTTTCTTCAACCATTCCTGAGCCAAAGAAAATCCGTTATCTGCCGATAAACGCATCCACTTAGTTGCTTCGTTTTGATTTTTACTTACACCTTTTCCATTGAGGTATGCAGTGCCCAAATTGTACATGCCCTTGGCATTTCCCATATCGGCTGCTTTCCTGTACCATTCAACTGCTTTCTTAGGATCACTAGTCATAAAACCCATTAAATTCACGGCGTTGGAACTTCCCGCAGCCATACTTTTCTCTGCCCATTCGATCGCTTTTTTCCTGCTGTATGTGATACCTAAAGCCTCGTAATATAGATAACCCATCCTGTACATGGCATCAGCATGACCCTTGGCGGCGCTTGCTTCGAAAAATACGCGCGCCTTAACATAATTCTTATTTTCAAGAGCCTTTTCACCCAAATCGTAAACGTCGGCAGCGGTATAATTTGCAGCCCATTTAGTAAGCAGTCTAATGCCTTCATTTTGGTTTTTTCGCACTTTAAATCTTGTTGGAAAACCAGTCAGATATATACCTGACATCAGGTCTACTGCATCTTTATGCCCATTTTCAGCCGCTTTTATATACCATTTAATGGCTTCGGCATAGTTCTTTTTGATGGTAGAGTTCCATTCTCCGGCAATATTGACTTTTCTACTGTCTTTGCTTAATGCGGCTTTATCATATACTTCAGCAATTAAAAACATGGCTTCAACATCACCTCTATTGGCCGCTTTGCTGTACCATTCCAAAGCCTTATTTTCGTTAGCAAATTCTTCCCGGTTGAAACGGTATGTCTTATGCTTGTCATACGATCTACCCAAAAGAACCATAGCATCCACAGAACTTTTGCCGAGATTGGCGACATATTTTTCCCACCATTCGCGAGCCTTGGCGTAGTTCGGCAAAGGGTAACCATCGTCTATGCGGCCTCCATTTTCCCAGTATAGTTGGCCCAATGCGAACAGGGCTTCAACATCGCCCTCTGCTATTTTGCTTTCGTAATACCGTACCTCCTGGGAATAATCACGTCCGGGCGTATCTCTGCTTCTTCGTTTTTCTGCCCATTCTGCTTCTTCTAATTGTTCTCTATATCTTGCTGCCTGTGAAAGAGTCATGCCGTTTTCATCCCGATACACTTCGCGGGGGCCAAACACATGTGAAACTGCTGCCGCGAAATTTTGAGTAGACTGGTTTAAATTACTCATGGCTTGTTGTGTGCGTGCATTTTGGATTTCAACCTGCCGCTGGTGGTCAACTGTTCCGCTGCTGCTTGATGACTGGGTGGTGCGGGAGGCGGAACTTGTTGAAGACGAAGAAGAACTTGCAGAAGTACGGGAGGCGGAACTTGTTGAGGCTGCAGATCCCGATGATGAGGCGGTGTTTTGAGCCGTCTGCGAACTTTGCGCGGTCGATGATGAATTATTGCCCCATAGCGACGAGCCCGATGAGGAATTACTGCCGCCCGATGAGGAGTTATTGCCCCATAATGACGACGACGAATTAGCGTTGCCCGCAGAGTTAGTAGCGGCCCCTCCCATTACCTGTGCATTGCTGATCCTGACATTGCGCAATTCCATGGTTGGAACAAAATTAAAATCATATCTCGCTCCCCGGAGGCCTGTTTGATGAAGATTTACCACATTATTCATACTAACCGTAGTCAGCAATACATTATTCGCGTAAACATCGGCAGTGATGTTACATGTTACCTGGCCGGTACCCCTCGGTACGAGCGAAAAAGAATAATCCGTTAGAATCAATTCGATAGCCCATGTCTTCCATTCTCCTCCTTCCTGATATTGAACGCCGTTGAAATTGTAATTAAACGTCAATGCGCCTACAGTCGGGTCCGGCGCCGACGTTACCGAACGTCTCGGGCTGCCGGGCCTTGCCCCCCATTCCTGCGCATATACCATGCATACCATCATGCCGAGCGCAATCGTCATACTTAAAATAGTTATCTTTCTCATGTCTGTAAAATTTTAATTTAATATTGTTTTATATAATCATTTTATATGTTGTCTCATTCCCTTTGGTTATCCGACCTTGGGTTTTATAAACAAAAAAGCGTGTAAACACTGTTTTGGTTTACACGCCGGTTTGAATGTATTGGATAATAATAACCCTTACGTGGATATTATTCTTTTAAAAGTGTCAATATCAATGACGTTTATTTTCGGAAACTCAATATTTTTCAACACATTGAAGTGCCTGTCATTCGTAACAATGTAGTCGGCGCGTGCATTAAGTGCACAGTCCACGAATTTGTTGTCATCGGGATCGGCGGTGATTAAATTCCACTTGTAATAGGGAATGATTTGAATCGTATTTAGAGATTTAATCAACGTTCCTATTGTATATTCCGCTATTTTCGGAATATAAAAACGCGTCAAAACCTCTTCATATTCCTGAAGTATTTCTGTTGTGTAGCATAACTTAAACTCACTGCGTAAAAATGCGTCCCACAAACAGCGATATGGAGAATTTGGAGGTAAAATTCTCAACAGGCAATTTGTGTCAAAAACGATTTTCATTTTGTTATGTAAGGAGTCCTGTAATGTATGTTGCTACACATTTCTTCAAATTTCTCGACCGTCATGTCGTTTTCTTTCCACCATTTATCAGCCGCTTCATCTAATTTTTTTTGATAAAAATCCAATAAAACAGATCTCAACTCTTCAAAACTCTCTTCGCTTTTTATGTGCTCAAATGTTTTTAGCAAAAATAATTGTGCTGCATTTAACGGCGGATTTGTTACGATTGTTTCCATCTTTTAATGATATTTAATTCAACACTGCAAAGATACGAAATCAATTGTGAATTATGAATAATTGATTCATTGAATTTTCAGTTATTCAGTTATTCAATTATTCAGTTATTGTTTTCAGCAATTTGATTTCTTCTTTTGAGATGCTGTCCTGTTTCCCTTTATCATATATGGTTAACAGATAAATTTTTGCGTTTTCCGAATCTATCAGCAGATTATAAGTAATGACTCTTGCACTGCCGCTTTTGCCTTTATTTTTTGAGGCAATTGCCATACGAACCTTGCGAATGTTTCCGCCTAAATCATCGCCCATTGTCGGATTTTTTTTCAATTCTTTCACAAACATTTCATAATCATTATCCAATGAATGATACTTTTTTGAAAGACGCTTAAATTCTCTTTCAAATTTCCGGGTTGTAACTACTTTACAGTTCATTTTTCATTGCGTATCTCTTCGAGAAATTCCTGTGCTGTTTTTTCGGATTGTTTGCCTTCCCTCATCAGCCGCACATCATTCAATGCTTCTTCGAGTTCGTTATACAACCAACTTTTTTGTGCCTCCTTCTTTTTGGACTTCTCGAATGTTACTACTTGAGGAACAGACTGCAAAACCGTCATAAGACTTTTACCTAATGCCGCCTTTTCGTTTATCGTTATCTGATATGTTGCCATAACTGTTGATTTTTAAAAGTACGGCACAAAGATACGAAATCAATTATGAATTAGGAATAATTGATTCATTGAATTTTCAGTTATTCAGTTAATCTTAATTCATAATTGCTTTTGCGTGTAAACCAGTATGTCAAAGAACGCTTTTTTATTTTGAATTTTAAAAAACTATTATTTACGAAAATTTGCAACATTTGCGTCATTTGCGTGCTGCAAAAAAACTAATTCCCCCATAGCGAACTGCCGGACTGTCCTGCCGCATTGCCCGACGTGCCTCCTCCCCAGAGACCGGACTGCTGCTGCGTTTTTCCGGCGTAAGTGACGGTTTTAAGCGTCATCTCACCGCTTTGCGCCCTTTTCTTAAAGTCGTTCAGGGCTTCCTGCGCTTTGGCCCGGGTGGAAAACCAGCCGACAAGGGAGACATTGCCCGTCAGTCCGGCCTCGTTGATTTCCCGCAGCAGGCTTGGCTTGTAGATCCATGTGCCGTCGTTATAGCGGGTGACGGGGAATACTTCGGTAACGGTCGCGCTGCCCGAGCCTGCCGCGTAGGCGAAATACCAGATTTCGTCTGTCGGGATATTGTCGGAACTGATGGGCACTTTGCTGTCGGGGTAATCGGTCAGTATGCCCTGACGGACAGCGTTGAGATAGTTTCGGCGGTCGGCGGCTGCGGCCTCTTCCATGCGGCGGCGCGATGCGGCGACTTCGGCTTCCAGACGGCGGATTTCAGCGGCTTCGGCTTCCCTGCGACGGGTGTCGGCGGCTGCGGCTTCTTCGGCCTCCCGTTCCAGACGGCGATTTTCGGCTTCCGCGGCCTCCCTGCGCTCTTCGGCCTCTCTTTCTCTGTGGCTTTCTTCCGCCGCTGCCATCACACCGGCCATATATTGCTGCTCTCGCTGCAATCCCTGACTGAAATTATTGTTCATCGTGGCAAAGACCTGTCTTTGCCCTTCAACAAGCGCGCGTCCGTTGAACGTCTGTTGCTGGGAACTTGTTCCACTGCTGCTGCTCGATGATTGGGATGAGCGGGAGGAACTCTGTTGCTGCGAAGAACTCTGTTGCTGCGAACTCCGCGCGGCTTCCAACTGCCGTACGCTGGCATTGTATTCCTGCTGAGCAGCGCTCGACGACTGTGATGTGCCGGAGGAGGAACTTGCAGCGGTTGACGACCCTGAACCCTGATTTGCCTGAAATTCGGCAGCATAACCCGAATTACCGCCTGCGATTTGAACCGTCTGCCCCATCTGTCCGCCCGAAGAAGAACCGCCGCCCCAAAGCGACGATCCGGAAGACGAATTATTACTGCCGCCCGACGATGAACCGCCGCCACCCCATAATGACGACGACGAACCGCCGCCGCCCTGTGTCTGTGCGGCGGCCTGTTGAGTCCCGGATGCGTTTTGCCGCAGGCGGTTTTCTATCGCCAAATCACGCCGCGGCTCATCCTGCGGGTTGATATTGCGAAGGTAAAGCATCTGAACCAGATTACGGTCTTTCAATCCCATACCGCCGGGGCCAGAGTCGCCATAGCATCCGCCGAAACTTGACAGATTCACCCAAACCCATCTGCCCGTAGCAATGCGCCTGTCAGGAGCGGCTGTTGAATAGACGTCGGCAGTAAAGGTTAAATTAGGGTACAATTCGTCTTTACCGGTTTTAAATCCGCCGGCTTCGTTTGCCGAATACCGTTTGCCCTGATACCAGTAGGCGACTGCCTGATGGCGGCTGCGGTAGCCGTCTAATGTAATATCGCCGCCGCATAACTGGAAACGGTACACCAGCGTGATCTGCACTTCGTAGCCGTCGCCTTTGGGCTTGACGGTAAACGTTTCGCTGCGCAAGGGGCCTGTAACTGTTTGCGCATACATCACGGATACTGTCATGCTTAGCGCAAGCGCCATACATAAAATCGTTATCTTTCTCATGTTTTTATCATTTATTTAATTCGTTAATTTTTTTATATAATCATTTTATATGTTGTCTCATTCCCTTTGGTTATCCGACCTTGGGTTTAATAAACAAAAAAGCGTGTAAACACTGTTTTGGTTTACACGCTTTTGTGGGGGATAATCGTACGGTATTTTATAAATAATGCCCCTTCATGGATATAATTAAAATTTTACCATAAATCTGCCGTCTGAATAATAACGCCTTCACTTTTACGGCTTTCCTGGATTTCTTCCACAAACTCCTTATTGTAAGGTGATTTTTCCTCCGAAATTTGAAAGACGCCGGCAGTTTTAATAGAGTGGATGATACTCCTCGCCAGCGTATTGTTTGGATTGTATTCTAATGTAATAGTTGCCATAATCTTTTATCTTTAGAAATTACTCCGCAAAGATACGAAATCAATTATGAATTTTCAGGACAGAATGACAGATTTTTCAGAATTTACATATAATCTGTCTATTATTCAATTCATCGTAACTCGTAACTGTTTTCGCGTGTAAACTCATTTTGGTTTACACGCTTTTTAAATACCGTAAATATGGGTGTTACTTTATTCTAATCTCTGATAATTTGAAATCTATTGTTAATTCCGTGTTTTTGAAAAAGTTCAGTCCCAGCAGTCCGTCAATTCCCAACCCGACAGGTAATGACCGTGAAATAACATTGAAGTTGCGCCTGAGCAGACCTAATGCCATGATGTTGTCGATTTTAAATTCGTATGCTGTTTCCGTTTTGCTTGCTGTAACTGTTTGAATTGTTCCGATACAGTCAGATGTTTTGTATCCGATATCCGCCATTGCATCAATGTCAAACATGGTCATGGTAGAGCCTGTATCAACAGCAAACTTGAGTTCTAAAATATTTACTCCTACTTTTACTGTAACAGGAACAACGATCAACGACGACTTTTTGTTAAACGAAACAACGTTTGCAATCATAAAACGTAAACAACATTAGGGTCTGTTTTTCCAAAAAAGAAAAAGGCATAATGCCCATTTTGGCATTTTCTCAATTCTTCGCGTACTTTTGCCTTATCTGCATTGTAATACAAAAGTTCAGCCGAGACTAATAATCCCTTCTCGTATACGGGATCTTTGAGAAGCGCCCAACCTTGTCCAACTTTTCTTTTTATCTGCCTTTCGGTCATCACGCCATTCTGTCTGTCAATAGCCTTGCTGCGCTTTTTAACTGTTGCTTCCATATACTTACCGTTTAGAAATTATACGGCAAAGATATGAAACAATTACGAATTATGAAATACGAATTACGGATTTTTTCAGTTATTCAATTAATCAATTATTCGTTATTATTTTTCTCGTGTAAACCAATATGTCAAAGAACGACTTTTTTGCCTCCACAGGCACAAGCCTTCATTATAGATCATCTTGCATTTTTTGCCAGCCATTCCTTCGCGTCGGTATCTCCGTTATCGGCCGCTAAACGCATCCACCTTATCGCTTCGTTTTGATCCTTTGTAACGCCACGACCATTGGCATACATATAACCTGCATCGCATAATTGTACAACTCATTTCGTTTTTATGCTGACAGGGGACAGGAAAAATATTGTGTTTTAAAATTATTTTTTACCTTTGCATTCGAATGTGTTTTAATTTTGTGTATGAAAACAATACGATTTACAGATATGAAAT
>Ga0099364_10010010_pt1 | contig 13099 bp, 7 predicted proteins | sample TergutTh196P3_FD_73070 | JGI IMG/M metagenome (GOLD analysis project Ga0099364, IMG submission 73070) | Microcerotermes parvus P3 segment gut microbial communities from Pointe-Noire, Republic of the Congo - Th196 P3 | ecosystem: Host-associated > Arthropoda: Insects > Digestive system > Gut ...
TATGCGCTACCGCAGTCGCCGCAACAGTATAAGCAGCTACTTATGCTGTCGGGGTTTGACAGGTATATGCAGATTGTCAGATGTTTCCGCGATGAAGACTTGCGTGCTGACCGTCAGCCGGAGTTCACGCAGATCGACTTGGAAATGTCGTTTGTTGATGTGGATGATGTTATCGCAATGAATGATGGTTTTCTCAAGAGATTGTTTAAAGAAGTGCTGGAGGTAGATATTGAGACTCCGATCAGACGTATGACTTGGCGCGAGGCTATGGACAGATTCGGTTCGGATAAGCCGGACTTGAGATTTGGGCTTGAGCTTTGCGATATTAGCGATATCGTGGGCAAATGCGAGTTTAAGGTTTTCTCTGAGCCTGTTGCAAACGGCGGCAGCGTGCGGATGATTTATGTCCCTGATGGCGGTGCGATGCCTCGCAAGCAGATTGATACGTTGGTGGAATATGTTAAGACTTATGGTGCTAAAGGTTTGGCATGGACAAAGATTAATGACGACGGCAGCGTGTCATCATCATTCTCAAAGTTCCTCACAGATTCTGAAAACGACGAGATTATGGCTCGTGCAGGGGCAAAGGCGGGCGGTTTAGTTTTGATTGTCGCCGATTCAAAAGATGATATTGTGTTTGCTTCGCTTGGCGCTTTGCGTAATGAATGCGCAAGAAGGCTGGGGTTAATCAAGGAAGGCGAGTATAAGTTCGTTTGGATAACGGAATTCCCGCTGTTTGAGTATTCGGAAGAGGATGGTAGGTATGTCGCTATGCATCATCCTTTCACTGCTCCAATGGATGAAGACGCTGATATGCTCGAGACTGATAAAGCGCGTTGCAGGGCAAAGGCATACGACATTGTGCTAAACGGGACAGAACTAGGCAGCGGGTCGATTCGCATTAATACTCCTGAGGTGCAGGAGATGATGTTCCGTGCACTTGGGTTTACTGATGAGGATGCGCAAGTGAGGTTCGGACATTTGATCAATGCTTTTAAGTATGGTGCTCCGCCGCATGGTGGTCTTGCTTATGGTTTGGATAGGCTTGTCATGCATCTGGCAGGGCTTGGCAGTATTCGCGATGTCATCGCGTTTCCCAAGGTTCAAAATGCTTCGGAGCTCATGACGGCTTGCCCTGATATTGTAGATGATGCACAGCTCCGCGAACTGGGGATTGCGCTTGCAAGTGTGGACACGAAACAGACGAGTGATTAGATTCATCTTGTGTTTTTGAGCGTGAAATGTTAAAATTCAATGTGAAAAATCCGTGGACAAGCCACGGAAAACAAATAAATTAGGAGGACACTATGAGTAACGTACTATCCGACAACTTGAGATTTCATTATGACAAAGTCTTTGCAACCGTAAGAGGGATTCTCGAAACATTCCCTGACGACAAATGGCTAATACCGCACGGAGATGATTACTACATCCCCAGCAGAATTGCATACCATCTGGTTGGATTCATTGACGGTGTGGTCGCCGGAGGAATGAAAGACCCGGGATTTCGCGACAAAGCCCCATTTGGGCCTTGGCATACCGGCACTGCGGAGACACTGCCGAGCAGAACAGCTCTGATCGAATATTTCAACGGAGTAGTCGGTAGAGCAGAAGCAGAACTGGCAACAATCGACGATGAAAAACTGACGGCTCCTCTGCCCGAAGAAATGGCGCGTATGGGTCCGCATATGATGAGCACACACATCATGTCAATGCGCGAAATCGCCGCGCATACGGGCGAACTCAACAAGATGCTGATTGAGAACGGTCTCGAGGATGTCTGGGTCTCGAGGTAGGGTTGCATCTGCATCGATATTCATTCGATATTCTTAAGTTCAGTCTTTATACGGAACAAGAGCTCGCAAGCGAGCTCTTGTTCCTTGTCTAAATCATCTTGCGGTCGGTTGCTATTCGAACAGCATTGACAAGATTGTTTGCGTGCAGCTTCTCATAAATAATGTTTATGTTCATTTTAACAGTATTCACTGAAATGTTCTGGCTGGCTGCAATTTCAGTGCGTGACAACCCTTGTGACAAATCCTTGAGAATCTCCGACTCCCTCTTAGTCAACACAATCATATCGCTACCGACAGAACCCACTCTGTTTTCTGAAATAATGTGCGATTTACGTGTAGCAAACGCCGAAGCCTTTCTGTTAATGTTCTCAAGCCATGCTTTTGGGATATTCCTTTTGCTGTCCTTTAACGCAGCAGCCGTGAGAGTGCGCATATCCTTACCATGTTGAGTAAATGGAATGACTATCTTATTCGGATAAGCATACTCATACGCTTCTTCAAACACCGACAGAGCCTCGTCTTTTCTCTTGAGCTGATATAGTGACAGAGCTTCTAAAATCAGGTTCATTATTTTGCAAATCAAAAGCGTCTGATCCTCGCGTACAAAGCTCAAAAACGCAAGCAGTTCGCTATATTGGCGGGTGGCGTAGCGATAATGCGCTTTGACTTGATTGGCATAATTATCGAGAAAAGCAGGGTGAGCAAACGGAGCAAAATCGCCTTTGAGCCATTCAGCGATTTTATCCGGCTGCCCAAGCACAAGATGGTAATGGCTGAGCACTATGTCATAGGATTCGTATCGCGTCTGATAATCCTTCTCCTCTAATAACGCCTCCTGTTGGGAAAGAATACTATTCACGTTCTTCATATCACCGCGTGAGATAGCTATCAGCATGAGATATAGCAATGAACGATTCTGAATATCGTATTGGTCTTTTGCCCGTGCTTTGTTAAGAGCTTGCTTTAGGTATTGCTCGGCACTGTTCAACTCGCGTTGAAAAAAGTATAACTCGCCTCTTGCAAGGTCATCGATTCCATAAATGCAATAATTACCAGTGTGAGATATGTGTGGTATTGCTCTGGATAATTCCTCTATGTATTCTTCCGGTGCACCGGCTCGACTGCTACCCACCAGCAATGCATATGAGCCAATTGAGAGATTCGTACTAGGTCCGATCGGAGGATAAGGGTTCTTATCGTAGTATTCGCGTTTTTTTCTGCAATACTCCTCAATGTTGTATTCATCAGTATATGGACACATTATCGTATTTATAAGAGCCCCGGCACCGTATAGCTCCGACAAAGAAAAGTTATTTTCTGCGGATTCAGGCTTCGACTCATATTCCCTAATGTATTCAGCGAGTAGTGCAGAGGCTTCCTTCAATTGACCGGTTGATACTTTTAGTTTTAGCATAATTATCGGGAAAAGCGGGTTGCTGCTTGCCGCATTTTTCGGTATGCGGTTCAATATATCAATGGATTGATTTGCCAGTTCCGGTGATGTCTGATACTTATATGTATATACTATGCGTAAAATCGCATCCCAGTTGCCGGACTTCTCGTAGTATGTTACCGCATCGTTTTGATAATCATTCTTTTCACACCATATACCGGCTGTATTGTACGTATCGGTTATTTCATCTTCCGATAAATCACCTTGGTACTGTCGCAAGTATTCCAGAAATATGGAATGGATCATGTATGCTCCTAAGTAATGGTCATAGCGGATATATGAGTTCAAAAGCTCCAACCCATTGACCAATGACTCATCGCACGTGAGCGATCTAATCAAGCTGGCGGCATGGTTGTCAAGTAAAGAGATACGCAGCAAGAATACCCATAGTTTTTCAGAAATGTTACGTTTGATTTCCATCTCAATCAGCTTGTATATGTTCAGTTTCATCGTTTCCAACGCATATCGCTCGTATTTAGCATCTTTACCAAGAGACTTCCCCAGTAGGTTTATGGCAAATGCCCACCCGCGTGTGTCATCGATGATGTCCCTTATATCTCGTCTTACTATTGACAGACCAAGGTTATTGAAGTACTTTGAGATTTCGTCCTCGGTAAAGCATAATGTTTCCTCTCGAATGGTGAAAATGCGTTCATACATCATCATTCCCGCCATGTTGATCTCCGGCATTGTTCGCGATATCAATATGACCGTTGCGTTGGGTGGTAGGATGCGGAATGCTCTGTCGAGAAATTGCAGTACAGCTTGGTTATGGAGCAGATGAAAGTCGTCGTATACCATTACATGCTTACCGGGAATATCGACGGCTTCTCTTAATATCGCTTGGAATCTCGTGAATGCCACTTCGGTGTCCGGGAAACCGATTTCTGAGAACCGAACGCTAGCCTCAGGCCATGTGAGCGCGATCATGTGCACGAAGTTCTCCCAAAAACGACCTGATACATTGTCGCGTTCTGATACCTGTAACCAGGTTGTGAATGCATCATATTGTTGTAAAAAAGACTCAACTGCACGTGATTTTCCGTATCCTGCACCCGCATAAACTGATACCAGTTGATAGTTCATAGCGTCTTCCAACAGATTGTGGAGACGAGGTCGTTCCATGTAGGTGACTGTGTTTGTGAACTCATTACTCCTAACACTTGGTATGTGCTTAACCGGCATTTAGTATCACCCCTTAATCTGTCGGATTGTCTCGGCACTTAGTCAAGACCTTTGCTTTAGTATGATTTTTTCGCAATAATTAGTTGACAATCAATCGTTTGTTTAGTTTACCAAACAAATGATTGATTGTCAACATTTTCACACTTTTTTTCACACTTTTGGGGCAATATTTATAAATCGGGGTGGGGTTTGCTAACTGGTTTCTGATACGCCCGAGAATGACCGATAATACAGCTACCCCGTCATTGCGAGGAGCGTAGCGACGTGGCAATCCATAAATACAGAATACGCAAATCTATCGTAGCTGCAGCTTTCCTCCTCCATAAAAGTGAGTCCACCCTCGGTTGCTCGAGATTGTCGATTATGTTAACCTTTTGCGGTCTTGATGAACTGTGCCAATGCATCCTCCATATCAGGTTTCCCTATTTCCTGGAGGTTATACTCGACGGTTGCATACGGTTTCTTTATCTCGATAACTCGCCCCAAATCAATTGGCGTTGCGACTATGACACTGTCGCAATCAGTATTCTCTATCGTCGCTGATAGGTCGCTCATTTGCTGCTCCCCGTATCCCATCGCCGGTAGAACTTTGCCAATATCGGGATAGATGCGGAATGTCTCTGATAGTTTTCCGACCGTATATGGTCTTGGATCGACGATTTCTGCGGCTCCGAAGCGATGAGCGGCTACAACTCCCGCGCCGATTTTCATCTCGCCGTGCGTGAGCGTCGGACCGTCCTCGATTACAAGTACACGTTTTCCGCGTATTAGTTCCGGTTTATCCACGCTTATCGTCGATGCTGCGTCTATTATAACGGCTTTGGGGTTCACTTTTGCTATATTGTCGCGTACCAAGCGGATATTCTCAAAATCTGCGCTGTCGATTTTGTTGATGACGACGACATCTGCAAGACGGAGCGTTGTTTCTCCGGGATAATACGATAACTCGTGTCCCGGCCTGTGCGGGTCTGTAACTGTGACCATCAGGTCGGGTTTATAGAATGGGAAGTCATTATTGCCTCCGTCCCATAGGATTACATCGCATCCATCGGGGTCATTTTCTGCTGCCCTCAAAATCGCTTCATAATCGACTCCTGCGTATATGACGTTTCCACGCGAGATATGTGGCTCATATTCTTCCATCTCTTCGATTGTGCAGTTGTGTTTTTCAAGGTCGCTTATCGTTGCGAATCTTTGGACTCGTTGCGCTTCCAAATCGCCATATGGCATGGGGTGGCGGATTGCGATTACTTTTAGCCCTTTTGACATCAGGACTTCTATTATGCGGCGCGATGTTTGGCTTTTCCCGCTACCGGTCCGAACTGCTCCGACCGCAACGACGGGTTTCACGCTTTTGATCATTGTGTTTTTATGTCCGAGCAGCGTGAATGCTGCTCCGGCGGAGTTGACCCGCGAGGCTATGCTCATGACTGTGTTGTACGAAACGTCGCTGTAAGAGAATACGCATTCATCGGCATCAAGATCATTAATCAGTCTCTCGAGGTCGTCTTGCGCGAAGATTGGGATTCCTTCGGGGTATAATGTGCCGGCGAGCGATGCCGGGTATTTGCGGTCTGCTATGTCGGGTATTTGCGCTGCGGTGAAAGCTACTACCTTGCATGTTTCGTTGTTGCGGTAGACTGTGTTGAAGTTGTGGAAATCTCTACCTGCTGCTCCAATGATTATGATTTTGCGTTGTGTCATATGTTTTTCCTTCAATCGTTTTAGATTTTGTATTTAGCTCCTATTTATACTTATATAGGAATTCTCATAATATTTCAAGATATCGGGCGAAATTTTTCAAAATATATTACCGGGGTAGTCTCGTAAATTGTAATTCCAAATTCCGAATTCCGAATTCTCCTCCTTTATGGCCGTATGTTGACAATTATTACAATGGGGTGTAGAATTACATCAACAATGAAACCATAATAGCAGACATAATGGGAAATAGGAGGAACGAGCAATGATATGTGCACAATGCGGGCAACAAAATGAACCGGACGTGAAGTTCTGCTCAAGATGTGGAGCACAAATGCCGCAGAACCAACAACCGGTCGCACCCGTAAATCAAGTAAATTATGACAGCACCGCAAATTATGGAAATCAAGCTAACCAAGGAGCTCAAGGTTACGCTGATGGAGCAGGATACGCAGTACCACAACAACAGGCTGGATACACAGCGCCTCAAGCAGGTTACGGCGATGATGCCGGATACACTGCGCCTCCACAGCAAGCCGGATATGCTGCGCCTCAAGCAGGCTACGGCGATGGAACCGGATACGCAGTGCCTCAACAAGGCGGATATGCAGCACCGCAAGCAGGCTATGGCGACCAAACCGGTTTTGGAACGCCGCAGCAAGCGAACTATGCAAATCAGCAGGGATATGGAGCACCTCAAGGACAAGAGTACATGGGTGCTGCTCCTGCGGGAGGCAAGGAAAAAACGAAAAAAGGCTTACCATTCAAGATTGACAAAAAGATTATAATGATCGCAATACCTGCAATTGTCGTTATTGTCGCAGCAATAATCATTATCCCGATGCTGTTCGGTTCGGGAGGCAATGTCAGAAAAGATCATATAGCCATATTTACAGACCGAGGCGAGGTCGTTATATCAGGCAATAACAATGCAAAGTTCACAATCGACGGAGACATCGAATCATACCAATTAAACCTCGATGGCAGCAAAGCCGCAATACTGGTTGACTATGATTACAGAAATGGCGGAGACCTTTACTTCGTTACACCATCAGGCGCTGTAATGATCGCTGATGCAGTTAATGCATACAGGTTATCAGATACAGGAGATGGCATAGTATTTTTTACTGATTATGATTATGAGGATGACTCAGCGACACTATACCTATATGACACATCCGGCAGAAAGCTGACACTAATCACAGATGATGGATATTATCCCGGTGATGCTGCAATGACCGGAGTAGCGATTTCTCCAAACGGCAAGTCAGTGGGATTCATAAAGAACTTCGATATAAGAAATTATGAGTTTGAGGGATATATCAAGATTGACGGGAAAAATGAGGAGAAACTGGGCGATGAAACATTTGCTCTTGCGATTTCTAACGGTGGTAAACACATATATTATTACAAAGTAGACGTTCGGACAGAAGAGGCATCACTACATGTCCGCAGCGGTCGCAATGAGTTCAGGCTAGTTCCCGATATGAACAGCATAACGTCAATAATGTTCAATAAGGACTACTCTCAAATCCTGTTCAGCACTATGATCGATGGAGAACGCAGGACTTTCATTAGCAGCAATGGCAGCGAAAGGGAGCGGATCAGCGGTGCGGGAATTCGCAGTTTAGTATTACCGAGGGGATTCCAGACTAGATCATATAGCACTGACTTCTCAAATGTCACAGTATATGCATTCTCTTCATTTTCAAATTTCGTTGCAAGAACCGATGATGGGTTGGCATATTACAACAAAGCGCTGGAGGCCAACAAGATATCGAGCAGCGACGAGAATATGTCAAGTGCGGAAATATCAAGCGATGGCAAGACCTTGTACTACATTAACAATTCCGAGAGGTTATCTTCGATCAATCCTACTGTTATTGGAGCGGAACGCAGAGAAATCGATAGGAATGTGGCTTATTTCGTAGCATCTACAGATGGAAAAACCGTGTATTACGTGAATGATGATGAAGAGCTATACTATGCTTCCAGCGGCAGTTCTCCAAAGAGAATAGCAGACGATGTGTTGTATAATAGTCTTGCGATGTCATATTCAGGGAACAAGGTGTTCTTCCTTGTTGATTACAGGAGCGGCAGAGGTGGCGAGCTTTGTTTCTCGAATAATGGCGGTGTCAGAACCAGAGTAGCCCGAGCGGAGGATGTTATGACGGTATGGGCAACGCCTACGAATATTTTCTATAGAACCAGAGACGATGAGATATTCAGGAGCGGAGGAAACGAGACTTTCGCAATGTTCCACGATGAGATTGATAGCGTTAGGAAATACTAGGAAATTCGGAATTTGGAATAAACAATTCCAAAATAATTCCCCTCCTGTGGAGGGGTGCCGCGTAGCGGCGGGGTGGTTATTTTCGCATTTATATAAATTGTCGGACGGTCTCGGGTGCACACAAAATTAAGAGGTCAGCGGATAATTCCGCTGACCTCTTAACTCATGATATTGCGAGGTAATTACATATCGGTAATGCTCTTGTAATCGGGAATGAACTCTGCTTCCACTTTCTCGAACAACTCGGGGATTTCCCAAGGTTCTTTCGCGTCTTTCCTTAAGAATTTCACCATTGTCGGATTTGCATACATACCAACCATGTTGCCACCAAGCATAAACGTCGAACCACTTATACGGCTCGATTGTTCAGAAGCCAGATATACCACAAACGGAGCGACAAACTCCGGTCCGGGGGTGTCTTCTGCGCTGACGAATGACCTACCCTCTATTAATATGCCCTTATCGTGAGAATCTCTTGCCGCTTCAAGTTCGTATGTAGCGCGGGTATGCGCTCCCGGTGCGAAACAGTTTGCAGTTATGCCATCTGGAAAACCTTCCATCGCAGCAGCGCGTGTGAGACCTACGACACCGGCGTTGGCAGTGACGTATGCTGCTTGTTTTAGCGGTCCTCCTGTGAAAGCCGGAGACGCGCAGAGAACAATGCGCCCGTATTTTTGCTTTCTCATGTATGGTATCGCATATTTCAATGTATAGAAAAATCCACGTGGTTTAACGTTATTGACGCGATCCCAATGCTCGATTGTGATGTCTTCGATATCGGAGAATCCGAAACCTCCCGCGACATTGCAGATTATGTCGATTCTGCCATATGTTTCAACAGTTGTGTCTATCAGCCGTTTCGCATCGTCAATGTTCGTAATGTCCGCATAGACAGGAGTAGCCTCCCCGCCTAAGTCGCGAATCGCTTTTGCGGTCGATTCTGCATCGCCTGATTGTGCTGCGAATCCCTTCTCAAACCAATCTTTTCTTTCCGCAGAGAGCTTATTGATTTGTTCTTCTGTCACCATTGACGCGCCGGATGACCCGGGTTTTCTGTTGTTTGTGACGACTTTTGCGCCTTCTTTCGCAAATGCGAGCGCAATGGCGCGTCCAATCCCTTGCCCGGAGCCTGTTACAACGGCGATTCTTCCTTCTAGTACTCCACTCATTATTTAGCATCCCTTCCTATAAATATTTATATTTGGTATTTTACGCCTTTTTATTGACACTGTCCAGTGTTTTTTACGTTACAATCCATGTATGAGTCTAAGCCAGATTCTCCACTTCAGCCTATAGTCCCTAAACAATGACGAAGATAGCTCCTTTGTCTTTTTTACTACTGAGGCGCGTTCTTCCTCAGAGATGCGGTGCAGACTGAAACGAGCTCTCAAAGCTATAGACTCAAGCTCCTCCGGCGGGTCCTGATTTCGCAGATTTACTAACGTGAAGAACCGCCAAGCGCTAATGACCGCTGCATTTGTATCGAGTTGCGCAAAACGTTTCTCACGAAGATTGCGAACTATTACCCTGCGAATGAGTAATGCAATAACGCTTGCAAGGAAACAAGAGACGATAATTATAATAGTTCGCATAGGAGAATTAGCTCGAGAACCGCCCAGGCTATTAAATGGGTCATCATAATCCTGCTCAGTCTGGGTATAATAGTCTTGCTCATAGTTTTGCATATATTCGGGAGGTAAATCGGCATATGGGTCTGTGGATGATTCAGTTTCAAATTCATCAGGAGGGGGCGTTGGCGCAGCAGCAGCATGAGATATTCTGTCAGGAACTCCGCCCGGTATGCCGAAAACAGAACTGTCCGGTGTAGCGTCAAGAGGAATCCAACCAACATTGTCATAATATACCTCTACCCATGCATGCGCATTTCTGTCAGTTAGGTAGAGATCCTTTTCGACATCATCAGATGATACTGACAGGAGATAGCCACAAGTGAATCTCGCGGGGATGTCCAAAGCGCGCAGCATTAATGCAGCAGTGGTCGCAAAATGAATACAGTAGCCGCGTTTTGATGTCCGCAGAAAATGTACCGCGAAGTCTTCTCCTTCGGGAATGACATATGGATTATGCGTGTATCGAGCAGCAGACGACACATATTCAGCGACCATGTCAGCGATGACCGCTCGATCATCTTGCGGATTGATACCCGCATCGACTGCGATTTGCCGCAAAGCCTTGGCAGTACTTTCGTCAATCTGCGTATAAACCGAAGGAGCTGTCACCAACTCATTATATCCCGCCAGTCCCGAAAAACGATAACCATTACGATAAAGAAGATCATACATACCTATTACGTTTGTCCTGGTATAGTAGAACATCACGCTGTATTGAGAACCATACGGCTGCGGAACCGGCACACCATCGCTGATTAGCATGAATCCGTTTGAATCTTCAGTATTGCTGTTTAAGGATTCGATTAAGTCCATGCGAATCCGATTTGCAGAACTGAAGCTATGGTATGGCCGATAAATGACGTTTGTTGAATCGCCCGCGCTCGTGATAGTCAATCGCGCCATAGTAGGAGCATTGCTCGGAGAATACTGGCGGTAGGAATCAAGTATCCTCGCGGGCATTGTCATTGATAGCGAGTCGCTGAACGCAATGCCTGTGTCAGAATTGCCAATCCAGTCTTGTCCATCGAAATATACGAGCGAAAACCCTCTGAGGTAGAAAACTCCTGGTATCGTCGAGTTCACCATAAGCGTGCTAGTATCGGAAATCCTGCGCATACCCGCTCCGGCAACTGTGACATTCTCTGTGTCAAAACGCCAGTCGAGCGTACCTACATTCGGCCAGCCAACGCCTGTTCTATTTAGTTGCATACCAAGACGAAGCGCAGTATTTCTCACATATGAATCCAGGTCGCTAATGATCATCGAGCGGCTATATTTACTTTGCGGAGCTATGAGATATGCCGTAAGCAGAATTATTACTGACAAAACAAGCGCGGGGAAAACGACTACCCCTCGCTTAATATAGTTAAATGGATATTGGAAACTGCATATGGCCATTGTCAAATATACTGCAATCAAAGCAAGAACGAAACGGAGATCAGGGGGTGTTTCAGTAAGTATAAACGTCAGGAAAACAAATGGAGCTGTGAATAAAGGTACAAGCAATGGACTCTTCCGCAATATTATCGAATATGACATTAGACACGCAAGAATAGCCCCAAATGCTGAGAAAAAGATAGTCAGATCATGCACATTCGTATCATTGTCAGCAAAGACAATCGGTATGCGTAACCATTTGTTGTACTCAGTCGTAATTGTGAAGACAGTCTGCTTGAAGCCTTCAATAATCGTGTTTGACATCACATAAGCCATTATGACCACAAGCGCAAGCAGCGTTAGAATACCCTTACTTCTAAAGAGTTCAGAAGCGATGGAAAAGGTAATGGTCGCAATGATTACTACCAGCATCAGCTGTCCGATGTCAATAGGAAGTGAGAACGCGCTTACCAATGCACCAACTGTACAAAAGACAGCTGTGATGATGAGCAGAAGGCTTCCGGAGAACGTGACAGCGCGTTTCAAATCGAGTTTTCCTCCTTTGCGTTTACGCGGAACACCCATGAAAAACGAACGGGTAAAGAAAGTGGAACAGGCATCTTTTGAGCCGTATCATCAAGAATGCTATAAAGGTATTTGATGAAATCAGCGGTATTCGATATCTCTGCAACGGGGCCGTTGTCTCCAAATTGGACACAGTATGGTAGTTCCCATTTGAGCAGGTATTCAGACATCCAGCGGAACCTTCCAAGTATAAGCTCACGTTCCATCGCTTTTGACCATTTCGCAATATATATAAGACGGCTATGAGGTGGCGGAGCCAATGGTTCACGTACGATGAGAGAATCGTGCTTTGCAGTGAGTTTCCAATGGATTATTCTCACAGGGTCCCCCATTCTATATTGTCTCAATTCATGGTCTTCGGAGAAACCACCCCCGGCTTTTGGTCGCAGGATCACACCACGCGGTAGCGAGACTATATGCGGAGGTTTGATAGGAGAGGGCATGATAAGAACCTTTGCATGAGAATTTGCAGAAATCGTAATAGCAAATAAGCCGATTAAGCTGGTCAGTTTGATTTTAGTGATATCATATACTATGACACCGCTGCTTGAAGTATCGATTTTTATCTCAAACTTGCTACCCGGTTCAGGATCACAGATAATCAGCCGTCTCGTTTCATAATCATCCCCGGAGATTGAAAGATATGCTTTTATCCTACCTGCCGGATATCCCTTTTCCTGGTATGTTGTCAATGTCAGAGTCGAATCTGTGCCTTTTTCTAAGATGAATGGCGCAATAATGGTAATTCGTTTTGTTATCATTCCGGGAATGCTGAATATCAAGTCAAATGGAATAAGTAGTAATACGAGGACAAACAAATACCATGAGAGCCAGAAAGGATATAGAGCGCTAAAGAGAAATGCGCATGTAAGCGTGACCACATAAACAATCCGACGCGTTCCCATAATCAGCCGATCCTGGGTTCATGGACTGTGCGAAGAATACTGTCCAGTATTTTCTTAGCCGTCAGGTTTTCATTATCGGCTCCGGGCCTTAGTACGAGCCGATGCGCGAGAGTATCTGTGACCAAAGGCGTCACGTCTTTTGGTATAACATAGTCGCGGCCTTGAATATATGC
>Ga0099364_10010011_pt1 | contig 13099 bp, 14 predicted proteins | sample TergutTh196P3_FD_73070 | JGI IMG/M metagenome (GOLD analysis project Ga0099364, IMG submission 73070) | Microcerotermes parvus P3 segment gut microbial communities from Pointe-Noire, Republic of the Congo - Th196 P3 | ecosystem: Host-associated > Arthropoda: Insects > Digestive system > Gut ...
ATGAAATGGCGCCCATTTGCCGCAAGCATGACTGCATTGCATTGCGTATAACAGATCCGCCGAATTTGCCGTATCCAGGACTGATCACGATGATAGATCCCGAAACTGGCATACGAATAGAAGCGCCGGCAGGACTTGACTCTTTTAAAGACAGCTGGACAATGTGGCGTAAAGATCGCAGCGTACAATGGGAAGAACAGTGCCGGCGTAATGGCGCATCTTTTCTGGAATTGTCTACCGCAGCGGACGCGCCTTCTGCCCTGATAAAATTCTTTGGCAGCCGCAGCCAGTACAGACAACGGAAAAGAAAATGAAAAAATACGCAGCGTTAATATTCTTTATTTACGGCTATGCCGCAATATGCACCGCTGTTTACTCACAGAATACAGGCGCATATATAATTCCACGCAGGATTTTTATAGGAGATCCTGCTGTTTTTGTTTTACCGCTGCCTGGTACAGCCGGGGGATCATCTGATATTGTCCTTACTGAATTGTCAGCTAACTTTCCGTCCCACACAGACATTGATTTTCATAGAATAGTTCTGGAACGCCGTACAAGCGGAAGCAGACTGATGATCGAATTTACAGCGTTTGTTCCGGGTCTTTTGGAATTCCCTGCAATAGAAATTGGCGGAGATCGTTTTGCAGGACTCACTGTAACAGTAGACTCCATTATAAATAACCGTTCAACGCCTGTGCTTTCAGGTCCTGCTTCTTCTCTTGCAATGCCGGGAACAGCCGTAATGCTTTATGGTATCATGGCAGCTCTAATAATTGTAATCCTGCTGGCAATATGGTTTGTCCTTAAAGGGCGGATCTTTTTAAATAAACTAAATAAAAAATTGATATACTGGAAGCTGTTTATTTCCATGAAAGTTACGGAAAAACATCTTAAAAATTCTGTTTTAAACGGAGAAGACAAACGGCTTATTCTTGACAAAATTTCTGATGAATTCAGAAATTTTCTTTCATATCTTACAGGAAGCAACTGCCGCGCCATGACTGCCAGCGAATTTGAAAGGCTGCATTTAAAATTATTTGTAACAGAAAATTTAAACAAATCAATTTTACAGAATTTTTTTAACAAATGCGACGAGCTTCGTTTTTCCGGCAATGATGTAAATACAAAGGAAATACTAAGATTATTGGCGTGGATGCGCAGTATTCTTGCTGTGCTGGAAAAAACAAAACCAGAAAGAATTAAACTGGAAAAAAAGAGGGCGGCGGCATGAGTTTTGATTTTGATTATCCGTTTCTTGCAGCCTCTGCTTTTATCATTATTCCTATTGCAGTATTTATACTTCTAAGATTAAAAAATCCATTTATTGCGGTAATTCCTCTTGGCGCGCCGGGCGGAGCTCCGTTTAAAAGCACGCAGGTTGGCGGCATTGTCAAACTTTTAAAAATACTGGAAACAACCGGCGTCCTTCTTTTATTTTTCAGCGCTGCAGGCCCTGTTATAAAAACTGCCGAAACGGTCTGGCTGAACCGCGGCGCGGATATTATCTTTGTACTTGATGTCAGCCCCAGTATGGCTGCATTGGACATGGAAGGCGGTAACCGCTATAACACCGCAAAAAATTTGCTGTCAGACTTTGCACTGCGCAGGCCTTCGGACAACATAGGCCTTGTAGCAGTGGGCGAAGATGCCGCCCTTCTTGTCCCGCCTACGGCAGACAGAGAAGCTCTTGGTCTGCGCCTTGAACAACTGCGAATTGGAGAGCTGGGAGACGGAACAGCTCTTGGAATGGGGATTGCAGTCGCCGCGTATCATCTGGAAAAATCAAATGCAAGACGCAAAGCTGTAATCCTAATTACAGACGGAGAAAATAATGCAGGGCATATTCACCCGGAAGAAGCCGCAGGTGTACTGCTGGAAACGGGAATTTCTTTTTGGGTTATCGCAGTGGGTTCTGCCGGAGAAGTGCCGATTGATTATGTCGATCCGTATACCAGAATCCGCCGTACAGGTATATTCGATTCCCGTTATGATGTTGAAAGCCTGCGGCGTTTAAGCATTTACGGAGGAGGAACATTTATTGCCGCTCCTTCTACAGAAGCTTTAAACGCTGCCTTTTCTCAACTTGATGACTCAGAACTGACAGTACAAAGATCGCGCATTATACACCGCAGAAGATCGCTTACCTATCAATATTTGTTAATTGCTGTTCTTCTGCTTGCGGCTGTCAGATTTACAAGGCGTAATATACTAAGGGCTATTGTATGATTTTTAAAAACAAACACAACCTGCCGGAAAAATTATTTAAAAAGTTGATCTTGTCATCTGTTTTATTCTGGACTTCCATAATTTTATTGATCATAGTCCTTGCGGATTTACGAGATGAAAGACAAATTGCGGTTTTTGATTTTTACCGGGGGCTTGATATTGTTTTTGCTATCGACCTCTCGCGCAGCATGGATGTTCGTGATCTGTATAATAATATATCCCGCCTTGAAAAAGGTGTTCTAATTGCCAAAGAAAGTGCAGCTGCTGTTTCCGGCGCACGTCTTGCCGCTGCTACAGGCCGGGGCAGGGGATATTTATCTGTTCCCTTAACATATAACAGTGAAGCTGTTTTAAGTTTTCTGGAAGTCCTTGACGGTTCTTCCATGACAGGAAGGAGCACCAATCTGGAAGCCATTGTAGATGCGGCGGCGAGCGCTTTTAACATAGCTTCTCCTGCACGAAGGGTAATTGTATTAATCTCCGACGGTGAATCACACTCCGGTATCCTGCGAAATGCGCTTAACAGCTGCGTCAATGACGGCATCATTGTAACTGCTGTAGCTGTTGGCAGTGATGAAGGAGCTCCTGTTCCCTCTGCTCATACGCCTGCTCCTATCAGCCGCAGGGACTCTGCTGCTCTGCGGGCGGCAGCCGAAAGAACGGGAGGTATCTACATAGACGGAAACCGCGAAGATGCAGCTTCTGTTCTTTCTGCGCATTTGCTTTCCCTAACGCAGGAAACAGGCTACGGCAGCAGCAGATCAAAATCTGCACAGAAACGTACCTTGCTGATAATTCTTGCAATTCTCGCCTATGGCGCAGGAAGATTTATTCCCCGTCTGTCAAACAAGCTGCCCGGATATTTTGGCGTACGCGGATACCAGAATATCTGCCTTATCTTTATGCTAACGGTTTTATTAACTCTTTCATCATGTTCAGAAGGCAAGCTGCTTATTCTGGAGGCAAACTATTTAATCTCCCGCAGCAGATATGATGATGCGATTGTTCCCTATCAAAAAGCCCTGCAGCACAAAGACTCCGCTCCTTATGCTGAATACGGACTTGGGCTTACGCTCCATTCACTTGATGAAAGTACATCAGCTTTAAGCCGTTATGATAATTCCCAAAAATTATTGGGAACTCTTCCCAAGACAGAACATCGCCAACTTCGTTATAGAATTATTTACAACTCAGGCATTATTCATTTTGAAGAAGGTGATTTTATCATTGCGGCAGATGCTTTTAAGGAAGCGTTAAGAATGGACCCAAAAAGTATAGATGCAAAACGTAATCTGGAAATCAGCCTTTTATCCATTTCTATGGACACAAACAGCGAAAATAGATCAGAAGAGCGGACTGAAACTACAGAGGTAATTCTTGATTACATAAGTCAGCAGGAACAGCAGTACTGGAAAAGCAGAGAATGGTCGCCCGAAGAAAGGCACATAGGCCCGGATTATTAGTGTCCTGTTTTCACAGCGCGGATAATCATTACGTCGCCGAAGCCCAGGCGTTTTGCCAAAAAGTCAGCAGGTTTTTTTACCCACAATGGAGCAAGCCCCGCTGCAATGCCGCCCCATGTGCGGACTCCTTGTACTTTAAATCCGGCGCTTTGCAGCATTTTTTTCAACGTTCCTTTAGAAAAAAGGTAAAGATGATCAAATATCGCAGAACGCCAACGCCCGCTGTAAAGACGCGCCTGTAAACCGCTGATATTAGGGGTGGTAATAAAAACATGCCCATTGTTTTTTAAAATCCTATATGTTTCTTTTAAGAAAGATCCGGGATCGTTTAAATGTTCAATAAGGTGAGATGCAAGAACTGCATCAAAACTGTTCTGGCTAAAATTATTTTCTTCCAGCGGAATACTTCGTACATCAAGTTTTTTTTCGCTGCGGGCATATTCAGCACAGGGAGAAATTTCCACTCCTGTTGTGCGCCACCCGCGATCGCGCAGGAAGTTAAGAAGCGAACCTGTAGCGCAGCCAACGTCAAGAACAGAAGGTTTTTCTCCGGCAGAGTTTGACATAAGCAGTTTTTCCAGCGAAAAAAAATCTGCGTCTTCAAGAGCCAACTGCTGTAATTTAAGGAAGGCGTTTTCATTCTCAACTTCGTACAACAAATAGTCTTTTCCAAATGTGCTGCTGTAACGTTCGATTATTTCGTTTTTTACAGGCTGCGGGTTCATCTGCACAAGTCCGCAGTCAGTACAGCGGACATAGCTGAACCCCTCACATTCAAGGGCGGGTTTAAAGCCGGAATTACCGCAGCATGAACAGGGAACAATTCCAGTATTCCCGGCGCGGACAGGCGTTGACCATGTCTTCACAATTAATTAACAAAAAGACGGCTGACAGTGCTTCTGGAATTACCCGCTATATCCTGCACAATAACTTCCATGTTTGCCTGGCCTCTTGTCAGAAAAACCTCAGCGGCTTCATAAGCGGGGAAGACGGCATAAACTTGTTTTGCCGGAACAAGTCCATTACGGTAAACCATTAAAGTTCCGTCTCTTGCGGAAAAGGCTTCAAAGTTAAGCGACCCGGCCTCTGCGCCATTAACAAGACAGACAATTCTCTGAGGCGCAAGAACATTTCCCTGAAATGGAACTAATGCAGGGCTGATCGCATTCACAACTATTGTATAACGCCCCTGAACCAAATTAACCGGTGATACTGTAAGCCCCTGCGCATTTCTTAATTCCACCCCAAGTATCTGCAAAGGACGGGTTCTCTGCACAGGCGTAACAAGCATTGCAGGGTTAATCCAGTGACGGTCGCGCCTGTCAAAAACAATAAAGTAAAAACCATTCTGTGCAGACCAGCCGGAAACCCCAGATGAAGCAATCGGCTGAGACTTTTCTACCTGTGTTAAAGAAACGTATTCTTCTTCCTGTAAGTTTTCTGCATAACGGCTGTAAATACTAATCAGCCCGTCTCCGTGATCAATAGCTGTCCATGCGCCAAGAGGCGAAGGCAGCCGTGATGCTGCATCATTTTTTTTACGGGAAAAAATAACCTCTCCCCTTTCGGCGGCCAGTATTTCTGTTCCCCCGTTAAAGACCATTCCTAAAACAGGCGCTCCGCTTCTGTTTGAGCCAAAATTACGGATCAAGTCTGCGTCTTCTGTCGGCCAGCTCATCGCAGCCAGCGTGCCGGAAAGTGAGCCGGCAAAAATAAGCAGCATTAAAACGGCAGTTATTTGCAATGTTCTAGAATACACTTTATTTTTCCTCCAGATCAAAAGATATCAAAGCTGTCCCTCCGCCGACAATGAGTATTGAATCCGTTCCTTCGGAACGCATTCTGCCCAAAAATACATTGTCGCTTTTAAATGAAGCTCTAAGAAAAATTGTATCCCGCATATCAGTCTGCTTTGAAAATGCAAATCTCTTATCCTGCGGAATATTTATGCCGACCAGTTCTCGCTGCGAGACAGTTTGTACTTGCTGCGACGTTGTTTGCTGCGCCGGATTAGAAGTTATTACAAAAAACAATCCCTGAGTACCCGAATTATCAATCGCGGCTATCTCGCCGTCCAAAGGAATATATACTCCACGTCTGGATCTGATACTGTAACAGCTGATCCCTCCCATTCGTTCATAGACAATGCGGCGGTCTTCATCGATAAAAGAAATACGCACAGGCCGCCTGAATCCTGTTTCCAGATACTCATGATATACAACTCTGTAATTTACATCTGTACTGCTAAGGCGTTCAAGCAAAATAAAACGCTGCCTGTCTATGCCGGAGATTATTCCCACCCGCAGCCCGTTACTGGAAATCGCACAGCCAAGTATTACAGAAAGGCGTGAGCCGCCCGGTTCAAAATAGTAAATACGGTCTCCGTTAGAATCAATAATTTCAACTATACCGTCAAGAGAACCTGTAACAACAAGGCCGGCGGCAGCGTCAATACTGGTAAGCGGAGCGCCAAATTCATAAGTCCAACGGATATTTCCGTTAGTGTCAATTTCTGATAACGAGTTCATTTCGCTGCCAACAATAAAAACCCTGTTATCAAGTAAAACAGGATACCCTACAGGGTTTTGTATATTAATTATTGTTTCTTCAGAAATATTCTTGATTTCGATGTTTGAAGGTTCGGCAGTGTATTCTGTCCACATGCTTTCGCCAATGTAAATATCGTTTGTTTTAATTCGATTTATGGCAAATTGACCTGATGAATCAACATAGCCAAAATGATCGCCTAAAACAAAGGGAAGAAGCTGTCCCGGCTGTGAAACCCTGCCGGCGGCGGCCTCAGTTTCTTCTTTTAAATCGCTTATCCAGCCTTGGACTAGAACTGTTTCGCGCGGGATCGGCCTTGCGGCGATAAAAAAATAGACAATAAACAAAAGAATTATAATAATGATTCGCAGCTTTTTTATTTTCTTCATATAACTCCCCCTGTCGGATCATCAATATTTAGTATATAATTTAATAACGCAGGAGGCAAGCATGATCAGCAAAGAACAAATGGACGCTTTATTTTTAGAAGCTCAAAAAGCCGCAAATTTGGCGTATGCTCCTTATTCAAAGTTCCGTGTCGGCGCAGCCTTGCTGTGCGAAGACGGGACAATTGTTACAGGCGTAAATGTGGAAAACCGTTCTTATGGGCTTACTATCTGCGCCGAACGTACTGCTGTTACAAAGGCAGTTTCTATGGGTAAACAAAAATTTTTAGCGCTTGCAATTCACACCCCGGACACTGTTGAACCTGTAGGCCCCTGCGGCGCTTGCCGTCAGGTTATCAGCGAATTTATGTCTGCAGATGCCCCTGTCCGCTTTGCAAGCAGCGGCGCAGCAAGCAGCGGCGCAGCAAGCAGCGGCGCAACAAGTAGCGGCGCAGCAATAACAAATACGACATTAGGCGCACTGCTTCCTATGGATTCACTGTATGACCTAAAACCGGAAAATAACTGAATATCTTGACATATATTGCCTTATACTGATAAAATATACCTCATGACAGACGATGATATCCTGACACTTGAAGAAGTAGCAAAATACCTTAGAATTTCAGAAAGAACAGTTTACGACTGCGCTCAAAAGGGAGAAATTCCTGCCGGAAAAATAAGGACGGCATGGCGCTTTAAAAAATCAGAAATCGATAAATGGGTTAATGAAAAACTGACACCGGGTAGTTTAAACCCGCAGAATAATCCAATACATGTTCAGTCCATTCTTTCCCTGCACAGGATATTGTTCCTGAATCATTCAAGCAAAAAAGACGTCCTTCTTGCGCTTGCAGAAAACCTCGCGGCAGCTCCGCAGATAAAGAACAGGCAGGAATTATCCTCAGAAATTCTGAAGCGCGAAGAATTGATGAGCACTGCCATTGGCTGCGGCATAGCCATTCCCCATGTCCGTCTTTCATCGATAACAGATCTTGTGATCTCTGTCGGCATAAGCCGGACAGACATTGTCGATTTCCAGCCATTGGACGATGATCCTGTACGCCTTGTTTTTATGATCGCCGCAGCCTATAACCAGCATGCCTATTATTTACAGACTCTCTCATGGTTCAGCACACGCCTAAAAAACAAAGAGCTTAGGGACTCACTGTTATCCGCAAAAACCGAACAAGAAGTATACAACCTGCTTACTGCCTCTGCGTGATTGACATTATCCACGGATTTTCACGAATTAACACGGATTAACACAGAGAATAAAATTAAATATTAATCCGTAAAATCCGTGCTAATCCGTGGGCAATATTATTCCTTAATCAAATATCACGCCGAGCCAATAGCGGGGGTCGCTCATATCCTGATCAATGAGGCCGATGTCTATCTTGTCTGTAGTTTCGGCAACCAGCCATGCTGTTCCATGAGTTTCAAAACGTGCGCCGATTCCAGCAATCTCTGCAAGGCCCATTGCATGGCTGTGGTGAGGTGAAACCATCATGGCGGAACGAATGCCCGCATTGGCAAGGATTATTGCCCAAAGCATGGAATGGCTGTCGCAGTCTCCCCTGCTCTCCGTAACAGCGGTTACAAGATTTACAAAGTCGCTTCCGTCAGGATTTCGTTCATATTCAAAATTCTGTATATATGTCAGCGCCCTTTGGGCAAACGCTCTTTTTGCTTCGTCAGTGTTAAGACTAACCCCTTCCAAATGCCGGACAAGCGCAAATACAGGGTTTGCAATCCGATCCCATGAATCACGGTAGATAAATCTGTAATATCGTATCCACGCTTGCGGCCAAATTGGCGTATCTGCATAGAGCCTAAGAAGATTGAATTCACGCTCTACCAATACCTGCGCGGCTTCAGCGTCATTTTCCCTGATCAATGCGGTTATTCCGCCTGTTAAAGCGGTGGTGATCAAATCCCCGCGCGGGAAACTGTAGTCGATAATTGGGCCGGGATAAAATCTCTCTGAAATTGAAGGACTGATTGAATCCAGCGCCGACATGTGAAACAAATCCAAATCATCTCTGTCCGCAGGGCCGTAAGCAAGAGCCAGAAGCATTGGCTGTATACTGCCAGATGCGGTTAGTTCAACGCAAAAACCCCAGCCGATAAAATTACCAAATAATAATTCAATAATAGCGGCGTTTTTATCGCTGTAATTAAAAAAATCTACATCACCAGAGTTATCCAGCCTGATATTTACATCATTTACTAAATCCGCTATTGCCTTGAAAGTACCATTATAGATAACAATGTCAAACATTGCGCCGCCCGGCCCGTGGAATGAAAAACGGTCTCTTCCGTCTCCGTCTATAAATTCATAGCCTTCTGGAAGATCCAGAAAAAAGCCCCATGTAGGCGAATACATTGGATCGGCAAAAACCAAAACCGGAATAAACAGCAGTAAAAAAAGAATTTGTTTCATGTTATTATTATCGTGTATTGTGAAACATTTAGAAATACTTTATGAAGATGATTCTGTCATTATCGTCAACAAACCCGCAGGCCTTGCGGTACAGGGCGGAAAGGGGGTAAAAACTTCCCTTGACAATATACTGGCGGAAATCCGCAGCCCGCCGCCATTATTGGTACACAGGCTGGACAAGGATACTTCCGGCGTATTGCTTGCCGCCAAACACAGGGAAGCTGCCGCAGAATTATCCCGCCTTTTTGGGGCTTCCGGCAGGGTGGTAAAACAGTACACCGCAGTCTGCGCAAGATGCCCTGACAAAGAAGAAGACACAATTACGCATGATATCACAATTAACGGCAGATTAAAAAAAGCCGAAACAAGGTACAGGGTTATAAAAAGCGGCAGCCTTAATTCAGGAGAAGCTTTTTCGGTTCTGGAAATAGAGCTTGGTACAGGAAGAATGCACCAAATCCGCCGCCACCTTGCCATGATTGGAAACCCGGTATTGGGAGATGACAAATACGGCGACTTTTCACTCAATAAAAAGCTGCGTAAGTGCGCAGGGCTTAAACGCCTGCTTTTACACGCATCAAGGCTTGTCATTAAAGACAGGCTTCAACTGGATATTAAAGCGCCGCTGCCTGAGTATTTTGATCTATCTTTGAACTATCTTTGAACTATCTTTGATCTATACATTGATCTATCATTGAACTGTCATTGACATTATTCCAATTTTTTTTCACAATTAGACAAATTATGGAAAAAAGTCTTGACGTTCCGGTATCACGCACATGGCTGGAGAGTTTGAGCAATGCGGAATTAATCAAACTTGCTGATAATTTCGGTATTGACGTTCCCTATGGATTAGAGAGAATTTTTATTATAGAAGAATTGCTCGAATACTCCAATATGAATGATCTCGAAAAAAAAGATGATCTGCAGATCGATCCGTCTCTTCCTGAAACAACCCCACTGCCAAAGCAGTACAATATTTCGTTTATAGAAGTTGTAATAAGAGATCCCTTATGGGTTTTTATCTACTGGGAGATCAAGGGACAAGACAGGGAAATGCATGAAAATTCCGGAGGTTTTAACGGCTACTGTCTGCGCATTGTACCGTTAGACGAAGAAGAAAATGAGTTAAGGGATAATTCATTTACTATACCTATCACGGTAGAAGACTGCGCAAGATATATTGGGTTCGCAGAATTTTCTTCGCATAGCGACAGCCGTTACGTGGTAAAACTTGGCGCAATCTACAGTGAGTCTGAAATACAGATTGTCGCATCACAGCCGTTTTGTCTTCCGCGTTTAATCGAAAACGAATGTATTTCCGCCATGAAAGAAAACCCATTGATCCGCTTGTCCGGCGTGCAGGACTTATTGATAATAAAAGGAAAGGATCGTCAGCCAAGGAATAAAAGGCAGTAAATATGGAAGCTCGTTACGCAATATCACTAGTTCTTGAAGCGCATCTTCCTTTTGTAAGAGAATTCAACAAGGAAGATGATCTATCCATAGCTAATGAAGAAATACGTTTTTTTGAATACATAACAGAGACGCTTCTGCCCCTCCTTGAAGTATTGGACAGGCTGGAAAATGATCATATACCTTTCCGGTTTGCCCTCGCGATGTCCCCTGTTTTATGCTATATGTTAGGTGATGAATATTTCCTGAATAAATACCTTGCTTACCTTGACAAACAAATTGAATTCGGCGAACAGGAAATGGAACGAACAGCAGGACAAGAGGAGCTTTACAAACTAACCCAGCATTATTACAACCAGTTGGTAGACAGAAGAATAGTTTTTGCCGTACGGTACGAAAAAAACCTTCTTAAAGTATTTGATTATTACAGACGCAGGGGAAAGATCGAGATTCTTGCAAGCTGTGCAACCCATGCTTTTCTTCCGTTTATCAGCAATAGTCCAGAATCGATTCAGGCTCAAATGGAAATACCAATTTCCGGTTACCGCAAGCTCTTTGGCAGTTGTCCTCAGGGTTTTTGGCTGCCTGCTCTTGGCTGGACCCCTGCTGTAGAAACTTATTTTCGTGCCTATAATTTCAGCTATACAATCGTAGACAGTCATGGTTTATTGTCCGGTAATCCCGCGCCAGAAAAAGGATGTTTCTATCCTGTAAAAACACCCAAAGGAATATTTGTACTTGGCAGAGATTTTTACGCAATGCGAGAGATTGAAAAACTTGCAAATGACGAAGTATACCGCAGCAATGACAGAGATGCAGGTTATGAACTGCCGCCGGAAATGGTCAGTCAATTCCTAAGCCCGGAAGGAGAACGGCGCAGAACAGGATACAAATATCACGCCCGTCAGACTGCCGGTTTAAACAGCGATGATGAAAATGCAGTATATGATCTAAAAGCTGCTTTTAACAAAGCAGATGAACATGCAAGATTATTTCTGGAAAAAACAATACTAAGGCTGGAAGAAGCGTCTAAACACATGGAAGAAGCGCCAATATGCGTCTGCGCCCTTAATGCCGATAATTTTGGCCGCTGCTGGTATGAAGGCCCGCATTTTCTGGAAACGCTTTTCCGTATGGCCTGCGGGTACAGGGATTTTCTTTTTACAACTCCAAGTGAATATATTTATAAACAGGATATTGCTTCCATTCAGGTTGTCTCTCCTGAGTTTTCTTCCAGCGGTATAAACGGTTATGGCGAAACATGGCTTGATGTATCAAACGACTGGATATACCGTCATCTTGCCCGCTCTATGGAACGAATGACAGAGCTGGCGGAACGTTTCCCTGATGACACCGGTTTAAAAGAACGCGCCCTGAATCAGGCTGCCCGCGAAATACTTCTTGCTCAATCTTCTGATTGGCCTTCAATGTTATACACGCAGGATTCCACCGAATATGCCCGCTTCCATGCGGAAAATGCACTGCGGAATTTTACTACTATATATGAGGCATTAGGCAGCAATTACATGAGCACTGAATGGCTTACTACCATAGAACGCCGCCATAACATTTTCCCGAATATCAACTACAGAGTTTTCCGCCGTAAAAAGTGATTCCAATAAGCCCAGCGCTTTGAAATTCGGGTGAAGGAACTGTGTTTTTTTCCTCAATTTTTAGAATCCTGAACATAAATATAATTTCCTTTAGTGTCAAAGAAATTTTGATAAATGTGTTTTTTATTGGGTAAATCGTCCGGGGGGTTTTCGGTGAATTGAAAGAGGTTCGCCTTTCGGTCGATTGTCATTTTCCAGTTGTTCATTACATTTGTACCGATAAGAATATCACTGGAAAACTCACCTGTGTAGTCTGCGGCAAATGCGACAACACGCTCAATAGCATAATCCTTGAGCATTATCTTTTCGATTGAATATGCTTCGGCTTCGATAATATTGCCGCCAATTCGGTACTCTCTTGTAAATCCTAAAGAATGTCCGGCTATTATTGCAATATCTTTTGGTATTAGTGTATTGTAACAACCTAAATCAAAAAACAAGGTTACTTTTTCAAAACCCTTACTGTGTATGTTATATATTTTCGCACTGGCTTTATAACGGTGATTAAACTCCGGTAGCAACTCCAACGTCGTACATTCCATAGATCACATCCTCCTTTGGGGCATAAGCGAACTTAAGAAGAGCTTCTCCCTTGTACTTGTCTACAACAATATCATGCAATGCAGCACGATCTTTCTTTGTTCCGTCACCGTAGAAAGTGACCCATCCCGTGCTTCCCGATGTTGAACTTGGCTCCGATTCAAAAATAACCCACTTGCCGTCGTATTCAAAATCGACATCTCTTATCGAGATAACACGCCTTTCTTTTACTTCTGTTATCATGGTAATACCTCCGCTATTCTTATAATATAACATGATTCTTGTGTGAAAAAAAAGGGGTTTTGCACGGAGCGCTGTCAGCGCAAGAAATGCGGGGTCGGGGGATGGGGATATGTTCTTGGGGCGTGGGGGGTATTCGCTTAATCCTTATCCTGTGTTGGAGCAGGTTGTTGTCCCGGGGACTGGCGACCACGAGGGGCTTCACGGTGGGGATAGTGG
>Ga0099364_10010012_pt1 | contig 13099 bp, 10 predicted proteins | sample TergutTh196P3_FD_73070 | JGI IMG/M metagenome (GOLD analysis project Ga0099364, IMG submission 73070) | Microcerotermes parvus P3 segment gut microbial communities from Pointe-Noire, Republic of the Congo - Th196 P3 | ecosystem: Host-associated > Arthropoda: Insects > Digestive system > Gut ...
TAATGCTTTGAAGATGCCTTCGGCTTTGTGGTGTTCGTTTTCGCCTTCGGCCTTTATGTTCAGGTTCATTTTTGCGGCATCGCTCAACGATTTGAAGAAATGCCGGATCATCTCTGTCGGCATCTCCCCTATTTTCTCACGCTTAAACGTTGCGTCAAACACGAACCATGCGCGTCCGCCAAAATCAATTGACACGCTGCACAGGCAATCATCCATCGGCAAACAGAAACCGTAACGTTCGATTCCCCGTTTACTGCCCAACGCTTTCCATAACGCCTCGCCCAATGCAATCGCCGTATCTTCAATCGTATGGTGTTCGTCGACATGCAAGTCACCCTTCACATGAATGGTTAAATCCATCGCTGAATGTCTCCCGATCTGGTCGAGCAGATGGTCAAAAAAACCAAGACCGGTTGCGATATCGGTTTTGCCCGTTCCGTCGAGATCAAGACTGATATAGATGTCGGTTTCGTTCGTCGTACGTTGAACAACCGCCTTGCGTTCCTCTGCAAAGTGAGATTCGGCTGTCTCTATTTCGACCGGCTGACCGTCAATTTCTCTCAAAGCATTCAACAATATGGCATTTTCTTCCTTTGTACCCACCGTGATACGTATGCATCCCAGACAGAGCGAAATCAAATTCCTATTACGGACAATAATACCCCGATCCACCAACTGGTTGTACAGCAAATCTGCATCCGGCGCCTTGACCAATAAAAAATTGGCGTCCGAAGGAAATACTTTCTCTACCAGTTGGATGGACGTCAACTGTTTGGCTAATTCATTTCGTTGATTGACTAACATAGCCACCCATTCTTTTTTCCGGGATTCAAAATCAAGTTGCTTACTCACAAAATTCTGTGTGAGGAGATTAAGGTTATACGGATATTTTATCTTGTTAAAGTAGTTAATAATTTCTTCGGAAGCAAACGCCATCCCGCAACGCACCGAAGCCAAACCCCATGCCTTTGAAAATGTCTGTAAAACAATTACATTTGGATATTTATCCAAATCTGCCAGCCAGGAAGTCTCCGACGAAAAATCGATATATGCCTCATCAATAACGACAATCCCCCGGAAACGGGTTATCACCTTTGTCATTTCGGTGCGGTTCAACAGGTTCCCCGTCGGATTGTTCGGCGAACAGAGGAATATCACTTTTGTATGTTCGTCGACGGCAGCCAGCAGGCGATCCGCATCAAGCGAATAGTCCGAATTTAAAAACACTTTCCTGTATTCTACGTTGTTGATATCGGCACAGACCTGATACATGCCGTAGGTCGGATCAATGGCTACGATATTATCCTGCTTCGGCTCGCAGAAAATACGGATCGTCAGGTCGATCGGCTCGTCGCTTCCTACCCCAAGCATCATTTGTGAAGGGCGTACCTGTTTCATCCTCGCTATCTTGACTTTAAGTGATTCCTGTAAAGGGTCGGGATAGCGGTTGTAGGGCGTATTCATCGGATTTTCGTTCGCATCCAGATACACGGAAGCCTCTCCCTTAAACTCGTTACGTGCACACGAATACGGTTTTAACCGGCGTATGTTCTCCCGAACTAATTTATTTATTTCCATAGTTTTTTGTTTTATGAATTGAATCTGCCCTGAAAAGTTTTATTTACCACAAAGGACACAAAGAAATCGCAAAGGGTACAAAAATTGTGTTCTTTGTGAAAAACCTTCGTGACCCTTGTGTTTAAATAAAATGGCTTTTGGCAGGTGGTTCATTATTTATTTTAATTTCATTTATTCTGACTGTCACTGCATTTTTATGGGCGTCCAACTGCTCATTTTCGGCCAATATCTCAATCGTTGACCCTAAAGTCAGCAATCCATCGCGGGTAATCTCCTGAAAGGTGATTTTTTTGACAAAACTGTCCAAGTTCACGCCGCTATACATCTTCGCATAACCCTTCGTAGGCAACGTGTGATTGGTGCCCGAAGCATAATCACCGGCGCTTTCGGGTGTATAGGCGCCCAAAAATACACTGCCGGCATTCCGGATTTCATCTTTTATCTCCCAATAATCGGAAGTATGTATGATCAAATGTTCGGGAGCATACTGATTCGTAAAACGGATGATTTCTTCTCTATTCTTTACTATTATCACCCTGCTGTTTTCCAATGACTTTTCGATAAATTCCTTCCGAGGTAACCGGATCAACTGCCGTTCTATTTCCTGCACAACAGCCTCAGCCAACGGTTCGGAATCGGTCAGCAAAACAGACTGGCTGTCGGCTCCATGTTCGGCCTGCGACAGGAAATCGGAAGTTATAAATACGGGATTGGCCGCCTCGTCCGCAATAATCTCCACTTCGGAAGGGCCTGCCGGCATATCAATAGCCACATCCTTGAGGCTGACAAGTTGCTTGGCAGCCGTTACATACTGGTTGCCCGGGCCAAATATCTTGTATACCTTGGGAATACTTTCCGTCCCATAACTCATGGCGGCAATGGCCTGACTTCCTCCAACCTTGAAAATTTTATGCACGCCGGCAACCCTGGCAGCATACAGAATGGCCGGATGAATCTTCCCTTCCCTGTTGGGAGGCGTACAAAGGATAATCTCCCTACATCCTGCAATACGTGCCGGAATAGCCAGCATCAATACGGTCGAGAACAACGGAGCCGTCCCGCCCGGAATATACAACCCAATTTTGTCGATGGGCACAGCCTTTTGCCAACAGGTTATGCCGGGCATTGTTTCGACTTTCAATTCGGGGGTTACTTGCGCTGCGTGGAATTTTTCAATATTGGAAAGCGCTATCCGGATTGCATTTTTAAGGTCTTCCGGCAATACTAATTCCGCTGCCTGTATTTCTTCATTATTCACCTGAAAAACATCGATATCAACCTTGTCAAACAGGTTTCCATAATACCGTACAGCCGCATCGCCTTCGCGCCGAACTTTGTCCAATACAGCCTGAACAGTACCAAACAATGTGGTTACGTCAATCTCCGGACGTTCCTGCAACACAGGCCATTCGGTTTCAGGGGGGTATTTAATTAATTTCATCTTTTTATTTAGTTCCAGCAACGATAAGTTTGTGTAATGTATTGATATTCTGCCTTACTGGATCCCTTGAACATCAATCCTCCATATTTATTTCATTTGACTTTTGTTTCGATCGGAGACATGCTTTCCCTAAAAAATTCGTTCTGAAGGCGCAACGTAGCAGTGTCGTCTTTTACAGCCTTAATCACTCCGGCCAATTGTGCCACACGCTGTTCCAGACTGACTTCACCCAGTGCAGCGTTTGCTTCTTTCGCATCTCCTGCATAATGGTTGGGGTATCTTGCATACCACCATATTCCGGTATATACGTTATTTAGTTGCAGACGGTTCATATCAGCGCCCGATTCGTCTGTTGCGCTTTCCGGTTTCACAAGGTCGGGCCTGACAGCCATCATCGTACTCGATTCCATCTCGTCGGCATGACCGCCTGTAGTAGTTTTCCGCATACTCCTGATTTTGGCTTGCGTTTCGGCGTCAACAGATGGCTGGAATAGAAATACGGCATAGTCTTTCTGTTTAGCCAACTGCGCCTGACAAAAATATTGCAGGAAATTCGTATTTCCACCGTGGCCATTCAATAAAATGATTTTTTTGATACCGTTCCGGGAAATTTCTTCGCACGTTTCTTCGAGAAACTTGTATAACAATTCACTGCTATATGCAATGGTGCCCGGTTGCTGTTTCGCTTCAAAAATTTGTCCTGCAAAGTAATATGGGTAAACAATACAATACTCTTTTTCAGCAGCTCTGCGTGCGATTTCGCGCGAAGTAAATACATCGGTTCCTAAAGGTAAGTGAGGGCCATGCTTTTCAATAACCCCCATGGGGATCATACATACGCCTTCAGCTTGTTTAACGGCTGTAACAAAATCGGGAGCAGTAAGTTCGTCCCATGCAGGCGAAAGTTTTTGACTGTACGCCGTAAATGCAACAAATACAAACGACAAGATAAATAATTTTTTCATACGAGAATTATTTTAGAAAAAGTTTATTTTAGCGCAAAGATACAAAAATATATTACATTTGCATTTTTCAACATAAAAGTCTATGAAACTGATTCGTTTTTGGTTAACAAATGCCCGATATATTGCTTTGCCTCAAAGTGTAATGCCTGCTGTGCTGGCAGTTTGTATGGCCATTCATTCACCTGATTTTTCAGTTTTCCCAGCAATACTTGCGGTGTTGGGAGTTATGTTTGGGCACTTGGGAATCAATCTGTTAGATGATTATTTCGATTATAAGGTAAAAGATGCCTCTTTCAGAGCACAACTTACCCATCAAGGTTTCAGGGCGCGGATTGCCAAATGCCAGTATCTGACATCCGGCGCAACAACCGTCCGACATCTATTCTTTGCATGTATTGTATTTTGTTCTATTTCATTGTTTTGCGGATTCTTTATTTTTCTGCAAAGAGGCATGACCATCCTTTACTTAGCCCTTGTGACAGGTATTCTGGGTATTTCGTATTCCGGAGGGCCTCTGAAATTCAGTTACCGGGGATTGGGTGAGTTACAAATCGGCGTGATGTTCGGCCCGCTGTTGATGACGGGAGTTTATTACGCAGCCTGCGGAGCGTTCAGTTGGCCGGTATTGTTTGTTTCCATTCCGGTCGGTTTGTTGGTAGCCAATATTGTATATACGCACGCCATCATGGATTACGAGCCTGACAAACAGGTTGGGAAAATGACTTTTGCCATATTGCTCGGCCAAAAAAAGTATATGCTTTACGCCACGTTTTTTATCCTGTTTCTTTCTTTCGGATCAATTATGGCTGGAGTTATAAGTGGCTATTTATCGGTATATTATTTGCTTGTTTTTTTGACCTTGCCGATGGCTGTTTCCCTGTTTTATTTACTGAAAGAATTTATTATTGACCCTCAGCGTTCCTTTTCACCTCGATGCTGGATGGGGCCTATGAGAGATTGGGATAAATATAAAACAGCAGGAATTGAATGGTTTATGATTCGATGGTTGCTGGCTCAAAATCTTTTGTCATTTTTTTGCCTGATTATCATGGGAATCAATCTGGCATTTAAAATATTTGGATAGATTATTAAAAGATACATATACACCTTGATATGAGAGAATTGATATACTTGGGAACATGGTTTATGAAAGCCCGGTTGTTGGGAATCAAAAAGCCGCTACAGACTGTTTTATTTATTAACGAACAATGCAACTTAGCTTGCCGACATTGTACGGCATATAAAATTGAGAATCCGATTATTAAGTCATACGACCTGATTCGGGAAGAATTGATATATTCCTACAAATTGGGTTCGCGTTTTGTCGATTTTGAAGGCGGCGAACCAACGATTTGGAGAGATGGCGACCACGACCTGAACAGTTTAATCAGGTTATCCAAAAAAATCGGCTTTTATTCGGCTACCATCACAACCAATGCACAATTGCCTTTCAAGGGAAGCGAAGCAGACTCCATCTGGGTCAGTTTAGACGGACTGGGTGATTATCATGACGATATCAGAGGCAAAGGTTCGTTTGAGCGATTGGTTGAAAATATCGCTTCCTCCGGACATCCGGCTTTGAGCGTGAATATGGTGATAAACAACCGCAACTATCATTCGGTAAGCGAGACCATTGAGTTTGCTAAAAACAACCCGCACATCCAATCTATCTCACTCAATTTTCATACGCCCTACAGCCAAACCGCCGGTTTATTCCTCGACTGGGATACCCGAGCCGAGGTAATCGACAAAATCATCGAAAAGAAAAAGCAAGGATACCCCATCATGAACTCCATATCAGGACTTAAACTGATGAAACACTGTCAGTTTAAAAAGAACTGTTGGGTGACAAACTTTATCATGGCTGATTCGACCCGATTATCCGAATGCCCCGGTAAAACAGCCGGAGTATGCGAACGGTGCGGATTTGCCATGTCGGGAGAAATGCGTAGTGTCTTCAACCTGAAACCCGATACCGTGATGGCGGGGATGAGGTTGAGGGTTATTTAGAACGCAAATGACGCAAATTTTCACAAAAAACTCAATGAATAAAAATTTGCGGAGATTTGCGTTTTTTGCGTCATTTGCGTTCCTTTACATATTCATCCCCCCGCAGCAGCAAATCACCTGTCCGGTCACATACGAAGACAGGTCGGAGGCAAGGAATACGGCTACATTCGCCACGTCTTCGGGGGTACCGCCACGGCGCAACGGAATTTGTTTGGCCCATTCTGTGCGGACTTCTTCCGACAACGCAGCAGTCATATCCGTCAAAATAAATCCCGGCGCTATGGCATTGGCGCGTATACCACGCGATCCTAATTCCTTGGCTATTGATTTGGCCAATCCGATCAACCCTGCTTTGGAAGCCGAATAGTTGGCTTGTCCGGCATTACCCGATATGCCTACGACAGAAGCCATATTGATAATGCTTCCTGATTTTTGTTTCATCATTACCGGGGTGAGTGCATGGATAAAATTAAAAGCAGATTTGAGATTGACATTGACCACCATATCCCATTGCTGTTCATTCATACGCATCATCAGACCGTCGCGTGTAATTCCTGCGTTATTGACTAAAACATCAACCCGTCCAAATTCCCTGACTACTTCGGTTACAATCTGATGCGTTTCCTCAAAGTTAGCTGCATTGGAAACAAATCCTTTTGCTTTTACTCCCAGCGCCTGTATTTCTTTTTCTGTAGCCATACCTGTTTCGTCAATGACTAAGTCGGTAAAAGCAATATTCGCTCCTTCGGCTGCATATTTCAATGCGATCGCTTTTCCAATACCGCGCGCTGCTCCGGTAATGATTGCTGTTTTTCCTTCCAATAGTTTCATACGTCGTATTCGTTTTTCGTTTTTATTCCTTTAAAAATTAAATGCATTACATTGGCTTTTTGTTTTGCACGATCAGATTCCGAACTGCCAAATTTTCCCCTGATATAAGGTACCTCAAGTCCTTTCAGCGCTTGATGGATGATATATGCAATCGCACCCGTATCAGGCATTTCGAATAATCCATCCTTGACGCCTTGATCCAAAATATGTTTGATAAGAACGGTTTCCTGTACACTAAATTTTTTCCTTGCGTTTTCGACACGCCAAATATCCCTGAAAAATGTTGCCCGGAGCGTTCCGTTGCGCGAAACAACCATTTTTACGGCATCCAACCGGGTATATAAAAACGTAATTAACTTTTCGTCCGCAGGCATATCCTGATCGACAAGATGTAATAATTTCTGGTGTACATGATCCATTTCCGACTCAATAACTGCTGAGAAAATATCGGATTTACTCTTAAAATAGGTATATAATGTACGCCTTCCTTTTTTGGAAGCTTGTGCTATGTCGTTCATGGTAGTATTATCAAAACCCATGCGGGCAAAGAGTTGCCTGGCTACATCTACCAAAATATCACGTGTTTTAGAAACTGTTATCGACATACAACTTTAAACCTGAAACTATGAACTTGAAATTTTATACTGCACAATATGATTGTATTTGTGCACAAAAGTAGGCAAAAAAGTTATTATTTCCTAAATTCAGAAAAAAATACTTGTGAAAATTTGGATTATTGGTATCTTTTTACTACTTTTGCACCCGAATTTGAAATCGCGGAGTGGAGCAGTGGTAGCTCGTTGGGCTCATAACCCAAAGGTCGTAAGTTCGAATCTTGCCTCCGCAACGAAGAAAACGCCTGATTTGTCGGGCGTTTTTTTATATGTAATTTGGCTTTCCATCAAAACTTTAAATTGATGATTATCAATGGTTTTGTTCGGTATATTTTTCTTTTACTGATCCTGAATGCATTGGGGATTTTTCGATATAACCCGCATTATTCATCGCGCGAATAATTTACAGGCATTTTAGCAGCACACTAAATTGTCATATTTTTTTTACTGTGATTGTACGAAATATGGATAAAACACCCTTTCAAATTCCTATAATTTGAGCATAAAAAACACGTTATCAGGCAGAAAAAAGTCTGTTTTTCACATTGGCGCATACCTCACCCCTGCCATAACGGCACCCAAAGCGTAGTATTGACTTTTTACGTAAAAACCAGCGCCTTGAATAAATCCTGAAAGACAAAAGCTTTAGAAAGACGATAGTAAATTCGTCGTTTTGTGATTTTTATCGTAGCTCCGACTTTTAACAGACAGGTTCTGATAGTGTCTATTTGCCATGTTTTGGTTTCATTGAAACGGGTTTTAGCAATAGCTGATTTGAGCAAACGGAACATTTCGTAAGCCAAATAACTGAGAAATAAACGAAAAAAGTTTGCAAGAAAAAGATGGTTGGACAAACGGCCTGAAAAACACATGTTTTTTACTTCCTTGATTCGGTTCTCACTTGCATCACCCCGTTTGACATAAAATTCCGTGTAGATTTGACGGGCAGTCTGCTACTCAAAATTGCTGATGATATATCGGATATTGAGTCCCTTACCTGTACTTTCCACTTTGCAGTGACACATCTGTTCATCTTCCCAGGTAGCTGCCCTGTAAGGGAAACTGAAGAAATGCTGATGTTTTACATGAGTCTGTAAATGAAACACATCATTAGCGTCTTCATAGCCCTGCATTAACATATACACGCGTTGTTTGAGCAACTTCTCCATGCTGTGAATGGTGCGTAGCGGATGACGATAATCAGGGATATACTTGCAGAAATAACGTAACAGTTGGTGTTTACGTTCCAGTTTTTCCAATCAAACAATAGCGCCGTCCGAGCTGATTGTTTCTGCTGAAAAATCTACTGAAACCGCCGTATTATTCCGATAAAATACTGTACTTTTGGATGCCATAAATTGGGTGTTTTAAATTTGCAAATTTTATGATTTATGCTACACAAAATTAGTGAATTACACCCAATTTTCCAAATGCCGCGATGAATAATGCGGGGTAGGTCAATAGATCGTTTATGGATGTCAGCGATCATCCGTTTCAAGGGTTTGTCCAGGTCTTCCTTTTCCTTGATTACACTGTCAATGATTTTCATACAGCCCCTGTATTTTGTATTGAACTGTTTGGCATTGAATTCGTCGAAACCGAATTCTTTTTTTAATACGATGCTTTGTCTTTCCATCAACGTTAGCTTTTGTTCCACCGTACATAATAAATCCGAAAGCAGTGAATCAATCATTTTAAACGCAATCATCCAGCGACAGTCTTCCTTATGTATCAATACTTTTTGTATGATTTTTACCGTATATTCATTGTCCACCTGCCAACAAACTTGGCTATTTCATTGGCTATGATTTTATCTGCGGTAACAACGCCCGTATAAATAAATCTTGAAATAGAGGCAATTACTGCCAGGAAGATATGTGCGTTGCACTTTTTTTATTGATCAATTTTTAACGCTGTGTTAGATGTTTTCAATTATTCTACTTTGATTGTCTCCACCTGTCTGACGATAGTGCCGACTGTGGTTAATCCTTCGATGACAACGGAGTAGGTGGTGGGGAAGTCGGATGTATAGAATTCGAAAGCAGTTTCTTCATGCTCATCTGAAATGACGACATCGGGTTTCCAGAAGATGGTTGTGCGCAGATCAGGGATTGGGGATTGCCTGGCCTGCAAGGTTTCGTATTGGGGCGAATAAAACGCTACGGGTTGCTGATAGCCTAAAGGGGTGTAGATGGTAGTATTCTCATGCTCTATAGGGGGTATATCTTCTAATCTTTGGGTTGTGATACTGATAGCTCCGCCGGCTCCGCGTACACCAAGCAGGGCTGCATTGGCTACAGATCGTATTACATCAATACTTTCCACCTCAAAAACATTGACCTGTTCAACAGGTGACTGGTAAGGACTAAACAGTTCATCAGGCCAATCCACAGGCATTCCGTCGATAAAGACAAGTGGAAGCGGACACGATGCGCATAATTGTATGTATCCATCATATCCTACCTTTACTCCGGCAATTGTTCTCAGTATATCAGCAACGAGTAAAGGGGAGGATTGTTCAATTTCTTCTTTTCGAATGGTCTTTTCGGCCGCGCTATTCACCCAAAATTCAAGCCGCGGCTCTTTTCTTTCAATTCTTGGCGCTGTAACCACGACCTCATCCAAATGAATCATACGCATATCTTCGTCATAGAGCGAACGCTGTTCCGCCTTCACAAGAAAAGCGTTTGGATCAACATCGATTTTTTGTTCCTCACGATAATCAGGCATTGTTTCGGCAGTGCTCTGACGGGCATAAATCAACGGGGGGAATATGTCATCGTCCATTGCAAGTACAACCCGGCTGCTGCCCCTGCTGCTGAGCGCCTGAATAAAATAGTCGGTACTGTCGGGATACTCGAAATCCTGAAAGGCAAATCGGCCGCTCACATCCGTAGATGTTACTCCAATATCCTGATCCGCCAGAATTAATACTTCGCTGCCGGTTACAGGACGGGAAGTCAAAAGACTTGTAACACTGCCTGCAAAGGCATAGCCTGTCTGGTAAGGAATGGGTGGCAATGCTGTATGCCCTTTGACCACTTCTGGCACATCGTATCTTCTCCAGCCATGCGTCATCATCAGGTAATCTAATGCAAGTATCGACTGTATATCGTCCTGCAGGTAAAAGGCTGGATTTTCTATATACCCTTTCAGTTCGGAAGAAAGCAGCAGCGAAGACAGAATGGTCATTGTAGAATCAGGGGCGATGTCGCGGTTGTCGGTGATGGCGATGGAGAAATGGGAAAAAGAAGAAGAAAGCCCCTCCCCAACCCTACCCCATGGAGAGGGTGAAAAGGCATCTGTTTTGATGGTAGCAACGACTTTGTCGCGGATTCCATAGACGGCTTTATCGGTTTGAAATTCGACTGTTTCGGATGCATTGTGTCTGTTAAAAACTAAGCGTTCGCTCAGCGGATTCATTTGCTGGTCGAAAAGAATCAGGTGGATCACGCCGGCAGGTAAATCTTCTTCCGAGAAAAAGGTTGTTTCATTGACGTTATCCAGGGAAGAAAAATAAAATACCATTCCCCTGCAATGGACAAAAAGATAACAGGGAATATCAGGCGCGTTTACTGATTTACGCACTTCCACCGCAATTCTTCTGTCTAAGTTTTGCTGAAAGACGGCCAATGAATAGGCGTCAGGGTGAGACAGTGGAAGGTCGAACTGTTTTTCGAGGCCGTTGCTGTTGCGGCATTTTAACCTGTATTGTTTCCCTGGCTCAGGCATCAAACTGAAAGAGCCCATGCCTGCATGAAATGATTCGACCGAAGTCACTGTTAATCCGTTTTCATCGATGATTTCACCTGCAATAGTCGCCGACGTCCCGTCACTGTTGAGCGCCTTAAACGCAACCCTACAAAAGACGCCTTCCAGCAGGTTGCCGCCTTCAGGGTAAAATGAAATATCGAAATCGCCCTGTATTCTTTCCCGATTTCCACTGTTTCCCCCATCTTCGGTTCTTTGGGACGTTGGGGACACTTGGGACGCTTGGGTCTTGGCGGAGGAAAGAGCGCCTATTTGGATATTCTTTTTAAAGAAATAATCATCTCCCAGATTTTCCATATACCGCGTATAGGCGCGGAGCGTATAATCGCCTTGGGGAATGATTTCGGTAATGGGCAAATGGCCATGGAACATGCCTTCTTCGGGCCGTACCATCACCCTGTTGACAAGCGTATCCACAGGACTGATCAGTTCGACATACACATATCGGCTGTTTGTTGTATACTGATGGGTAACGGCGTCTGTAACGTATGCTTTAAACCATATCTTTTCACCGGGTACATAATAATCGCGGTCGGTATGCAGGTGGAGCTTTTCCTGCGGAAATATACGCAATTGCTCACTGAAACGCTGGTCGATGTCGGCAAAAATACTTGCATCCAGCTGTTGATTATCTTCTGAAACCGTTTCCGCTGCTGTTTCCAAAAGTATGGACCCTTCGGGAGCGTATTCCAAAGGCAAGCCCAGGCTAAGTCCCAAAAGGGTCTCCGATGAATTGACAGGAGACATCCGTAATCTGTTTGCGTAGGTTCCATCGGGAAAAATACGAATGGAATCACCGATAAACAGGTTCCTGTATAAACCTATATTATCCAAACGTTCATTTTGCAAAGATTGTCCTATTTTTCTTCCCCCCATATTATATTGATTGTAATATTCAATAAATGATGTTCCAGATACCAATCCTTGACGACTAAGATTAGTATATTCATTCAAAAGATTAGCATAGTCATTAAAACGATCAACTCCGCTTCCACTTAAAACAGCATTGCCTTCAAGCCGTTCATTTTGGGATTGTAAAAGTGCTAATTTCTCCAAATCATCATCGGTAACAGGTTTGCCGTAACATATAAGCAAAATTTGCTGGTCAGACAAATGCAATGTTTTACCTTTGTCGGCTGTAACAGGCGATAAAATTTCGTCTTCATTTAACATGAAGAGAAAAAAAGGATTGGAAGGATCGGAAGTGGGGAGGAAATAAGACAACATAAATCCATCTTCAAACAATGTATTATTGTACAACGATTTAATAAATTTCGTAAGAGAAACATTATACACATCCTCTCTTTTTGCTGCCCAATTATTTTTTTGTCTGAGGTTTGCGGGTTCAAGGTCGGTGAAAACGCTTTGTAAACTCCAGTCGGTAAGTCCTGTATTGTAATCGTGGGTGAAATGGTCAAGTACGCATTGAATTTGATACCCTGTTTCATAGTTGACGATTTGCAGTGGTTCGCGACAGGTAACTTTTAATAACTGCGTTTCGGCATTGTAGTAATAATACACTGCGTCGGGATTGGTTGCCTGTATCGTTCGGCGGGATGGAGACTTTCCCAGTATTGTCCTCCAGAAAAGGTTAATATCATTTCGACGAAACCTCACCCGTGCAGAAACGTCTACTTCATCCAGCTCCTGTATCTGCAGGGCGACATCAAATACCATAGATGCTATCCCCGGTTCAATCTCCCTGACAACAGACTGGTATCCCACATGCGAAACTGTCAGGCTGTAACTTCCTTCGCCAGGTATTCTAAGCCGGTAATTGCCCTCCAGATCTGTGGTGATACCCACGGTGGTATTGGTAAAAAAGACTGTAGCTGAGGGAATTGGACTGCCATCCTCTGCATCGGTGATACGTCCGCTGATATAGCGCC
>Ga0099364_10007637_pt1 | contig 13098 bp, 11 predicted proteins | sample TergutTh196P3_FD_73070 | JGI IMG/M metagenome (GOLD analysis project Ga0099364, IMG submission 73070) | Microcerotermes parvus P3 segment gut microbial communities from Pointe-Noire, Republic of the Congo - Th196 P3 | ecosystem: Host-associated > Arthropoda: Insects > Digestive system > Gut ...
GCGCCCGGCAATGTGAAAAAATACCAATTAATGCCATGATTTTCAGTTAAGTAATTATTGCGTGAAGTGTAATTTTGCGATATAATTATATTAATAAAAACAGGTAAAACTATTAACAAATAAAAATATATCGGTTAAAGTTTTCCGTTTATGTTACGATAATATAGTAGTATGGGGAAATATTGCTCCGGCACTTAAATGTCGCAATCAAGTGCAAAACATCGCGGAGGTGCACTGTCATGGTCAAAAGAATCGCAGCCTGCATGGGGGCGTTGCTGCTCTTTTTGCCCGTTTATGGAATTTTCGCAAGTGTCGATGATCCTGAAGCCGCACCGGAATCCGGAGAAATATTCAATGTCGCAATGCCTTTATCGCTTGATTTTACCATTGACCCGTATGAGCTTGCCGGACGCGGACCGGTATACTCCGACGGGCATATGTTGGAAAATCTCGGCGATCACGATGTAATCCTCGCCTTTGTCGACATCGAAGTGATATTCCGTGAGGGGGCGGATATCATACCGTTGCCTCAGCCGTTTGACGGCCCGGATGATACAGAAGAAAAGGAGATTTATTTGCTGCTTGACTTCGGCAGGCCCGATGTGCAGCCACTTGTTTTGACGGCGCCGCCCGATGAAATGCCGCGGATTTTCTTGTCCGCAACAGACGATGACTTTTCCTTTTGCATACTGACGATTTCCGGGGACGTAACCCCTTACCCCGCCAAAGAGTGGATGAGCAGCGACGTGAAAATCCGCATCACATTTATTATCGAATCGACACAGGCGGATTCCGGGTTCGAGGACAAAGACGAGCCTGAACCGAACGAGCCTGAACCGAACGAGCCTGAACCGAACGAGCCCGAACCGGACGAGCCCGATGAGCATACCGGCTCCGACGGGCAGGAATCGGAAGCCCTTGGCGGGGCTTCTTTAGAAGACGCCACGGCGGAAACGCCGACGCCGGACAGTTCGGAACCGGAGCCGCCTGAAGACGCAACACAGAAATCAGAATCAGACCCGGAGCCGGAATCAACTATGGAGCCAAAACAGGAGCCGGCAGAGGAACCAACGCCGGAATCCGGCCCTAATATTACAGATCATTTAGATCAGGATGGAGAATAAAAATGTCAGACAAACCCGTTCAAGCAGCCGCGGCTGCCTCTTCTAAAAAGAAGAAGGCTATTATTATCAGTATCATCGTTATTATTGCACTCATCATTGCGTGGTTTCTTTTGCGCCCGAAGCCGGAACCGGTCGTTACCATGGAAAATGTGCGCCAGATTGAGGCGGAAATAGAAGATAAAGTAGCAAAAGGGATGTTCGAAACCCACATGAATACGACGTGGGTTTTCCCAAGCGGCAGTGAGCCGTCGTCCAACGCCGTTATGGGCAACGCGCCGAACAACAATTATGCGTTCAGTTTTACCGTGACGCTGAATGATACGGATGAAACGGTATTCACATCGGGGATGATACCTGTGGGAGCCGAGATTGCTGAAATCAAACTGAATAAAGTATTGTCCCCCGGCGAATATCCCGCAACAGTCCGCATCAATATGGTTGAGGACGACGGCACGCCGGTAGAAAGCAATATGGGCATTACCGTTATGCTTGTCATCAACTCGTAAGCATTTTTAAGAATTGCTAAAGTTTACCGGTTTTGTGCCGATAATTATCATAAGTGCCTGTTCCCTGTCAATCATGTAGATTCCGCGGTTTATCGTGATTGACAGGGTATATACACAAGAATACCACCAAATCAAGGAGGAAAAAAATTATGGAAAAAGCCTTTACCCGCAGAACCATCGCATTCTTCGTAGTTCTCACACTGATTCTCAGCATGATGGTCATGCCGATTTCAATCGGCGGCAAATCCTCCCCGCTGCTCATGTATGCAGCCGCGACAACCGGTAACACCGGCACAATTGAAGGTGACAGCACAGTTGACAGCCCGACCCTGAACATGGTTCTCCCGACAAGCCTTAACTTCGAACTGAACCCGCTGGAGCTTGGCTCGGGTAACGCGCCGGGCAACCAAATCAAAACGACCAGCTATGTAATTGCCAACAAAACGCTGGCTCCCGTGCTGGTATCCTTCGACATCAAAGCCACCGGTAAATCTGACGTTACATTTTTAAGCTCACCCAGCACATTGAAACAATCCGATACCACCGCAAGGGACAAGCACATATTCTTTGGCGCTCTCGGCGCGAAAGATGTTACCTCGTCGCCTAACTTTGACGGTTCGGCAGCAAGCCCCGGGTTTACATACGCAACTGAAGATCCCGCCCCCATGGCCGCGGATGTGTTTGTACCCTTTGCCCCGGATGAAAACGACGATAAAGTCGCTGAGGGATCGATTACTTTCGCTCTCGGCGCCGCAACGGAAAGCGCTTTTGCCGCTGACGATAAAGGCGTGGCAGCGTTCCAGTTCTACGCGCAGCTCAATACATACGCCGAATGGGCCGCCAGCGACGTCACGGTTGTAGGCGCATGGTCGCTCACAGCTCTGCGCACATCCGACTACGGCAGTATAGTCACGGCAGAACACGGTCTGAATCAGCTTAAGGGCGAGGCCGTCGAGCCTGAGCCTGAGCCGGAGCCTGAGCCTGATCCTGATCCTGAGAACGAAGTGAAATTCGCGACCGGCGTTACCTCCGCAAGCATTGAGTACACAAGGGGAGCAAAATTGAATACAGTGGTTTCCCCTGATTTCCACTACAGAGTCTTTATCGAGGATAAGCCTGCCGGCGTTACCTCCGTCACGGTAAATGCGGCATCCTCTACAGTCTACACTGCAGGCACCGATTATTCTTATGACTCGGCTACAGGCGTTCTCACGATGCACAGGGTTGGCAACAGCAATGCAACAATAGCCATCGTGGCCGGCGGTACAACCTACAATCTGGCCTTTACCGTAGGCACATAAATACACGCTTCATATCACAAACTATAAAAAACAGAGCCTCGGCAATCGCCCGAGGCTCTGTGCAATATATATTATTTACGCAATCGCTTTTGCCATGTGCTGCTCCTGTCCCCGTGAGCCCCGGGCGCTTGATTGACATAATGGTAAAACAAGTCTAAAATGGTTATATATTCTGCGGATTGGCGGGACTATCATATGAGAAAATCTGAGCAAAAACAAATTTTGGAACTGGTCTCTACTTTAAATGAAGCAAATGACGCCATGAAGCAGCTTTTTTTAAAGAAAGACTATCCTGCCGTTAACCAGTTGTTATCAGACAGTCAGCAGTTCGCGGTGCAGATCGGCGCTTACATTGAGCAGCTTGCAGGGGAAGAAACGAAAACGGTGCCCCTTTTGGAGGAATACTGCAATCTTTTGTATCAAATCAGCGCGCAAATCCATGATAACACGGATCGTGAAAGTGTTTATTCCAAGCGGCTGCGAAAGCATCTGATTCAGATTGAAAACAGCGTAAGGGCCGAGCTTAGGCCTGATAAGCTTGAGGTTGTTTTTTTTCCATATAAAGCGTCTATGTGGGACAGCCTTGAATCCGTTTGGATTGCGGCGAAAAATGACCCGCAATGCGATGTATATGTTGTGCCGATCCCCTATTACAATAAGCTTTCCGACGGAAGCTTCGGACAAATGCACTATGAGGGAGATCGGTATCCCGGTTATGTGCCGGTTGTGGATTGGCGAACATACAATATTGAAGAGCGACGGCCCGATGCTATCTTTACGCACAACCCTTATGATTCGGCAAATTTTGTGACAAGCGTACACCCCGATTATTATAACGAGCGTTTGAAAAGCTTTACCGATTTGCTGGTATATATTCCGTATTTTGTAGCGGCAGACGATGTATCGGAGCCTTTCTGCGTCTGCGCGGGAACCCTTTATGCGGATAAAGTATTGATCCAGTCTGAAAAAATCCGGGATATTTACATCAAAGCATTCCATGATTTCGAAAGGTCAAACCGCTGCATTGGGCGGTTTGGTAAGGCCAAAGACAAATTTATTGCCGCCGGTTCGCCAAAATTTGATAAAGTGTTAAACGCAAAGCCGGAGGATTTTACTGTTTCGGACGAATGGCGGCGCCTTATTACACGCCCCGATGGAACGCAAAAAAAGATCGTGCTTTACAACACCACAATCGGTGCGATATTAACGGGAAATGAACAGTATCTCAGAAAGCTTAACCACGTAGTGGAAGCCTTCAAAAACAGGGACGACATGGTCTTATGGTGGCGGCCTCATCCCTTAAACCAAGAAACATACCGTACTATGCGTCCGCAGCTGCTCCAAGAATATGAGCGCATTGTCTCAAGCTATAAAAGCAATAAAACCGGCATATACGATGATACGCCGGATTTGCACAAGGCGATATGCTTCGCTTCCTGTTATTACGGCGACTGGTCTTCGCTTGTGCCGATGTTTGGTATGACGGGAAAGCCTGTTGTTATCCAAGATATCACGAAAACCGAAGACCGTATGCCGCTTCGGTTTGCCGATTTTGCGGTTGACAGCGAAGGGGCTATGTGGGGCTTTGAGCTGTCTGTGGACGGGCTGTTTCAGCTAAATCCTGCTAATAACATAGCGTGTTATGCGGCAAAAAGCGGATGTATGCCATGTGCCGGCGGCAAGAAAGCTTTGTATGGGCGAAGATATATGGGGATTCGATGCATCGGGGATGAAGTGATTTGTTTCCCTGTTTTACTTGACAATATTTTTATTTATAACCGCAAGAGCGGTGAAACCGCATTTGTTCCGCTTGACCGTGAATACTTGCTGTCGCAGGAGTATGGCGGCTTCGCCTTTCGACATATAATAGAACATCATGGTAAGGTTTATTGTTTCGGCATCTATGCAAAAGCAGTCGTTGTTTTTGACGTCGCAAGCCGCAACGTGCGGTACGATACGGCTCTTTTTGAGCAAGCCGGATTGTTAATTGACGGCGAACAGACAGAGAACCGCCCGGTTTATATGAGCGAATGCTCCGGCAACGGGGAAATCATACTCCTGTTTAGAAATAGCGAACATCTCATCCGCTATACTTTGCCCACGCGGGAGATTGCGTTTATTGCGTCAAATCCTGTATTATCACAATGCACGCACGCTGATTTCGACGGGCAATATTTTTGGCTGCTCGCCGAGACAAATGATAAATTAATAAAATGGGACAGCTCATCTAATCGTGTGACGGAATATGCCGTTCCATCCAATGTTTCCATTCATGCTGTTAAAGCGTCAGTTTTTTCAGGTATGTCCGATTGCGGGGAATACCTTTTGCTTTTCCCGTCATATGGAAACGCAATGCTGAAATTTGATAAGAAAACAGCGTTGTTCAGCGGCTGCAAAGAGATGGCTGTTCCGAATGATGAAAAGAATCAGATTTTTAAATATTATAAGCCGAAAAATGCCGGTGACAAGATCTATGCTTTTGCACACCACAATGATTCCATGTATGAGCTGGACAAGCTGTCCGGAAAAATTTCACAGCACCGGTTTTCGTTTGATGAGAACAGTAAAAAGCAATACTTTACCGATTATTTGGATCTCGTTTTAGATGAAGAAAACGCAAGCTCGTCCATGTTTGTAATAAATGAGCAGATAATAGATCATATCGCATGTTTTCTTTCTTTAATGATTGCAAGCGAACAGAGTGCCCGAAATGAAAAGCAAAGCGAGCATTATCTGAAGCTTACCGCAAATCCGGACGGAACATCCGGTAAATTTATATACGAATATGTTCGAGGGGAACTGCTATGAAATATAAAGCGATATTAATGGCTGCGGGGCAAGGGGTGCGAATCAGCCGCTCAGTTGAGAACAACTGCAAGTGCACGCTTAATATCGGCGGCGTTTCGCTTATCCGGCACACTGTGCAAATGCTGCTCGATAAAGATATCGAGGTTCATTTAGTAATAGGGTTTAACCGCCATCTTATCAAGCAAAGCCTAAAGGGTCTGAATGTAATTTATCACGAAAATATGTTTTTCTCCATTACAAACAGCCTGGCCTCGCTTTGGTTCGCGAGAACTGAACTATCCGGAGATGCAGTGATACTCGGAAACGCCGACGTGTTTTGGGAGGAAAACCTGTTATCGGTTTTGATGAACGAAACACGTGATTGCGTTATGTTGTGCGACTCAAGCAGAGTTGAACAGGGCGACTATCTGTTCAAGGTCGTTGACGGCAGGGTTGTTTCCTACGGCAAAGGCATGGATTGCCGCCACGCAAATTGTGAATATGTCGGGCTTGCTTTGATTCAAGGCGATATGGTTTCCAAATGCAGGGTGCGGCTGCAACAAATGATAGAACACCAGCGCCACGGCGAATGGTGGGAGCAGGTGTTGTACAGCATGACGGCGGAACGCCCGATATGGGCAAAGGACATCGCGGGGCATTTTTGGGCTGAAATTGATTATATTGAGGATTATAACCGTATTCTCGAGTACAGGGGAGTAAAAAAGTGACCAACACAATCTCTGTTATAATCCCCGCATACAATGTCGGGGAATACATTGACAAATGTTTGCATTCCGTCCTTTCACAGACATATGCCGATCTTGAAGTCATTGTTGTAAACGATGGCTCGACCGACGATACCGCCGGACGAATGAAAAAATATGAAAAAGACAACCGCCTGCGGCTGATAGAACAGCAAAACGCGGGTGTATCCGCCGCGCGAAACACAGGAATCGCCGCGGCAACAGGGGCATATATCGCCTTTGTTGACAGCGACGATTATTTAGAGCTTGACATGTATGAACGGTTATACACGGCGCTTGAAAATGAAAAAGCCGACGTCGCCGTGTGCGATTATAATCTTATATATCGTGACCATACTGATTTTAACTACTCGGATATGCGCAATGAAACCGTTGATATAACCGATGCTTCTTTTTATTTTTACAAATACTGCGCGTGCCCAAAACCGAATAATTATATTTGGACACGTCTTTATAAAACCGGAATCATAAAAGAATCAGGCGTGCTTTTTGAACCGTTTAAGCTGGGAGACGATACGTTATTTCATTTTAAGCTTCTGCCGCATATCAAACGCGCCGCCCACATATCCGGCGCGCTTTATCATTATTTGCAAAGGCTCAATTCAAATGTGTATACTGTGGCGAAACGCTGGAATCTGGCGCGGGTTTACGCCGATACGTTTGAATCTCTTGTAGGTTATTATCAATCAAACGGATTGGATCATTTTCTTGAACCCATGCCGATACACGCGTATACCAGACTGCGCAGCGTGTTCTTTTATTCAAGGCTGGCAGGTATCAGCGACGGTAATATAGCGGCCAATATAGCCGAAGGATTTAACGGCAGAGCGATAGCCCTATATCTGCGCGATATTTCCAAGGTTGATCCATACGCACAGATAAATGGCTTTTCTGTTGAGAAAGCTGATAAAATTAAGCGTATCATGCTCATGGCGTCCGAAAACCCGATGGGATTGGCAGGAGTTGAAATAGAATGAGATACGCGTTAGTCACAGGCTCAACAAAAGGCATCGGTCTTGCAATTGCCTCAAGGCTGATAGATAAAGGTTATTTTGTATATATAAATTATGCGGGCGACGACGAGGCGGCGGCTTTCCTGAACCTTGACGGCGCAAAGCATAAAATCGTAAAGGCCGATTTGGCTGAAATCAGCGGCATGGACTTGCTGATTAAAGAAATCCTTAAAAAGGACGATATAATATTTGACTGTTTTGTCTTTAACGCGGGGCTTACCTGCCGCGAGCCCTTCGGGCAAGTTGGGTATGATGATTGGACCCGTGTAATGAACGCAAACGTAAATATCCCTTTTTTTATTGTCCAGAAGCTGCGGGAGCGTCTGGCTGACAATGCATCCATCATTTTTATCGGGTCTGATATGGGGATTTATCCTCATTCGGTTTCTATTGCGTACAGCGTTTCAAAGGCCGCCTGCCATATGCTGGCAAAAAGTCTTGTAAAGGAATTTGCGCACCGCAACATTCGCGTCAACGCCATAGCCCCGGGATTTATTGATACCGGATGGCAAAAAGAAAAACCGGATTGGCTGCGCGAAAAAATTGAAAACAAAATCGCGTTAAAGCGCTTCGGCACGCCGGCGGAAGTATCTGACGCGTGTATGTTTTTACTTGAGAACACTTATGCAAACGGGGCCATACTGCAAATAGACGGCGGATATAATTTTGAATAGGTCGTGAAAGGGATGTATGATTACCTGATTGTTGGCGCGGGATTATTCGGCTCGGTATTTGCCCGTGAAATGGCGGAGCGCGGTAAGAAGTGCCTTGTCATCGACAAGCGCGGGCATGTTGGCGGGAATCTTTCCTGCGAAAAGATAGAAAATATTACTACCCACAAATATGGCGCGCATATTTTTCATACAAACGACAAGGCTGTTTGGGATTACATCAACCGTTTCGCGGAATTCAACCGCTACACCAATTCGCCGGTTGCCAATTACAAAGGCGAAATCTACAACCTGCCGTTTAATATGAATACCTTTTATAAGCTGTGGGGCACGGTTGCGCCGGATGATGCGAAAAGAATGATCGAAAGGCAAAGCGCCGGGATAAAAGAGCCGAAAAACCTTGAGGAGCAGGCAATATCGCTGGTTGGCACGGATATTTACGAAAAACTGATTAAAGGTTATACTGAAAAACAGTGGGGAAGAAAATGCAAGGATTTGCCTGCATTTATAATCAAGCGGCTGCCTGTGCGGTTTACCTACGACAACAACTACTTTAACGACCGGTTTCAGGGTATTCCAATCGGCGGCTACAATCAAATTTTTGAAAAACTATTGGAAAAGTGCGATGTGCGCCTGAATACCGATTATTTAGAAAGCCGTCCGTTCAAGGCGGAAAAAACCGTATATACCGGCATGATTGACGAGTTTTTCGGCTACCGCTTCGGCCCGCTTGAATACAGAAGCTTGTCCTTTGAAACGCAAACGCTTGATACGCCGAATTTTCAGGGCAACGCTGTTGTAAACTATACCTCCGGCGACGTTGCATATACGCGCATCATCGAGCATAAGCATTTTGAATTCGGGCAGCAGCCGAAAACCGTTATCACACGTGAATATCCGAAAACATGGCAAAAAGGCGACGAGCCGTATTATCCGGTAAATAATGACAGCAACAACGAGCGTTATGAAAAGTACGCAGAGCTTGCCGCCGGTGAAAAGAATATGATATTCGGCGGGCGGCTGGGCAGCTACCGGTACCTTGATATGTGGCAGGTTATAAAAGAAGCATTGGAAATGTCCGAAAAGAATTCGCGCAATAATTAAGAAAGGGGTTTCATCATGAATGATATAGCTGTGGTAATCTGCAACTATAACAAAAAAAATTACGTGTTGAGCTGTATTGAATCCGTGCTGAATTCAAGCTTTAGGGGCTTTGACCTCATTGTCGTTGACAACGCTTCGACAGACGGCTCAGTGGAAGCGATACAAAGCCAATACGCAGACAGGCTGACAATACTTGAAAATGAAGAAAACACCGGCGGATCGGGCGGGTTTCACCGCGGGATGAAGCATGCCGTTGACGCGGGATATAAGTATGTGCTGTGTTTAGATAACGACGTTGAGTTTGACAAAAACGCGATAGGCGCTCTGTACCGGTTTATGGAATCAAGACCGGAGGCGGGCGCTTGCGGTTCGGCGATATACCGGTTTGACGACCGCTCCTGCACGCAGGAAATGGGAGCGATGATTGACTATAAAAACCTCGGGTTCAAACTGCTGCACGCCCAAATGAGAAACGCAAAGCCGCCGGAAGAAACCGAGTGCGATTATATTGCGTTCTGCTCCGCTATGCTTCGCGTTGACGCGTTAAAACGCGTAGGACTGATGCAGCACGAGTATTTTATCTATTGGGACGACATAGAGCTTTGCTGGCGAATCCGAAGGGGTGGATATAAGATTTTTGCCATATCCGGCTCCGTCGTTTATCATCACGCGAACCCCATTGATCCGACGACTACCTTTAGTCATTACTATATGTTTAGAAATAAACTCAATTGCTTCGCCAGACATTTGGATGATCATGCGTTTGATGAGCTGCCGGAGCTTGTTACGCAGCGGCTGTACAGGATATTTGCCGTAAACAGAAACAACCTGCCTGTGATCACAACCTATATGCACGCGCTCAACGATGCGTTAAACGGGATTGCGGGCAAAGCGGGCGAAGGCAGGATACTTCCCTTTGAATCCAACGCTAGCATTTTCACAAAATCGTTTGCGGGCGTAAAAACCGTGCTGGTGCGCCACGGCGGCAAAAATGATCATTTGCGCAACATGATTGTCTATATGAAAAAAATATCCGGCTGTGACATTAAGGTTGCCGTCGGCGCGGAGGACTGGGCCGTCATAAAGGACATGGAAGGAATCGTCGCGGCAAACGAGCAGGATACGTTTGAGCGGACGATACACACTTTCCCCCATATTCTAGATATACCGGAATATGAGCAAGGCGTAATCTATCTTGACGACTACTGGAATTTCATCTTGTCTGATGAAGATTTGCAGTATATCAAAACATTCTCCGAAGGGTATGATTTTTTCCATAAAACGCACTATGAATTTATTCGCGCGAAGCTGTCGGAGCTGAGAAGGTCGCAAAGAATTTTATATTGACGCAAGGAGATGTATCATGTTTGATAAGGACTGGATTGAACAGAATACAATCCCCAAATTTCTGGCTGCCGCCGAGGGGAAAAAAGTCGTATTTTGGGGCGCCGGAATAGAAGCGAACCGCGCAATGGAAAATGAATTGGCGGATATATCTCCCGGCTATTTCTGCGATTCAAATGAAGCAAAATGGGGCGCGAAATTTCACGGCTTTGACATAAAACCTCCCGAAGCATTGCTTGAAGAAAACCGGGACGCCTTAGTTGTCGTTATATGCTGCCGTTTTTTTCTGCTTTCAGAAATTATTGAGCAATTGGAGGAGCTGTCTGTCCCGTGCTATTTTTCAAGCTGTTTGTTTGTTCCTGAAAATACCGAGCTCTTTCATTTGAGGTTTAAGGGAGAATACTGCTTTGACGACAGACGCAAGCACCACAAAAAGCTTTTGTATGTTCTCGCGGGGTATAAGCCTTTTTTATGGGATGCTGTGTTTGCCCGGATAGCGGCGGTTATCCCTGATGATTTGGATACATGCTTAGTTTTATCTGGAGTTCAGAACGATTATTTACGCAAGCTGGCTGAAAAACAGGGATGGTCCTATGTAAGCACGAAAGAAAACAAGCTGTCGCTGGCGCAAAATATTGCGATTATGCTGCACAATAAAGCGGAAATGATTTTCAAATTAGACGAAGACATTTTTATTGGCAAGGATTATTTTACACGTATGGAAGCATCGTACAAAAAAATTGAATCAACCGAGATGTGTAGAATCGGCTGTTTGTCTCCGCTGCTTCCGGTGAATGTGTACAGCTATATTCCTTTTTTGCAAAAAATGGGCTTGGAAGAGCAATATATGAAACAATTCGGCGCCGAAGCAAAGGAAATGGGCGGCTGGGCTTTGCATTGGAAAGATGACGTCGTAAAATTCTTATGGGAACACAGCCTGCCGTTTGACAAAACGGCAGAACAATTTTGGGCCGATAAAACAGACCCTGTAACATGCCCATACCGCTTTAGCATTGGTGCAATTTTATTTCATCGCCGGATGTGGGAGCAAATGTTCGGCTTTGATGTTGGCTTGGAGGGGGAAATGGGAAATGACGAGGTGCATATATGCAATCATTGCATGGAACAATTCCTGGCAATCTATATTGATACGAATATTTTAGCCGGGCATTTTGCCTATGGCGCGCAAACAGAACTTATGCGCGATTATTTTGAGAAAAACAAGATTCAGTTTACCATTGGATTTTGAGGTGCGCCTGAATGAAATATTATAAAGTGCCATTGAGATATGACGATATTGACAGGCAAAATTTATCTGAACTGGCAGTTTTAATTGCAAGCCGCCCGGTGATTCTATACGGGGCGGGATACTTCGGAAAGGATTTGAACGATTTTTTAAAAAGCAGCAATATCAATGTGCTTTGCTTTTGTGATAAATCCGAAGAAAAGCAGGGCAGGCCATATTGCGGGCTTCCTGTAATTTCGCCTTTGGCGCTTAAAAATTATCTTGACATCGCCGTTATAGTGGTGGCCGTATCAAAACATAACGATGAAATATGCGATTATCTTTATGAAGCTGGTTTTCCGCCGGAGAAGATTATAGTACCTGTATTTCTCACAAATACACACCATATCAAGGTGCCGGCTGAAACAGTCGATGCAAATATCGCGGCAGAAAATAACTGGGAAATACTATCGGAAAATTTTGCGCCTAAAAAAGATGAACTACAAACGGAATTCAAAGGCCCCAAGGTATTGGTGCGCACACAAGTATTCAACGTACCGCCGTTTTATTTAAGACGGGCAATCGAATCCATATTAAATCAAACATACCGGAACATAACGTATTTAATCATTGATAATGCAAGCACGGACGGCTCGGCCGAGATTATAGAAGAATACAGAAAGCTCGACAGCAGGATTGTTGTTTGTTCGTATAATGAAAATTCCTCCTTTCTTTCGTTTGAACAAAAAAAGAAAAGAAATGCCGGTATCTGGGCTGCTTATATTTCAAAGCATGCGTATATGTGTGCGCTGGACAGCGATGATTATTATGAACCGGGGTTCATTGAGGAAACAATGAAGCTTTCGGTAAAGCATAACGCCGATATGGTCGTCGCGCGGACATTGATATACCAAGAAAATGATTGCCGTGAATGTATGCTGCGAAAATCACCGGTGGGAGATTTGGTTCTGGCTACAAGGCCGCAGCTTGCATTCGGGTTTCATCATTTTTACTCGCGGCTGGCAAGCGTATGGGGAAAGCTATATAAAACTTATTTATTATCTCCCGACCTTAAGCCTGAATGCGAAATAATAGCAGGCTATCAAGGAATCTCAGATTCTTTCACCAGTTACAGGCGATACTTTTCAAGCAAGACCGTTGTGTTCACCGATCAAATTCTGCATCACTGGACTGTGCGCAATAGCACGGTTACGCATCGCCTTACACCGGATGCATTATTGGTCGAAAGGTATGTCGCG
>Ga0099364_10010013_pt1 | contig 13098 bp, 10 predicted proteins | sample TergutTh196P3_FD_73070 | JGI IMG/M metagenome (GOLD analysis project Ga0099364, IMG submission 73070) | Microcerotermes parvus P3 segment gut microbial communities from Pointe-Noire, Republic of the Congo - Th196 P3 | ecosystem: Host-associated > Arthropoda: Insects > Digestive system > Gut ...
TGTTTAAATCCAGCAAATATATTGATTTTACTATCCAGCCCGCTACGCGGGCTGGATAGTAAAATCAGAAAGTTAACGTGTGTTAGATGTGATTATATGCTGTTTTTTTTAATGACTATTTATTGATGAACCTATATTCTTAATATAAAAGGAGACTTAAAATTGTTAGATTTTTTTATAACTAATCAGCTAGTATGGTTTGGACAGTCTATATTATTGGGAATATTTTTAGGAATAACATATGATATATTTCGTATATTAAGGTCTTCTATTAAACATAATACTACTATAGTATTTATTGAAGATATGATATTTTTCTTAATCTGTTCTGTTGCAACCTTTTACTTTATGATGAATGTGAGTATGGGGCAAATAAGAATATTCATCCTCATAGGTGAATTAATTGGTGCTATACTATATAAAATTACTATTGGAAATTTTATAACAAAATTTATAGTAAGTGTTATTAACTTAATTAAAAAAACTATAGTTTGCCTTTATAAAATGCTAATAAAGCCAATAATTAAATTGATTTTATATATTTTAAAGCCAATAATTAAATTTGTTCTTAAATATTCCAAAAAAATTATTTGTCTCTTGAAATCTTGGTTGCATTTGATGTATAATTTATTTATATCTTCTTTATTAAGGAATAGCACCAAGGAGTCCAAAAACTATGAATGTAAAAAATAAAAAATTTTCAAAGTTAAAAATTATTATCTTAATTTTTTCATCATATTGCCTTTGGAATATTATTTCCTTACATTTTGAAATAATAAATAAAAAACATGAGCTAGAGCAAATCATTGTTAAATATGAAATACAAAAATCAGAATATGCTGATATGCAAGATTCGACCAACGAATATATAAGAAGAATATGTAGAAAAAAACTTAACTTCGTAGATCCCAATGAACGAGTTTTTGTGGATATATCAAAAAAATAATCAATTCAATTTAACTTGCTATAAAAGTAAGAATTTTTTAATAATCTTAGGAGGATACTTTTTTTTATGAGTTTAACAATTGGAACAATTTTAGAAGGTAGGGTAATCAAAATTATTAAAATGGGCGCCTTCATTGATATCGGTAATAATATTTCTGGGTTTATACATATCTCTGAATTATCACATCAATACGTAAAAGAAATTACAGATGAAATAAATGTAAATGATATTGTAAAGGTTAAAATAATTGCTATACATCCTGATAATAAAATTGCTTTATCTATCAAGCAAGTATCTCCCCAAAAACCCATTTTTAATAAAGCCCCTTCTCAAAATAATATACTACAAGATTCTACCAGTGGAACTGGAGCATCCTTCGAAGACATGATGAAAAAATTTAAACGGTCAAGTGAAGAAAAAATGTCAGATCTAAAAAGAAATATGGTAACTAAGCCACGTAGATCCGGTAAACGCGGTAAGTAAATATTTATTTATTGATTTTTTATCTTGCCCCTAATTTGGACACTCCCGTGACGAATAGATGAATTGCAATGGTTCAAAGGGAATTTTTGATTAAATTAAATAGGACAATCAGACCTCTGTTTAGAGGTCTATTCTTTTGTTGAAATAAATTGATAAATATGATATAATTTACTAATATAAAATGCGAAGAATATTGAAGGAGAGTAACAAAAAATGAAAGAAGGAATACATCCTAATTATGCACAAACAACTATAAAATGTGCTTGCGGAGAACTTATAGAAACGAAATCAACCAAGCCGTCTAAAATAAATGTTGAAATATGTTCTAAATGTCATCCATTTTATACAGGCCAACAAAAACTTATTGATACCGGAGGTAGGGTGGAGAGGTTCAATAAGAGATTTAACAATAAAGAAAATAAATCGTGAAATCAAGTTAAAAATAAGATATGTTCAAGTCTGGCAGATATCCTGATTTTTACTATCCCGCCCGCGCAGCGGGCGGGATAGTAAAAATCAGAAAATTAATGCATGTTATATGTAATTAAAGGAATAAGGTTAAATTTTGTATAAAACGATAAAGGGCCAGTCTTTTTCAGAGTTTGTAGAAAAAAAGTCAAGGTTTATATCTTATGGATCTCATGTAACGTATGAAGAAGAGGCAATTAATTTTATAAAAAGTATAAAGGATAAACATATGAGTGTGACTCATACTGTTTATGCATACATATTAAAAAAGAATCAAATTCAAAAATATAGTGACGATGGTGAACCAAGAGGTACAGCAGGAATACCAGTAATGAATGTTTTAGTTAGGGCACAGCTTTTTGATATAGTAGTTGTGGTTACCCGATACTTTGGCGGAATATTACTTGGTGCTTCAGGATTAGTTAGGGCTTATTCAAAAGGATGTAAACTAGTAGTTGAAAATGCTAAAATAATATCAATACATGACTGTCGAAAACTACTTCTTAATTTTAACTATACATTCTATCAAAGGGTAAAAGCGATTTTGTCTAATTACCATCATAAAATTATTAATACGGTGTATAAAGACAATATCATAGTGGAAGCGATTATAAGACAATCTTCTTGTGAAAAACTTGTTGAAGATATCTTATCATCAACTAGTGGACAAGTATCCATAAAAATCTTAAACTCATTAGAAACGAGCTTAGATTGATGAGGTTAGGTTTTTGTTTAGTGGGAGATTAAAAAAATGATATCAGAAGATTTTATAATTGAATTAAAAAATCGATGTGATATAGGATACATTGTAGCACAATATGTTAATTTGAAGAATGCAGGAAAAAATAAGATTTGTAAATGTCCATTTCATTCAGATAAAACACCATCAATGGTTGTATATGAGAATACACAGTCCTTTTATTGTTTTGGATGTGGTGTAGGTGGAGATGTAATAACATTTATAAAAAATATAGAACACCTTGAATATGCTGAAGCTGTAGAATTTTTAGCAAAAAAGGTAGGTCTAAAAGTTTATGAAGATACAATAGATAGAAAAAACTCTATCATGAGAAAGAAGATACTTGAAATTAATAAAGTTGTTGCAAAATTTTATTTTTCCAACTTATCTTCTGTTGATTCAGAAAAGGTAAGGGAATATTTAAATAAAAGAAAAATATCCCCCCAATACATAAAAAAATTTGGGTTAGGATTTGCTAAAGATAGTTGGGATGATATTATCAATTTATTATATTCTAAGGGATATTCAAAGGAAGAGATCTTAGAAGCAGATCTAGCAGTTAAAGGCAAGAACAATAGTTTCTATAATATGTTTAGAAATCGATTAATATTTCCCATTATTGATTTGAAAGGAAATGTAATCGCTTTTGGGGGAAGAATATTAAGTACTGAAGGATTTGGACCTAAATATTTAAATTCTTCTGATACATTAGTATTTAAAAAAAGTAATAATGTATACGCATTAAATTTTGCCAAAAATACAAAAAAAAATTATATTATTTTAGTAGAAGGATATATGGATGTTATTTCATTATACCAAGCAGGTTTTGATAATGTTGTTGCAGCTTTAGGTACGTCATTAACGCACCAACAGGCGAAATTAATCTCAACATATACAGGGCAGGTAATGCTTTCATATGATTCTGATGAAGCTGGTGAGAAAGCAGCAAATAGAGCAATGAATATCCTTAATGAAGTAGGTGTATCAGTAAAAATTTTGGATATCAAAGATGCCAAAGACCCTGATGAGTATATCAAAAAATTTGGAAAAGAAAAATTTCATGTATTAGTTAAAAATAGTAAACATGTTTTAGATTTTCAATTAGACAGTCTAAAAAGAAAGTATGATATTGTTCAAGCATCAGATAAAATAAATTTTTTAAAAGATATTGTAAATTTACTATCTCATGTATCTAACCCTTTGGAAAGGGAAGTATATATATCTAAAATATCTCAAGAATTAGACATTAATAAAGATATTATAGCATTACAGATAAAAAAGAAAATAAAAAAACAAATATCTGAAAAAAGGATAAAACAATCTAAAGCTCTAAATCAGATACTAACTTATAATAAAAATAATTATGCTGGTAGCAGAGTGAAATATATTATTGCAGAAGAAAAAATAATTACAATATTAATTAAAAATCCTGATTTTTATAATATAGTATCATCTAAATTGACAGGAGAAGATTTTGAAGATACTTATAATCAGGAAATTTTTAAAGTAATTATGCAAAGATTAAAAGACGGACTACAAGTAGATATAACAAGCCTATCAAATGTTATAAATGAAACATTAGTTAAAAAAGTTGCATATCTTTTAGCATCTGACTTGAATATAAATTTTAATGAAAACAATTTCTTAGAATATATAAATGTTTTAAAGAAAAGACAAAGTAATGATGTGACAAATCTTGATAAGATGAATAATGATGAATTCAAAAATTATTTTAAACAAATAAAAGATTCAAAATTTAAATAGGATATAGAATGAAATATGCGCATTGATTTGAAGAGTTACCTATAGTGCCTATATCGCTTATGTAGTGGGTAATATAATAAAAATAATCAATGTTTTTTAATCTTAGTTTAAAATTGTAGTATTGAGAAGAGGCAGATTAATCAATCGCCTGCTTAAAACCGGGAAAAGACTCAGAATAAAGGGGACTTATAATTTGAATAATCAAGATAAGCAACACTTAATACAAGAATTAATAGAAACCGGAAAGCAAACAGGTAAGTTATCTACTAAAGAGATAAATGATGTTTTAGAAGAGCTTGATTTTGATGCACATCATGTTGATAGTATCTATGAGATAATAGAATCAAATAGCATAGAAATTATAGATGATTTTTCTGAATTTGATATGGATAAAATGCATATGGAAGATTTGGAAGGGGTTTTTTCTAAGCAGTTTGAAGTAAAAGATACATCTGGAACAGTAGAAGATCCGGTCAAGTCTTACCTCAAAGAAATAGGAAAAGTGCCATTACTTTCTATAAAAGAAGAATGGGATTTGGCTAAAAAAATGGGAGAAGGCGACATAGAAGCAAAAAAGAAATTATCTGAATCTAACCTGAGACTAGTTGTTAGTATCGCAAAGAAATATGTTGGAAGAGGAATGCATTTTCTTGATCTAATACAAGAGGGAAATCTAGGACTTATCAAAGCTGTTGAAAAATTTGACTATCACAAGGGATTTAAATTTTCTACCTATGCTACTTGGTGGATAAGGCAAGCTATTACCAGATCCATAGCTGATCAATCAAGGACTATACGTATTCCGGTTCATATGGTTGAAACAATAAACAAAGTTAAACGTGTAAGTGGAAACATATTGCATAAAACTGGAAAAGAAGCAACTATAGAAGAAATCGCCAAGGAATTACGACTTTCTGTGGATCGAGTCAAAGAAATTATAAGGGTTAGCCAAGATCCAGTTTCGTTAGAAACCCCAATAGGCGAAGAAGAAGATAGCCATCTTGGAGATTTTATACCCGATAATGAGATTCAAGCTCCAGCTGAAGCAGCGTTTGATACTTTATTAAGAGAACAGTTAGGAGATGTAATGAATACATTAACACACAGAGAGTCAAAGGTATTAAGACTGAGATTTGGATTAGATGATGGAAATCCAAAGACGCTTGAAGAAGTGGGCCAAGAATTTGAAGTTACTCGTGAAAGAATTAGACAAATAGAAGCTAAGGCTATAAGAAAACTTAGGCATCCCAGTAGAAGTAAAAAACTCCGTGATTTCTTAGATGGATAGTAGAAATAACTGAGAGATGATTCTATTAATTACACAATAGAAATCAATAATCCCATAGTTATAAAGGATGAATATTAAATTGAGCTTTACAAAAATTTTTGGAAAGTATTTAAAATCTGAATTAATTGAAAATTTATCTAATTTTGAAATTACAAGGATTCAGATTTATAAAGACATTTCTAAAATAAATGTAGAGCTCTTTTCTAGTGATAACACTGTATCAAAAAAAGTTATACATAAAATACAAAGTACATTAAGGGATAGTTTAAATGTAAAAACATTTAATATTTCTACCAAGTATGATTCAAAACTTTTCAATGAAAAATATTTTAAAGAAATAGTTTTATTATTAGAATTAGAAGGTATACCTGTAAAAGGATTTTTGGATAACTGCATTGTTGAATATTATAATAATTATTTAGACATTCAATTAATTTCTGGTGGATATGAAATATTAAACAATACTCAATGTGTTCCTAAAATTAAAGATATTATTTTAAAAGAATTTGGACTTAATTTAGAAATTAAATTTTCTGGGCAACTTAGCATTAATAATCAAAACAATGTATCTATAAAAAGTATACAAAAAGAAAATATGCCAATATTAATATCTAATTATAATAAAAAAGAAGAAATAAATAAATTAATTAATTCAAAAAGTAATGATATAATCCAAAATACAGTATTGCTAGGAAAAAAGATAACTAAAAAATCAACACTGATGAATGAATTTATTTCAGCAGGAGATAAAGTAACTTTTTGTGGCGATATCTTCCATATTCAGGATTTTAAGACAAAAGATGGGAAAAAAATAATTTTATCAATATACCTAACTGATTATACCGGATCTATAATTATAAAAAAGATATTCGACATTAACAAAAAATCATTGATTGACAATTTTGAGATAGGCAAAACTGTAATTGTATATGGAGAAGTAGTATTAGATAAGTATGAAGAAGAGTTAGTAATAAACCCTATAGATTTGAACTTGGTGTTAAAGGAATATGATGTAGATAATGCGCAAAATAAGCGAGTTGAATTACACGCACATACAAATATGTCGTCTATGGATGGAATACCTTGTGTTGGTGATTTGATAGATTATGCATTTAAATTAGGTCATAGAGCTGTTGCAATAACCGACCATGGAATTGTCCAAAGTTATCCTGAAGCTGCTCAGGTAGTTAAGAAAATTAATAAAAAAGGAACAGGAAGCTTTAAAGTAATCTATGGATTAGAAGCTTATGTAGTAAATAATATTATTAATAAATCTACGAAGGAAGAAATAAAAAATAGTTTTGTAATATTTGATGTTGAAACAACTGGATTAAATGCATCTTTGGAAAGAATAACCGAAATAGGTGCTATTAAAATATTAAATGGGGAAATAATAGATAAGTTTAGCAGTTTTGTAAATCCTAAAAAGATGATATCATATCGAATTACACAACTAACAGGTATAACAAATGAAATGGTAAAGGATGCGCCTACAGAAGAAGATATTATTCCTTCTTTTATTAGCTTTTGTGAAGGATCAGTATTAGTTGCACATAATGCTCCATTTGATATGAGATTTATATGTGCAAGTATGGATAGATTAAATTTAAGAAATAGACTTTTGTATATAGATACTGTTAGAGTATGTCGCAGTTTATTCCCAAATTTAAAGAATCATAAATTAGATACAGTGGCCAAGTATTTTAAATTTGGAGAATTTAATCATCATAGAGCGTTTAACGATGCTGAGATTTTGTCAAAAATATTTTTAAAAATTATTGAGAAGGAAAATTTATCAAATATTGAAAAATGGGTTACATGCATAGATTCATGTGAATCTGAAAAAGAATCTGAGGAATTATTTATAACAGATAGTAAAGAAATCAAACAACTTCCAACATACCATGAATTAATACTTGTAAAAAATACTAAAGGATTAAGAAACCTTTATAAACTTGTATCTGATAGTCATATAGACTATTTTTATAAACGACCAAGGATTCCCAGGAGTAAAATTATTGAATATAGGGATGGCTTAATTATTGGTTCGGGATGTGAAAGCGGTAATCTTTATAGAGCAATTATAAATGGCGTAAACTGGAATGATTTATGCAATATAGCCAAATTTTATGATTTTCTTGAGATTCAGCCATTGGATAACAATTATTTTATGGTTAAAAATGGAACAATTTCTAGTAGAGAAAATCTTCAAGAATATAATCATATCATAGTTAGGTTGGGTAATGAACTTAATATACCGGTAGTTGCTACAGGTGATGTTCACTTTCTTAGGAAAAGAGACATGGAATATAGGAAAGTATTGATGGCAGGTCAGGGTTATAGTGATGCGAACGATCAACCTCCTCTATTTTTTCGTACAACGCAGGAAATGTTAGAGGAATTTAATTATCTTGGTAATGAGAAGTCATATGAAGTTGTAGTAGAAAATCCTAATAAAATAGTTGATTTAATAGAAGATATAGTTCCAATACCAGAAGGAATATATACTCCTGTTATTGAGGGATCAGATGAGATATTAAAAAAAATAGTTTGGAATAAAGCAAAAGAGATATATGGAGATTTATTACCAGAAATAGTAGAAAAAAGATTATTGCAAGAATTAGAATCAATTATTAACCATGGATTTTCAGTATTATATGTTATTGCACATAAATTAGTGGATAAGTCAGCAAGAGATGGATATACAGTAGGTTCTAGAGGTTCAATAGGATCTTCATTTGTTGCTACTATGGCAGGGATTTCAGAAGTTAATCCATTGGTTCCTCATTATATTTGTAAGCAATGCAAAAATGCAGAATTTATAACAGATGGTAGTATTGCATCAGGATATGACTTGCCGGATAAAATTTGCCCATTATGTGAAAGCAAATATTTACAAGATGGACATAATATACCATTTGAAACATTTTTGGGATTTGATGGGAATAAGGTTCCTGATATAGACCTTAATTTTTCAGGTGAATATCAAATGACGGCACATAAATATACAGAAGAATTATTTGGCAAAGATAAAGTATTTAAAGCGGGCACAATATCTACTATAGCAAAAAAGACAGCTTTAGGATTTGTAAAAAAATTCTCTGAAGAAAGATCAGTAGTATTAAACAAAGCAGAGGAATTAAGATTGGCTTCAGGATTTACTGGTGTTAAAAGAACAACAGGCCAACATCCTGGGGGAATGACAATTATTCCGAATGGATATGAAGTATATGATTTTACACCTATCCAACATCCAGCAGATTCAAAAGATAGCGGAATTATAACTACACATTTTGACTTTAATTCATTACATGATACGATTTTAAAACTAGATTTACTGGGACATGATGTACCTACAATGTATAAGTATCTCGAAGACATAACAGGCTTAAAAATTTCAAATATTCCTATGAATGATCCTAATATAATAAAGTTGTTCACATCACCAGATCCAATGAAGATTAACCTTAAAGAAGTTGATTGTGAAACTGGTAGTTTAGGGTTGCCTGAGATGGGAACTAAATTTGTTAGGCAGATGTTAGTAGAAGCTAACCCAAATAATTTTTCAGATCTTTTACAAATATCTGGATTATCACATGGAACAGATGTTTGGTTAAATAATGCTCAAGTGTTGATTAAAAATGGCACTTGTACAATATCAGATGTTATTGGAACAAGGGATAGCATAATGACATATTTAATATATAAAGGTTTGGACCCTAAAGATGCATTTGATATTATGGAAATAGTTAGGAAGGGAAACGCAGACACTTTACTAACAGATGATCATATAAAAAAAATGATTCAAAATAATGTACCGAAGTGGTATATAGAGAGCTGTAAAAAAATTAAATACCTGTTTCCTAAAGCTCATGCAACTGCATATGTTATATCAACAATAAGATTGGGATATTATAAATTATATTATCCTTTAGAATTTTATAGCGTATTTTTGTCAGTAAGGCAAGGGGAGTTTGATGTTGAATCAGCTTTGGGAGGTAAAGAAATTATTCTTTCAAAATTTAATGAATTAAAAGCTAGAAGTGATGATAGAAATAATAGAAATTTGAAAGAAGAAGAATCCAATTATATGCTGCAAATCTTATATGAAATGATATCTAGAGGATATGAATTTTTACCGATCGATTTATATAAATCAGATGCTGTTTTATATAATATTGAAAGAAATAAAATAAGGCTGCCATTTAGATCTCTCAAAGGAATTGGAGATGTAGCAGCCAAATCTTTAGCATATGCATCTAAAAAAGGTAAATATATATCTATAGAAGATTTAGTCCAAAGGACAGGAATATCTAAAACAGTAGTAGATGTCATGAAACAGTTTAATATTTTAGATGGCTTAAATGATACAAGTCAACTAAGATTATTTTAAATATGATAGAGATAAGAATTATACAGTCTCAGGCAAGCCAACTAAGAATATAGGTTCATTAATAAATAGTTATTAAAAAAAAACAGCATATAATCACATCTAACACACGTTAACTTTCTGATTTTACTATCCAGCCCGCGTAGCGGGCTGGATAGTAAAATCAGTATATTTGCTGGATTTAAACATGTTTATAAATTCCATGAACCTACGTTCTAAAAATCTTAAAGAGAGGAATATTAATTTAAATGCTAGATGAAAAGGACTTAAATGGAGAGAATCCCGAATTAGAAGATGATAAAATTAAAGAAGATATTGTATCAGATTTAGATAATCAATCTACCTATCCAGAATATAATTCTTTAACTGAAGATAATGATGAAATGATGCATCAATCAAATCAAAATCCACCTATCTTTGATGTTGGATCTGATGATTTTTTTAATAATGAAAAACAGCAAACTTATGAGTGGGATTATGAAAAATATAGCAAAATGGACAAGTTTTCTAAAACCAAAACAGATAAAAGCAAAGGATTTTTTGTTCTGTCAACAATTTTAGCGTCAATTTTTGGATTATCCTTGATTGTATTTGGCGGGATAAAAATTTCAGATTGGTTAAGATCTTTAAATATTGCTTCAAATTCCCAATATAATAATATAGCAAGTCAAGTAGTAGAGGATGAAGAAATTGTTCCTAAAAATAAAAATTCATCTGATTCTTTGATGTTTACATCGAACATTTCTCCGGCTATTGCAATTGCTGAAAAAGTTACCCCTTCTATAGTTTCAATAATTACGTATGAACAGGTAAGTTCTGGATTTTCTTCCCATAAAGTGGAGTCAGGGGGAGGATCTGGAGTAATTATAAAACCAAATGGTGTAATAGTAACTAATGCGCATGTTTTATTTGATGAACGCACGCGAACAATTAGGTTAATAAAGGTCATGTTAAGTAATGGTAGGGAATATGAAGGAAGAGTGATGGGAGTTGACTTACCTTCTGATTTAGGAGTAGTAAAAATAGAAGCATCAGATTTACCTGCTATTGAAATGGGTGATGCAACTTTCTTAAGAGCAGGTGAGCAGGTTTATATTATAGGATCTCCTGGAGGTGCAGAATATGCAGGATCTATAGCTGATGGAATAGTTTCTGCATTAAAACGCTCTCCGCCTCAAATCAAGGATAGTATTTTTGGAAATGAGAATCAATATATACAAACTACTGTTCCAATAAATAATGGTAATTCAGGAGGAGGAATGGTAGATGTTGCAGGAAAACTTGTTGGTATACCTAACTCTAAATTAAGTGGAGCGGAATTAATAGGATTTGCAATTCCAATGGATGCAGAGACTAAGCGTATTATTGAAGATTTGGAAAAATATGGACGTGTACCAGGTAGGGCACAACTAGGTATTGCTATTATAGCTGAAATAGATGAATTTACTGCTAGAGCTAATGGTGGTATAAAAACTGGGATTTGGATGCAACCTGATCCAGAAAGAAATCCAGCCTGGGAGAATAAAGGAATTAAAGATGGTATATTGCATTCTATGAATGGAGTAAAATTAGAAAGTGCCCAAAAATTAAGAGCTGAATTGAAAAAAAGTAAACCAAAAGATATTGCTAACTTAGTATTATATAGATATGAAAATAATCAAGAACAAGAGATCAAAGTATCTATTCCTCTTGTAGAAGATACAGGAATTGATGTTAATGCAAAAGCACCTAGTGTTAGTGAAAATAGGAGGCAATTTGTAGATCCTCAAAGTCAAAGGATAGAAAATATTTTAAGACAATTTGGGTTAATTCCATAAAATTTATTTTGGTTAATTTTTATATTATAATCTTTGTTTACTATATGATAACTAGATTAGAATATGAGCAGATACTACATCCCACCCGCGTAGAGCGGTGTGGGATGTTTCAATATCAGGCGTCTACATTTCTTATGATCTTTGGGTATTATATAATTTGCTAGTATAATATATACATATTTAGGGTGGTGTCAATCATAATATGTTATAGCAATTTAAAAAATTAACGAAATGGAGCTGTAATATGAAAAAGTATATTTTAATTATTGTAAGCATTATTTTACTTGCATGTTTTTTTCTAATTTTACGTAGCAATGAAGATTGGAAAACAGTACTTATCAATGAAAATAATCCAGTACCTGACAATCATAAGATTAAAGTTGTGAAATTAGAAAATGTTGAAGTAGACAAAAGAATAGTAGGGCCATTGAAGAAGTTATTAAAACAGGGCAGAAAAGAAAATATAAAATTAAAATTAGATGAAGGATATAGAAGTAAAGAATTGCAACAAAAACAACGTGAAGAAAACATATCAAGGCTTATGAGTGAAGAAGGTATGACAGCTGAGCAGGCTTTAATTGAAACTAATAAATACTTTGCAGAAGTTGGTAAAAGTGAGCATCAATTGGGGTTAGCTGTCGATGTTGTTTCAGAGGATTTCCCATATCAAGAAGAAGCTTTTGCAGATACTGATGCAGGAAAATGGTTAGCGGATCATGGACATGAATTTGGATTTATAATAAGATATCCAAAAGATAAGGTAGATATAACAGGAAAAGAGTATGAACCATGGCATTTAAGATATGTAGGAAAGAAAGTAGCTAAAGAAATAAAAGATAGAGGTATCTGCCTGGAAGAATTTATCGAATGTAATAAAAAGTGATCAAGTATTTTAATAGATGTTGTTCTAGATGAAATAAGAGTGACTTGATATTCGCCTATTGGTATAGAATCTAAGGTTTCCTAGTTAAACAAAATAAGGGACTGATGCTACATGCGTCAGTCCCTTTATTTTTTATGGTTAGAAAATATCTTTATGGCAATTTTTTTAATTTAAGCAACTTCTAAAATATAAATACTAAGAACGTAGGTTCATGGAATTTATAAACATGTTTAAATCCAGCAAATATCCTGATTTTACTATCCAGCCCGCTACGCGGGCTGGATAGGGAAATCAAAAAGTTAATGTGTGTTAGATGTGAT
>Ga0099364_10010014_pt1 | contig 13098 bp, 7 predicted proteins | sample TergutTh196P3_FD_73070 | JGI IMG/M metagenome (GOLD analysis project Ga0099364, IMG submission 73070) | Microcerotermes parvus P3 segment gut microbial communities from Pointe-Noire, Republic of the Congo - Th196 P3 | ecosystem: Host-associated > Arthropoda: Insects > Digestive system > Gut ...
TGAACGTTATCCTGAACTCAAAATCTGCCTGCACTGCTGCGGCGGCGTAAGACCGCTCTTGGGCCATCTCGCGGACGCCGGGCTTGACGCTATAAATCCCGTTCAATTTAACTGCGCTGGTATGGGTTTACGCGAGATAAAAAACGAATTTAAAGGGAAGCTGACCTTTTGGGGCGGCGGCTGCGATACCCGCTACGTCCTGCCGAACGCGAGCCCTGAGGATATTGAGGCGCACGTGAAGGAAAACATAGAGATAATGCAACCAGGCGGCGGCTTTGTTTTTCAGCAGGTCCACAATATTATGGCCGATGTGCCGCCGGAGAATATCGCCGCCATGTTCAAAGCAGCGCGGGGATGAAATAATAACGATAAATTGAAAGGGCTTAGGAGCATTTCCTAAGCCCAAAAATTTTATATTTTTATATACCCCTGAAACTGAATTTAAATAGCAGCGGCTTGTCCGTCGGAAGCAGGTATTCCGGGTGGGTGCGGGCTCCCCAGCCGTTGTCGCCTGCCACGCCCATGCGCCGCAGGCTGGCTCGCACGACGGTCTGATACACCGGCGGCAATTCCACGTGGTGGCGGGCGTTCTCTATTTCAAAGGGAGTGTGAGGCAGGGCGGAAAATTCCATGCCGTCACCCGCAAACAACAGGCCGCGTCCCTTATTGTCGCACACTTTCGCCCAGCGCACGCCGGTTTTATTGCCGCTCTCCTGCGGCACTATGTATCGCGAAACTCCGTCAGCGATATTTTCGCGCCACACTCCGAGCCGCGAGCCGCGACTGCGGTCGCAGTAGCTTTCGCCGGGTCCGTTTCCGTACCACTCCAGCCGATCAAAATCAGCGGGAAGCGTCAGCAGCAGGCCGAACTCCGGCATACAGCAAAGGCCCTCGACAGGCTCCCAACTTAGTTCGGCTTCCACCGTACCGTCGCCCGTCACGGTGTAGCGCAGGCGGCACTCGGACGCCGGATTGGTGGGCAAATAGTAGGTGTAGGTAATTCGCGCCTCTCCCCCGCTTTGCTCCACCTTGGGGTTTTGCAGGGCGAGAAGCATATCCTCTTCGGTCATCTCGTGCCCGACATGCGAGGCGTAACGGCTGGCCGGCAGCCACTGAGCGTAGCGGGCGGGCATTTTGTTGCCATAGTCATTTTGAGTTGGGGCACGCCAGAAGTTGGGCATTGGTATGCCTTTCAGCATCTCTCGCCCGCCGTAGACGTAAGAGGCAAGGCCACCGTTGAGCCGCGAGAAAAGGGCCTCAAAATCCGGCCCGCATACGCCGTAGTTGTGTCTGCCGCGCACCAAAACGGCATCACGGCGTCTTATGGCGGCAGGCGCGCCGGCTACCTTCACCGCGCCCTGCCCGAAGGCCACTTCGTGGCCGCGAGCGGCCCAGCGGGCGTCTTCTTTCAGGCGGAAGGATACGTTTACGGCGTATTCGCCGGGCGCGTCGGGCACGGCCAGCGGCAGCACGTATTCCGCGCTTGACAGCGGCGGCACGTCGGCTTGCATACCGACGGAGGCCAGAAGCGCGCCTTCCTTATACAGTTCAACCACGCAGTCATAGACGCCGGTAGGGGTAAAAAGAGCGTGATTGTCTATCCGCACCCTGTCGCCGTCCACCTGTACGGCGATGTCCTGATATACATGCTTAATCTCCATCATAAAGGGTTTGGGCACGCCGTCACCGGTCAAGATACCGTCCGCGCTGAAACTATAGTCCGTGGGGCGTTCGTCAAAATCCCCGCCATAGGCCTGGTAGGGCCTGCCGTAACGATCTTTCGTGAGGATGCTCTGGTCGATAAAATCCCAGATGAAACCGCCCTGGTACAAGGGCTCGCGGCGGGCAAGGTCAGTATATTTATAGATAGCCCCAAGAGTATTGCCCATGGCGTGGGCGTATTCGCACAGGATGTAGGGCTTGTCGCGATGCTCGGCGAGCCATGCCTCCACTTCCGCGGCGGGCACATACATGCGGCTTTCGATATCGGAGGTATCGTTGTAGCGCCTGTCCCACGCCACACCCTCGTAGTGCACCAGGCGCGAGGGGTCGGCTTTTCGGAAAAACTGCGACATTTTATAGATGTTCGAACCGCCGAACGATTCGTTGCCGCAGGACCATATCAAGATGCAGGCGTGGTTTTTATCGCGCTGGAACATGTTGTTCGCGCGGTATAGTATATTGCCGAGCCATTCAGGGCGGTCGCCCGGCACGGCGTCGTTCAAATCGCCAGAGCGCTCCACCGTGTCCCACATGCCATGCGACTCCATATTCACTTCGTCGATGACGTACAGACCGTATTCGTCGCACAAATCGTAAAAGAAGCTATTGTTGGGATAGTGGCTGGTGCGCACGGCATTTATATTGTTGCGCTTCATGATAACGAGGTCGCGCTCAGTGTCCTTTCTGCTCATCACGCGTCCTGTAACGCAGCCGAACTCGTGGCGGTTCGCGCCCTTAAACTCGATGCGTTTGCCGTTTATCCGCATAAGCCCGTCTTTCAGCTCAAAGCGGCGGAAGCCCACTCTTTGGGCGACGACCTCCGTCACTTCGCTTTTTTGGTTTTTTATCTCTATGTCCAAATCGTACAGCTTCGGCCTCTCCGCGCTCCAGAGCAGAGGGGCTTTCACCTCCATCTCGAACACAGCGTCGCCGCGAAGCAGACCCTCTGCGCCGGTCACAGCCCGCCCGTCCAGCGACAGGCTCAAGCGCGCGCTCCCCTCCCCCGCCGCTCGCAGCGCAACGCGCAGCACCGCTTCGTCAAGGTTGTCGCCCAGCAGGGTTTGTATATTTACGTCCTCTATATGCGTGGCCGGAACGGTGTACAACACAACATCACGGAAAATACCCGAAAACCGATAAAAATCCTGGTCGTCAATCCAGCTGCTGCCGCTGAATTTGAACACTTGAGCTGCTAGCTTGTTTTCGCCCGGCACGGCATACGGCGACAGATCGAAGTCCGCCGGGGTGAAAGCGTCGGTTGCGTAGCCGACGTAATGGCCGTTGAGCCATAAGGCGAAGGCGCTTTCCACGCCCTTGAAAGAAACATAAAGGTTGCCCGCCGCCCGCATATCCTCTGGAAGTGTGAAGTATTTCACATAGCTTGCCACGGGGTTGAATTCGGACGGCATCTGACCAGGTTCAAGGACCTCGTGGCCGTCCCAGGGGTACTGCACGTTGGCGTAGTGGGGCACGCCGTAGCCCTCCATCTGGATATGCGCGGGCACGCGGATATCGTCCCACACGCGGCAGTCGTAATCCGTTACCTCGAAGCCGCTTACCGCGCTCTGGTAATTTTTGGCGTAGTGAAACTTCCACAGGCCGTTCAGGCAGTATTCAAATCCGCTTTCGCCGGCGGCGAGTTCGTCCCGATTTCTGAAAAAGCGATGATCTGAGCGTGCGGGAAGCCTGTCTTCGGCAAAAAAACGCGGGTCCGCAAGTTTTTTGTAATCAAATGCCATGTAATTTTCCGCCTTTCAATGTAATATTTCTTCTTTCTATTGTTTCACCGAACCGGCTATGCCTGCGGCAAAGTGTCGCTGCAAGATGAAGAATATGATGATGGTTGGCAGCGTACTCAGCAGCACCGCCAGCATAAGCCCTCCGTAGTCGGTGACATAGCCGCTGGTGAGGTTGGATACCAGTAAGGGCATGGTTATCTTTTTTGCGTCCAATATAATGACCCTGGGCCACATGAAGTTGTTCCAGGCGGTCATAAAGACTATGATCATGGCGGCGGCGTATGTGGAGCGATTGGTCGGTATGTACATACGGAGGAATATCTGCAATTCGCTCAAGCCGTCAATGCGCGCGGCGTCTATTATTTCGTGCGGGAAGCTGCGCGCGCTCTGCCGGAACATCATTATAAGGAACGGCGTTGATATAGTGGGCAGTATCACCGCTGTGAGGCTGGAAAGCAGGCGCATTCTGGAAAACATCTGATACAGCGGTATCATAATGGCCACGAATGGGATCATCATTGCCAAAAGCAGAATCCTCATCACAAAATCCTTGCCCTTGTCGTGGTATATCTCGAAGCCGTAGCCGGCTATGGAGCACACCACCAGCGCGAGCACGGTGAGAACTACGGCGTTGGCGAACGAGTTGCGCATTGCCGTCACCACGTCCTGGCTTGCCAACAGCTTGTTCAGGTTGTTCAGCAGGCTGGTTCCGGGCAGCATGGCCCCGCGCAACACATCAACGCTGTCGTTGGTGGCCGATACGGCCATCCAGTACAGCGGGAATACCGACGCGACCGACGCCAGCGTCAGAAATGCGTATTGAAACCCAATCCCTATTTTTGTTTTCATCGTTTATCACCCACCCGCATCTGAATCAGGGTAAGCACGGCCACCAGCAGCAGGATAACCGCGGAAAGCGACGATGCGTAACCGAAGTTTGAATTGCCTCGGAAACTTACGTTATACAGGTAATGCGACATGGTAATGGTGGTGTTTGCCGGGCCGCCGAAGGTGATGTTCCAGCTTTCGTCGAACAGCTGTAATGTGCCGTTGGTGGACAGGATGGCCGTGAGCAGTATCATAGGCCGCAGCAGCGGCACCGTGATGCGCCAGAATTGCTGCGCGGGGTTTGCGCCGTCTATTCGGGCGGCCTCGTATATCGAGTAGTCGATGTTTTGCAGGGCGGCCAGGTAGAACACCATGTTGTAACCCGTCCAACGCCAGATAAGGGCGAGGATAATGACCATGCGGGCCGTGCCTGTGTTGGCGAGCCAGTTGTAAGGAGCGTCCATTAGTCCGACGCCAACCATGGCGGCGTTCACAAGGCCGTCCCTCGCGAACAGGGTGCGGAAGATCATTGAGTACGATACGAGGGAGGTGGCGCAGGGCAAAAAAATCGCGGTACGAAAGACTCCCTTGAAGCGCAGGCGCGGGTTGTTGAGCATGGAGGCTAGTATCAGCGCCAGTATCAGCATTATTGGTACCTGGATAATGAGGTACATGAAGGTGTTCGACATTGCCCCCAAAAACAGTTTGTCCCTGAACATGCGCGCGTAATTGAAGTAAAGCGGGTCGGCGAACCTGATCCTCGCGCCTGCGCCCGTTTGCAGCGATAGTATCAGAGCGCGTACCATGGGGTAGAAATTCATGACTCCGATCAGCGCGGCGGCAGGCAGCAGAAAAGCCCAACCCGTCAGGCTTCTTTTCCGCTCCATACTCAATTGTATGCCCGGTATCTTGCCTGACACGGAAACACCCCCTTCAAAGTTTTTTGTACGCTTATAAAATCACAGGGGGACCGCCTTTGTGGAACGGCAGTCCCCCTGTTTCATTTATTCATATAGCAAATATATTCACGTTATTATTTCCCTGGCGTATGCCTAGCGCCCCATGGCGAAGTTTACCTCGTCCTCTGCGGCGCGAAGGGCGGCGTCCATATCGGCCCCGCCTAGTATCTGCGTGATGGCAGTGCCAACTGCGTCGCGAGCCTCGTAATAATACACGCCGGTGTTGTTGCTGGGCACTTTGCCGGCGTACTCAATGATCTTGGCGTAGATGGGCTCGTCGTTGAAGAAGGCTTGCGGCTGCTGGTACATGGGACCGGCCGCCGCGGGCATCCAGTTGGCGATTGCGCCGGCCGAGCCGAGGATTGTGGCATAGAACTCCACGCTGCCGCCGAAGGTTTTGGACAGGAAGTCGATGGCGAGCTCGGGATTCTTGCTGCTGCTGGTGACGGCCCAGCTGGAACCGCCGTTAGCCGAGTAATTGGTTGCGCCCTCGACACTGCGGAGCTTAGGCAGGTTGGTCACGTCCCACAGTCCGGCCTGGTCGGCGGCCGCCTGCACGGACCCGAGGATCCAGCAGCCCTGGAGCGTGCCGGCCACGTTGCCCGCGTTAAACGAGCCGATGTACTCGTCCCAACTGTTGTACTCGACAAAGATGCCCGACTTCACCATTTCGCTGTACACTTTGATGCCTGCCTTCAATTCGGCGTTGTCGGCGATGTTGGGGTTGCCTTCGTCGTCAAAAAGGCTGGCGCCTGCGCTCTGCATGATCATCATTATATGGTCGTTGCTGCCGGCGGTGCCGGAGAGCATGGGTTTGCCGGTATGGGTAAGCACGTGCTTTGCCCTCGCGATGAACTGGTCCCAGGTTATGTCAGTGAAGTCTTCCGCAGCGTAGCCGGCCTCGGCAATCACGTCGGTGCGCACGAGGTTGATGGCGCAGCCGTTGTCAAACGGCACGCCGTAGTTCCTGCCGTCCATGGTGGAGAATGCCACGACTCCTGCGGGAAACTCGCTAAAGGGCACCGAGGAACCGGTGAGGTCGTAGAACAGTTCGGGATAGCTTTGCATGTTCTTCTGGAAGGCGTTGTTCTGGCACAGGAAGATGTCTGGCAAATCGTCCAAAGTGTTTGAGTTGGCGATTGTGATGAGTCTGGTCTGGAGATCGTCCCAGGGCACTTCTTCGATGATGAGTTCAAACTCCGGGTTGATTTGCTTATAGACCTTCGCGGCTTCTTCCATGGCGTAGAGGTTGAAAGCCGGGTCCCAGCACCACACCCTCAGCGTGTTGCCTTCGGCGGCCAGTGCGGGTGCTACGCCAAACAGCGAAACGGCGAGCATAAGAACCATAATCAGCGCGACATACTTTTTCATCGAACTTTCCTCCTAATAATATAATTGTTGTTTCGCGTGAATTGTTTGTTGCGGCTTATCCGCCGCCTGAAACTAAAAAAATTATATTACATTCTCCCAGCCATGACAAGCTGTTTTATCCGGTGTTTTCCTGCGAGGCGTTTGGACGATTCCTGCGTTATTATCCGCTTCTTAACTGCCGCTTATATGGTGATTGTAAGGTTATTGATCCCGAACGTTTCACAGTAATCCATTTTTTTAACAGCGCCCGCAACCATTTTCAATCCGAGGAAATCCATGCTGCGCAAAGCTTCGCTTAAAGAAAAACTTCCTGTATAACCCGTTAATAAATAAACTGCTGTTATGCAGGTTATTCACTTTATCGCCTCAGTTTCTGCAATTTGTTATTCTAATACTTTTAGGGCGTCCGCTTGCGAGGGATAAGTTTCCAGCACGTTCTCAAAGCCTGTCATAACGATAATCTCCCATATCGCGGGCTGGATACCGGTTACAAGCATCTTGCAGTTCGCCGTTTCGGATTGATCCGCAGCTATCAGCAGTACGCGGAGTCCGGCGCTTGACACATAATCGCAGTCTGCCAGATCAATAATCAGCTTCCCTTCTTTGGGAATAGCCGTAATAATAATTTCCTGCGCTTCTCTTGAGCCCATGTCATCAAGTTTTCCGCTGATTTCAAGAATATCTACCGAAAAGTTCTTTTTTTTTTAATTTCCATATTTTCGATGTCTCCTTATTTACTCGTGATACTTTACACAGTTTTGAATTGCTTCGTCAAAGTGAGAATATTTTGTCCGTCCAGGCGCTCATAGTACATGCTTGTCACAAGTTTTTTCGCCATAAAAATGCCCAGTCCGCCCGGTTCGCGTTCCCTGATCGGCAGGCCAATGTCGGGATCCTCGCGCAATAACGGATTCCAGGGCATTCCCTCGTCCTTGAAACGCACAACAATCTGCTGCGGACTGTCCCCACCCTCAGCCTGAATGCGGACCTTTCCTGTTTTTTCTTCTCCGTAAGCGTATTTGGCGATATTTACGTAAATCTCCTCGACCGCTACCAAAAGCTGATTACATTCCTTTTCCGAACATTTCGGATTTAGAATCGCCGCCAGCCTCGTTTCGATGAATTCCAACACCTCAGGCAAGCCGTCCATCGCTGCCTCGATACATAGATCCGGCAAATATAAGAGGCTCAGCATAGTTATGTCGTCATGTTGCGGCGCGCCGCCTGAGAATATGCGGAGTTCTTTTTCAACGCACTCCAGGAGGGCGGAGGCAGATATGGGCGCAAAAAGTTTTACGTTGCTGTTTAAGGCTTCCAGCAGTCGTTCCTCTCCGAAAAATTCTCCGTTTGAATTTTCCGCCTCTGTGACGCCGTCGGTGTAGAGGAAAAGGCAGTCACCCGCATCCAACTGCAGACGTTCCTCAATGTAACGTATATTTTTCCTGCCGCCGAGAACAAAGTTTGATCGTATTTTTAGAAAATCGAAACGTCCATCAGCCTGCCGCGCTCTTAAAATACATGGCGGGTTGTGCCCGGCGTTAATAAGAGCGACCGCCCCCGTACGCAGGTTCAGTACAGCCATGAACGCCGTCACGAACATCCTGGCTTTGTTGTTATCACAAAGCTGATTGTTGACGATTGCAAAAACGCTGCCTAAGTCGGGTTCAATATGCGCGTCGATTCGTAAAAGTGTTCTGGCCACAACCATAAAGAGCGCGGCGGGCACGCCCTTGTCTGATACGTCGGCAACGAGAATCGCAAGGCGGTCATCGTCAATCATGAAGAAATCGTAAAAATCTCCCCCCACTTCATTGGCCGGGAATACCGAGGCGCAGAGGTCAAATTCGCTAAGGCCGGAAAATGCGGGAGAAACCGAGGGAAGCATGGAAGCCTGAATTTCGGCGGCAACCCCCAGTTCGGCGGCGGTTGTGTTGAGGCGGCAAATGTACTCCCTTAAATCGGCGCTCATTTGTTCGAGGGTTTTTGCCAGGCTTCCAAGCTCATCACGGGTGTCCAGTTGAACTGAGATGTTCAGATTTCCGGACCCGATCTCCCTTGCCTTTCGGGAGAGATAGTCCAGTGGTTTATTGACGAAACGGTCAAGCAGGAGCCATATTAAGGCTGAAATTATAACGCAACCGGCAAACAGCAGCAGCGTGACATTGCGCGAATGCCGTTCGATGGTTTCGAACAGTTCATCCTCCGGGACATTTACCAGAAAGAACATACCATTCTGATGCATGCTGCTGAACGAGAGATATTTCTTACCACGGATGACGTTCGTGCCGTTATCCAGCAGACTCTTATCGAACCAGGGCAGGGTTGAGAGCGGCTGCCCGTAGTTTTCCGTCATGTCGTCGCCGCTCTGCGCTAGGATGTAATCATAATCAATATTGGCGAACAGGACGAAACTTCCGGGCGTCGGCCTGATGGACGAAATATTGCGGGCAATGTCCTCCAATCGCCAATCCAAAGTCGACATACCAATCATTTTTCCGGAGTTGTCGAAAATTCCAGACCCTACGGTCATCACCTCTGAAAACATTTCGTTTACATGCGGCAAGGCAAAGGCAACTCTCAAATCCCCCGGCTCCAACTGCCGTTTGAGTTCGGCATACCATTGCCGGGAATGATAGTTGTATTGCTCACTTTCAAAAGCCTCGCTTATAACGGGATTGTCTTCGTTGCGAATGACGTAAAAACAAACTCTTTCCCGTGCGGGGTCCAGCTGCCAGGGTTCATACCAGATGCCCCCGCCGGCAGCAAGCGGATTGTCCCGAAAATATTCGATAAGCGCAAGACGGATGACGCGAGGATATCTATCTGCCGTTCGATGGTAGAGTGAACCCAAGGTGGCCAGTTTGACGGTATTATCTATCAATTGAGCGGCGGCTGCCTCAAAGCGTAAACGCTCAATATCGACAAGCGCCTGGCACTCTTTAACCTTGAGTTCCTTATAGCCGGCCAGAATGTTCGCCGACCGCAGGGATATCAACAATGCCATTAGACTGATCACGAAAACCGTGACCAGCGTCATCTTCGATTTGATAGTCTTCATAGCGTTAAGTGTAACATATTGCGCATGACGCGCGAGGCTAATGTACTCCGTCCGGGCCTGTGAAAATTGGGGCTGTAATCATCTAACGTTACAGCCCCTTTGATTTGTGAAGCGCGTTATTTGCAAGCAAGCTTATAGATTATGGCGATTTCATCCCTTGTAATCGGATTAAAATAACCCAGTTTATCACCGTTATTCATGGGACATTTTTTTGTCAGCAGAGGAATATCCTCTTCTTTTGCGCCGAGTTCCTTAAATGTCGTGGGCATTCCGATACTTTTGAAGAACGCTTCCATGCGGTCTATTCCCTCAAGTGCCGTGCCCGCGGGGTTACGGAAGTCCATATCCACTCCGAAAACACGGACGGCAAGCTGCGAGAAGCGGGCTGCGTCATGTTTATATTGATATCTGGAAAACGCGGGCATTATCACAGCCAGCCCCGCCCCATGGGCGACGTCGTACAGCGCGCTGAGTTCCATCTCAATCATGTGCGAGCTCCAGTCGGAGTCGCGGCCAAGACCGACCAGGTCGTTGTGTGCGATGGTCGACGCCCACATGATATTCGCCCTTGCGTCATAGTTTTTTGGCTCTTTCAGCGCGATTGGCACGTTCTTCACTATAGTACACAAAACGGATTCGCAAAGCCTGTCGGTGAAATCGACGCCCTCCGTCGTCGTTAAATACCGCTCGAAAACATGCGCCATAATATCCACAGCGCCGCAGGCTGTCTGGTATGGAGGCAAGGTATATGTAAGCTCTGGGTTTAAGATTGAAAATTTAGGGCGAAGCATCTCAGCGACATAAGCGCGTTTGAGAAGACCGTCCATCTTTGTTATAACCGAGCCGTTGGACCCCTCGCTCCCCGCGGCGGGAATAGTGAGAACAACACCCAGTGGAAGGGCTTTTTCAGCTTCGGCTTTGCCTTCGTAAAAATCCCAGAAATCGCCGTCATACGGTACGCCTACAGCGATGGCCTTCGCTGAATCAATGACGCTTCCCCCGCCCACGCTCAAAATCAGGTCAACATTTTCCTTGCGGCAAATGTCGATTCCCTCGTAGACTAAACCGTCGCGCGGATTGGGAACCACGCCGCCAAGCTCGCAGAATTCGATCCCTGCTTTTTCGAGCGATCCTCTGATTCGCGCGAGCAATCCGCTTTTTTCCGCGCTGCTTCCGCCGAAATGCAGCAATACTTTCTTTGCGCCGGCGCTCTTGACAAGATCGCCTGCCTCCAATTCCGCGTCTTTCCCGAAGACAAAGCGCGTTGGCGAATAAAAATTAAAATTGTCCATGTTGTGCCTCCTGTCTTTTTTTGTTTTCTTTTATACATTTTGATTCCAATATTACATCATTATGTTTCGTTTTGATAGTCATATGGCATAATAATGCGAGGTTCCCCACGCGCGTTTCCTTATTAACATTTTTTGGCGACATCCGGCACTATACAAAATAAAATTCGTTACGTAAAATTACGATAAGCATCAGAGCGCCAGGAGGACGTACATCGTCCTCGGCATAAGGATTGTATCAAATCGTTTTCCCTAGGAGGAATGGCAATGAAGTTTTCAAAGTGTGTGAAATTGATCGTTGGGTTGTCTGTAATGATCGCGGTGCTTGCCCTCACGCTGTTCGCAACATTGGAAGCCGGAGCCGCTTCAAAGCCCCCCACCGAACACACGTTACGCGAGAACGCGAAATACCAGGCCGCGCCTTTAGACTACACCGACGTCAGGGACGCGGAATGGGCCGAAAGAGGTTTTATCGCGCGCGTCGCAAAGGGCGAGACTGAGCCTCTGCGTATCTTGTATGATGATGGGTCGGTCGCTTGGGACATGGGTCGGTATGCCTTTATCGGCGGCGACGTTTCGGAATTCGGCCAATTTCCAGACACGGTGAACCCGAGCCTCTGGCGGAATGCCGTCCTGAACACCAACTACGGGCTATATGAAGTCGTTTCCCGCGACTTCGGCGGTGAAGTCCGATCTATATATCAGGTACGCGGCTATGATCTGGCGAACATGAGTTTCGTGGAGACGCAAAACGGATTCATCGTGGTCGACGCGCTTACCTACAACGAAGCGGCGGGCGCGGCGGTGAGGTTATTTTACGACCATCTGGCGGAGGAGAAGAAACACAAAAAAATCCACACCGTCATTTATACGCACAGCCACCTTGACCACTTCGGAGGTATAACGGGCATACTCGAGAGCGGGATGACGCCGGATTCGGTGGAGATAGTCGCTTCGGCCGGATTCATGAAAGCGGCCATATCCGAAAATATGACTGCCGGGGGGGCGATGCTGAGACGCGGTACGTGGCAGACCGGATCCCTGCTCGGGCAGATCGAAATTCCGGAGGGGCACGGCCAGGTCAGCACCGGGATAGGTATCGGCATAGCCAGCGGGACAAGCAGTCTTGTGCCTCCAACGAAAGTGATTGAGCAAGACGGCTCCGCCTGGTTCGACGGAACCGAAGCCGAATTTATCCTGGCGCCCGACACCGAAGCCCCGGCAAGTATGGTTATGATGTTTCCGGACTATAACTCGATCGCCATCGCCGATATGTGCGTCCAGAGCCAACACAACATCCTCACGCCGCGCGGCGCACAACTGCGGGACCCGCTTGCCTGGAGCGACGCGCTCGACAAAATTATGCGGCAGTGGATAGACACCGAACGGGCCGATTCTGTCTGGGGAGGACACAACTGGCCGCGTTGGGGCAGCGACGCTGTGGCGGAATATATCGGCAAACAGAGCCGCCTGTTTCGCTTCATTCACGATCAAACCGTCTTTCTGTTGAACAAAGGTTGGGATATGAGAGAGATCGCGGAGGTCCTAATATTACCGCCGGCCCTGGGAAAGGAGTGGTTTAGCAGAGGCTATTACGGCGTAACGATATTTAACGTCAAGGCCGTCTACCAGAAGTACCTGGGCTGGTTCGACAATAACCCCGTTTCACTCTGGAAGCTCCCCGACGCAACATACGCCGCACTCTACGCGAGGTACCTGTCACAGTCCGGCGGCAGCCTGCTCGAAGCGGCGCGCCTGGCGTACGCGGACGGACATTACCGTTGGGTGATTGAGGCGCTCGACCTTATCCGCCTCGCGCCCGACGGGTGGGACGCGTCAGTATATGCCGAGGCGACGGACCTCCAGGCCGACGCGTTTGAACAGATGGCCTACGCGGCGGAGAGCGGCGTCTGGAGAAATTATTTCCTGACCGGAGCCTGGAGAAATCGCGACGCCGGATTCCGGAACCTTCTCGATACGGCGCAGATTGCCGCGATCAGCCCGGATACCGTGAGCAGCATGGAAACGAAACAGATACTCGATATGTTGTCGACGCAGATAAACGGTTTAACCGACGCTTCTTCTTTCACTGGAACCGTACTATGGGATATTGACGGATACAAATACCAGAC
>Ga0099364_10010015_pt1 | contig 13095 bp, 15 predicted proteins | sample TergutTh196P3_FD_73070 | JGI IMG/M metagenome (GOLD analysis project Ga0099364, IMG submission 73070) | Microcerotermes parvus P3 segment gut microbial communities from Pointe-Noire, Republic of the Congo - Th196 P3 | ecosystem: Host-associated > Arthropoda: Insects > Digestive system > Gut ...
TTTTATCACTTGATGTAGGAATGAATAATTTGTTAACCTCAATCAACAATGTCGGGCAAAGCCCTTTCATTGTTAATGGAAAACACATTAAATCTTATAACAAGTTTTGGAATAAACTACTTGCTGATGCTAAATCGTTTGTAGGAATAGGAATAAGTAACAGACAAAAACGTCTACAAACCAAAAGGATGAATTGGATGCACGACAAGATGCATCAGATTAGTAGGTTTATAGTGAATTATTGTGTTAAACATGATATAGGACGCATCATCATAGGTAAAAATGATGGATGGAAACAAGAGATTAATCTTGGTTCAAAAACAAACCAAACTTTCGTGCAGATTCCTTTTGTTAAAGTGATTGGAATGATTAAGTATAAAGCGGAATTAGTTGGAATTCAAGTTGAAGTGACTGAAGAAAGTTATACTTCAAAGGTTGATCACTTTGCTTTTGAAGAAATGAATAAGCAAGAAACTTATCTCGGAAAACGAGTTAAGCGTGGTTTGTTTCGAAGTTCAGCAGGAAAGTTACTAAATGCTGACGTGAACGGTGCAATAGGCATCGCAAGAAAAGTAGTTGGGAATTCTTTTGTAAGAGAGATACTCAATAGAGGGTTCGGGAGTAACCCAGTTAGATTAACAATCTAATAAATGTTTATAGTATTTAGTATAATATTGTAAATAATCTCCTTTATAATGTAAACAAAGACAAAGCAAAAATAAATAAACTGATTTCAGATAATATTAGCAAGAAAAAATTTAATAAAAAATAACTATGGCATTTACAACAGATAAACAAAAGATAGAAATGACAAAATTTTCAACATTAGAAGAATGGCTTGATACTCAATACCAAGAATATCGTGAGTATTTATCAAATTTGAATGAAGGTTTTTTTAATAGAACAATTTTTGCTTCTAAAGAAAAGAAAGCGGAAATGAAAAGAAACTATGACCAAGCCGAGAAGGAATTAAATTCAATAATTAAATCAATTCCTATATTAAAAATTATACCTCAAAAATTTTTTGTGGTTCTTAATATAACCGATTCGCAGTTAAAAAATCAAATAAAAAAATATAATCAATTTTTAGATGTAATGGAAAACAATTTTATAGGTATGTTTTCAAGACACGAATATGAATTTGCTACGTATTTATTTAATTTTTATTTGAAAAGTGGTAAAATTAAGGGTAGAGATGCAGTTATATATAATGCTGCAACTAAAGATTACTATCAAAGATTTGATTTAGAAAAATTTACTTCCAAAGGAGAAGAATATTTACAAAATTGTATAAATTGTATAAATTGCGAAAAAAGTGCAGGTTGTGTGGGTTGTAAAAATTGTAAAAACTGTTTTAATTGTTACTATCTCACAAATCATTATAATGAAAAAGGAATTAGTAATATATAAATAACTATGGCATTTACAACAGATAAATTAACAGCATATAATCAAAAATTAATAGAATCAACAAAGAAAAATATAGAATCAATCTTGGCAAAAGCACCTTCTGATCCTGTTAAAATTTTTGACCCATCAAAAAAGGATAAAACAGGTAAACCTGTTGTATCGGGCTTTGAACCAATAAAAATGATTAAAAAGATGATTGATTTGGATGAACCTGATGCATTATGGAATTTATTAGAACCATCTGAAAATGTTGAGAATTTGTTAGTGCCTTTTAATTTAGAAGTTGTTGTGCAGATGCTAAATTTGTATAATGAACTTAATGAAAGAATAACAGCATTAGAAATGAAGGTAATGGGTGCAATATCTACTTTGCAAACTAATGTGAATAATCAAATGCAACAACAAAATCAGCAGAACGCTACTAATAATGCTAACATAGAAGCACAATTAAGTGCTATAAATGGCAAATTAAGTAATTTAGAAAAACGAATTTCTGATTTGGAGGCATAATATGAACGATTTAATATCAAGAATAGCAGAAAATAATAATTATGAACACTATAAGAAAGATTATATAGAGGTTTATGGTTTAATCGTGGAAAACAATGACCCACTTTTTAGAGGTAGAATTAAGGCAAAAATTTTTGGTTATAATGAAAGTATTCCGATAGATGAAACATCTTGGATTTCGCCTAATTATAGTTATGTTTATGCGGGCAAAAATGGTGGTGGAACTTTTTCATATCCTAAAAAAGACCATATTATAAAGATTTCGGGAACAGATCAATATCATTTAGAATATAATGTTATAGTAGAATTAAATGAAACATTAGTTGAAATGTTAGCACATAGTTATGAAAATACACAAGTTCTAACTTATGATGAGGATGAAGATTTGCTTGTGATTTATACTAAAAATTATTATCTGAAAACGGAATCTCAAAGTGATGGTGGAGTTTTAATTTGGAATAAGGGTAGTTATATAAATATTTCAAACAATAATAATATTCATATTCAACATCAAGGTGATCCGAGCCATATACATTTATTAGATGATTTAATTCATAATTATGCAAAAGATAAACATCATATTGATACTGATACATCGTTGATTGAGGCACCATCGCTCCATCAAGTTGATTCGTGGGATGTTCGTCTTGGATACTATGCATCTGGATCAAATTTCAGTGCGACTAAGTGCGAGATGCTAAAAGTGTTATTATTAGGTATAGCAGGTGTTGTGGACACTAAATTAACACCTCCGTCACCAATGGCAACAAATCTCGTTAATTCTATGATGGATATGGTTTGTAGCGAAACTGTGAAAATTGCGTTTTAATCATTTTTATATAAATATTTAATATTTTTTATTATTTTTGTAAAAAATAATAGTAATATGAGTAATAAACTAATAGACAAATATCCCCATATACCTTTTAGAAAAAATTGGAAGTTAAAACAAAGTTCGTTGCTATTGTTGGGACAATGTGAGGCGTATATTGATGCTATAAAACGCACTCCTATATTGCCTAATTATTATCAAAAGTTGCGTCAATTATCGTTGCGTAAAGGTGTTCAAGCGACTACTGCTATAGAAGGCAATACACTTACAGAAGAAGAAATTCAGGCAATTATTGATGGTAAAAAATTGCAACCGAGTAAGCAGTATCAGGCAAAAGAAATAGAAAATATGGTAAATGCTTTCAATAAATTGTTTCGGCAAGTCGTATATGATAAAGAAATTAATATCATAACTGAAAAATTATTGTGCGATTTTCACAAAATGATAGGTGATGGATTGGGAGAATTTTTTCCTGCAATACCAGGTCAATTTAGAAATAGAAACGTAACAGTAGGTACTTATAGATGTCCTGATTATACGGATGTTAAAATGTTAGTTGAAAATTTTTGTCAATGGATGCATGAAGAATTTCATTTTGGAGATAAAAACCGAAGTTTTTTAGATGTTATTATTCAAGCAATAGTATCACATTTATATGTTGAAATTATACATCCTTTTGGTGATGGTAATGGCAGAACGGGTAGGTTAATAGAATTTTATATTTTATTGCGAGGCGGTTTGCCTGATGTAGCATCACATATTTTATCAAATCATTATAACGATACAAGAGTAGAATATTATCATTATCTTAAATCTGCAACTCAAAAAAGAGATTTAACGGATTTTATAGAATATGCGATTGTCGGTTTGCGAGATGGTTTATCTCAAACATTAAAACGAATACAAAAAGGACAATCAGAAATAACTTGGAAAAAGATGATATATGATAAATTTGATGAAATAAATGGAAAATATAAAAAAAATACTACAGATAGATTGAAGAAATTAATTTTAGAATTAGATATGAATTCTGAAATTATTCCATCAAATATTCCAAAAATAGTTATCAAATCGGCAAAATTCTATAATGACGCTTCATTGAAAACAATAAAAGCAGATATAAAAAGATTAATAGATTTACAATTAATAAAAGAGATTGAAAATAAATTATATCCTAATACTGATATTTTGAGCGTTATGTTTTCACAGCAAATAGCAGAATAACTACTCTAATATTTTTTTGCTTACATCGTTTTAATTTTTTTCTTATTAATGTAATATGGGAAAAAATATAGTAATTTTATTTTCGGGTGGAATTGATTCACATTGCCTTTATGAATTAGCAAAACGAGATAAAGATGTTAAAAATATCAAACTTCTTTATTATAATTATGGCTCGCCTGTTTGTAAAACAGAGATGCAAAGAATCAAAAATAATTTAGGAGATGATAAAAATCTTGTTATCAGAAACATTGATTGGTTTGATAATTCATATGATGGTTTGATGTCCAACAAAACAGAAACAACCAAAGGAAAAATATTTATTCCTGGTAGGAATTTAGTGTTTGCTGTTTTAGGGGCGTGTCAATATTTGCCTGATGAGATATGGTTAGGTGCAACTTATTATGAGAACATTCCTTGCGGCACTGATAAAAATTTAACATTTGTTAATTATGCCACAAACACATTAAATTATGTGTTAGAACCATTTTTAGAAAAACCATTAACAATTAGATTTCCACTATATGAAAAGAAATGGGATAAAACAGAAATAGTTAATTATATGTGTGGTTTAGGTTTAGATGAAATAGTAGTAAAATCTATTTCATGTAATAAGCCGCTTGAAAACGGAAAAGAATGTGGACAATGTTATCAGTGTTTGAAAAAGTTTCTTTCTATTTATGGTTCAAAATATCAAGATTTAGTAAATAATATTTTTGTTATACCTTGTTCTATAGTTGATTTATTATTTAAGAATGATTGGTTTCAGAGTTTTTTAGATGATTTAATTGATAATCATAAAAAAGGAAAGATTGATAAATACGCTTATTTCAATATGGAATTTCCAGTATTGTATAAAATGTTAAGTAAATGGAATCTATTAACATTTGAAAAATATTTAGATGATTTAAAAGATATTTGTGATAAATATGAAGAATATAAAAAAGAATACATGGAGTTAAATTGATATGCTAATAGTAAAAAAAGACAATTTGCTTAATGCAGAACAATTTCTTGGTTTGGATGAAAGCGTATATCCAAATGATTCATTAATATTAGAATTAATAGAAAACAAAGAAATTGTTGAAAATGAAGATGGTAATTTTGTTTCGCAAAATATCTATATTAAAGATGAAACTTTTGATATAGGTGATTTCATAATATTTGATAAATATGATGTTGCTGTTGAAATAATTTATGAAGGATGGATTCATCATGATTATTATAAAATTACGGGATATGAAGATATAAGATTAAAAAATTAAAATGCTAATATTATCATCAATAGTAAACATACAGCCAGAGTTATTTGATTTTGTTATTGAACACAATGATGAAAATCCTGATAATAAGTTTAATTTTTTGTTCACTTATTATTATGCAAGCAATAAAGGTATAACAAAAAAATTGAAAGAATTACAACATAAAAGAAACTTTAAGAGTTATTTAGATTCGGGTGTTTTTTCAATGTTGTATTCTAAAAAAGGCAATTTCATTGTAACATTAGATGGGTTGATAAAATATTATCATGAGAATAAAGATTTATATGATTTTGTTTTCAATTTTGATATAGGAACATATAAAGAGCAGATTGAAAATTGGAAAGAGATGTGGCGACAAGATGTGCCTTGTATTCCGATATTTCATTCAAGGCAGAATAGAGGTGGTTTCCCAATTAATTCTGAAGTGTATGATGCAGTAATGGATAACAATCCGTTTGATGAAACAGGATATATGGCGATTGGTTGTTATGATACAAAAGAAGCAGAATCATTTGTATCATATTGTAGGCAAAATAAATTAACATTGCCACGCATACATGGTTTGGGTTTAGAAAATCCATTAGAAACGTTAAAAGTTCCTTTTTATAGTGTAGATATTTCATATATACGTTCATCAGAATTAGGAAGGTTGCATTGGTTTGATTATGATAAATTTATAGTTAAAACAGGCAGAGAAACAAGATTAACAAAGATGGGATTAAAGATATTAGAGATATTTGGAATTAATGCAAATGATTATCTAAATCAACATTACATTAAAAAAGGCGAAACGATGCGAATTCCCGCTGTAAATAGGAGTATTTTAAATATAAAATTAAGAATAGATTTACAAAAACTCTACACTGATATTTGGAATAGTAGAGATGTTTTTTGGAAAATAATATAAGGAAAAAATAAAAATGAGAAGAGAAATTGATTTCATTGTTGACCACAATCAAGAACCAAATTTTAAGATTAGATTAGCTGGTCAATTTAATCATGAATTATGTGATTATTATAAGAAAAATAATGATGCACAAATATGATACAAACTCATATGGAAATGGAAGTGCGACATTTGAAGATATTTATAATGTCTGTAGAGGGCAACCTTTTGTATTGACGTTAGATGAGTTTCAATTAGCAAGAACGATAGATGAAGAAAAAAAGGAACAAATAAACAATTCATTAAAGCATATATGGGATATTTTAGATAGTGGCAAGTTTTCTATAATAAGATTTAATGAATATGTGTCATGGCTATTTTTTCTTATTGAAAGATTACAACGCACATTGTCATCAGGATTTAAAGTAAAGGATGGAAAGGTTATAGGTAGTTATATAGATTTTTGTAATATGAAAAATTCAAAATCTGGTGAAAAAGACTATTATGGAAATAGTATAGGATATGATAATTATGACTTTAGTAATATAAAAATAGATGATACAACAAAACAATTTATTATGAAGAATATTGATGATGATGACGAAGAGTATGATTCTGAAGATATAAGTTTTTTAGAAAAAAAATTATTTGTAAACGATTACGAAGTAAATTATATTTACAAAGTAGTTGATCATTTAAATGTTACAAAAGCACAATTTTGTGAAAAATTTTTAACAATGAATGGATATGAAACGATTGATTTTTTAAAAGATGTATATAAACACTGTTTAAAACCAAAAGTTGTTGATTGTTCTAAAGCGTTAATTTTTGTGATTGGAAATTTAGATGAAGTATATACGATGGCAAAGAATTTTAATCCTGATATTAATGCAGATGAGTTTAACGAATTATCATTAAAAATAACTTTACCTGATGTTAAGAATGCTTTATTAAGACGTTTCCGTAGTGAACAGATTAGTAGATTAGGGAATAATCATATCATTTATCCATCATTTAAAGAAAAAGATTTTTATGCAATAATTGATATTGAGTTAAATAAAATACGTGACGAGGTTAAGAAATTATATAACATAGATGTTAATTTTAATGAAAATATAGCGAAGTTAATATATAAAGAAGGCGTGTTTCCAACGCAAGGATGCCGTCCTGTTTTTTCAACGATATATGAAATAGTTCAAGCAAGGTTGGGTAAGATATTTGTTCAATTATTTAGTAAATCTAAAACACAAACAAACACTATTAATTTTGAAGTTTCAGATGAAAATTTAAGAACTTTATCAAAAGAAATTACGATTGATATTATTTGTTATAATGATAAAAAGAAAAAAGAAGTGGTAAAGTTTGAAGAAAAAGTTCCATTAAAACTCGCTAAATTAGTGGAATCAACGAAGGATGACCAACAAGCAATTACGGCAGTTCATGAAGCAGGACATTGCATTTGTGAAATAGTTTTAAAGAAATCTATTCCATCACAAGTTGTTTCAGTGACATCAGATACTTTTAGTAGTGGATTTACTTATACAAGAGATGATTATGAATATATGTCAAAGGATATGGTAATAAATGAAATTGCCGTAATGTTTGGTGGAATTGTTGCAGAAGAGATAATATTTGGTAATGATTATATTACAAATGGTTCATGTAATGATATTACAACTGCGAGTTCTTATGCTCAAAATTTTATAACGCAATATGGGTTCGGCGATTATCCTGTTTCGCTTGCATATGAAGAAGTATTATCTTTAAATGATGGTTTTGTGAAGCGAGAAGAACATCTTAATTTATTAAAAAAATGTAAGGGTATTGCGATGAAAACTTTGATGTCACAGATGGATTTGTTGATGGCAATTTCAAAGTATTTAGCAGATAATTCAAGTATAAATAATGATAATATAATCAAATTTATAAAAAAACATGGTAAAGATATAGACATAAAAGTATTGCAAAGCTCAAAGAAAAATATATATTATAGAAAAAAACTTATGGGGAAAATTTAAATAATGAATAGACAAGAAGCATATAACTTACTTGAACTTCAACAAGGTGCATCAGATGAACAAATAAAGAATGCTTATAAACAAATGGCAAAAAAGTATCATCCTGATATAAATAAAGAAGAAGGTGCAGAAACAAAATTTAAGGATATTAATCAAGCGTATTCCATATTAACGGGTAAAGAACAACAAAAGGCAAATGAATTTGGTGGTAATAATCCTTTTGATATGTTTAGTGATATGATGGGAATTAATATTAACTTTGATTTTGGCGGTGCTTGGGAATCAGTTAATGGTAGAAAAAGGGTGCCGAAACATGGTAGTAATATCAACATAAATTTAATGCTAACAGCAGAAGAAATGTTTTTAGATGTTGAAAAAGAAATAAAGTTTTCGGCTCATAAACATTGTAAAAAATGTGATGGCACAGGAAGTTTAGATAAGAAATTAGATAATCAAGAAAAGTGTAATTATTGTAAGGGGACGGGGATGGTAACTCATGTTATGAGAACTGGATTTGGGCAACATATCACGCAAAATAGTTGTAAGCATTGTGGTGGATTCGGAACTTTATTAAAAAATAAATGTAATAGTTGTCAAAATGGATTAGTGCCTGAAAATGAGACGTTAAAACTTAAAATAAGTAAAGGTGATTATTTTAAGAAAAACAATCAATTTGTTAATGGATTTGGACATGCAGGCGAATTTGGTGGCAAGCGAGGTAGATTAGAAATAAATTTAATTGTAGATAAACAAAGTTTAAATAATTTTGATTTCAATAGAATAGAAATTAAGGATAAGTAATATTTACCTCTTCAAGTATTAGATACTTGAAGAGGTTTTCTATTTAAGAAAGTGAATCACCCACGCACCTAAAGGTGCGGGGCTTCCGATAGGAAGTCGATTTACCAGACTAAGTTATCAGAAATGTTAACTACGATATTTGGGTCATAACACCTACGGCTGTTGGTTCAGGCTGTTGCTCTGTTGCTTGCAATTAAGTAGAGTTGAAGGGTAAGATTCGGTGTTGCAAGCGTAAAAAGCCCTTATATCATTGTCGAGAACAGGACGGAAAAGTGTTGTGGTAAAAGCAACATAATACGCATAACCCACCTTATGAGTGGAGGTCGTGTAACTTGAGAGTATACACGCATTAGTAGAAAGCAGGGTGTTAAGCCCTGCGACTACTTTTATCCCACGACCCTAAAGGGTCGGGGTTTTAATGAATTTTATAAAATAATATTATTTTCTTTTGAGAACTTTAGTATGTCTTTTAGAAAGTTCTCTTTTGTTGAGTTTATGGGTTACGCCTTTATTATCCGTGTATTCAGGATCAGCAAACATAGCATAATGTTTTGTCATTGCGGTTTCTTGAATTTCTATTTTAGATAAAGCATTCTGTACATCTACTTTTAGAAATTCGGGAGTAACATCCCATTTCCCATAACCATATTTGTAATAGAATTCTTCGCAAGAAGGGATAAAGTATCTATCTTCCGATTGTATATATTCTACTATTTCTTTGCAGATTTCTTCTGCTGTTTTATTAGATTTGATTTGAGTATCCATATTTATTTTAACACAAAAGATGTGCCAAAGATATTTAACTCCTGATTTAATATTCAAAATAAAAAATTTTACTTTACGAATCATTTTCATTTCCGTTTTTCATACTATATAGTGAAAAACAACTTACATCGTTTTTAGTTTTTTATTATTAATACCACATGGGGATGTTTTTAGGATTCGACAGGTTACGGATGATTAACTGTAGCAAGTAGTGTTGGTCAATTAAACACTTAAATAAACGTTGGCAATTAAAATAAACGCAGAAGATTATTCTTACGCTTTGGCTGCCTGATAAACACAGCCTGTACACCATAATTTGCTATTGGATTATGAATGTGCATCGGATACAGTAGATTGTTAATTGTAGTTATTAGTTAATACAATTAATGAAAAAAGAAACTAAATAGATTGTGGACATTTGTTATTGGATTAAGTCGCAATCGAAATCACAAACAATAACTAAACTTGTAGAAACATTAATTGAAGTAGTTTGGATGCGGGTTCGATTCCCGCCATCTCCACTGATAAAAATATATAAATATATGAATCAAAACGTAATTTACTTGAATCATCATGGTAGTGATGAATACATAGCGGAAACAGCAAGATTTTCCACAGGTTCAACGAATTTAGATGTTGAAAAAACCATCAATTTTCTGATTAAAAACGGTCATACTTCGCCGTTGGAATTTGCACAGATAACATTTGAAATACAATGTCCGATATTTGTTGCAAGGCAGTTTATGCGTCATCGTATGGCGAGTTATATTGAGAAGTCAATGCGTTATTATAAGGGTGATGGTAGTGATATTAAATTTTATCATTTTGATGATTATTATGAAGAAAAAGGAATAAATAATATTTACAACGATATTTATATAGATGGTGAAATATTTCCAGGTGAAAGTCCATGTGGGGAGGTGGATGCAACTACGAGATTACCCAATCTTATATATTTAAATCATGCAATGTATAAAACATTGTTAAAAAACAATATAACATCTGAAAAAGCAAGAGCAGTTTTACCGCAAGCAATGATGACAACATTTCGCACTCAATTCAATATTCGTTCTTTAATGAATTTTTTCAAACTTCGTTTAGATAAACACGCACAAGATGAAATTAGAACTGTTGCAGAAATGATGTATGAAAGATTTAAAGAACTTTTTCCAATAACGGCGAAAGCGTTTGAAAATTATGTGTTACATTCCATAACATTTTCAAGAGAAGAATTAAATGTGTTAAATCGTTGTGTAGCAGATAATGATGATAATGATATGGATATTCACAAAATCGTTGAAACAGAGAAAAAAGATTTCATACAAAAATTATACTATATAATTAAAAAATAAGAATGAAAGAAGATATTGAATTATATAAAAATGAAGGGATTATAACTCAAAAAATATTGGATAAACTTGATGATATTAAATTAATAAATGATATTAATAAAACGAGTGGAAATGTAATAGAATATGAGCCATATGAGATTATGGTTTTTTATAGACCTAAAAATATCGTATTGGAAAATGGAAATATATATAATGTTATGAGCGATAATGGTCATACTATAGTTAAAATGTTAAATAAAAGTCCAATTACAGGGTGTCCAATATTTAAAGTAGGAATCATTGAAGAATCATTGAGATTAGTAGATATATTTAACAAAGAGACAATAATTTGTTCACAAGAAAATGAATATATATTTGATATAATTGAAGGTGAAGCAAATATATGTAAAATAGAAAATCATATATTTAATTAATGTAAAAAATAAAGAATGGGGAAATATATGCAACCAGAATATAAATTTTATGATGAATTGCAGAAAAATGTATTTTTTGAAAAATACGCACTAACAAATGAAAATGGAGAGTATTTAGAAACAACTCCAAATGAATCGCTTTTAAGATGTGCGAAAGAATTTGCACGAATACAAGCAAAAAAATATAAGAATACAAAAATAAAACCATTAACAGAGGAAGAAATAATGGATTTATTTAGAGATTTTTCTTATGTTATACCACAAGGACGACCTCTATTTGGTTTAGGTAATCCACGAATGGTGAGTTTAGCAAATTGTTTTGTGATAGAATCGCCAAAAGATAGTTATGGTGGAATATACAAATCATGCGAACAAGGAACGCAAGTTAACAAAAGAGGTGGTGGTTTTGGCGTTGATTTTTCATTGTTGAGACCTAAAGGTTTTGCCGTTTCTAATGCAGCAAAAACAACGACAGGAATTGCTTCTTTTTTACAGCGTTTTTCTGATTCTGTGAAGGAAGTATGTCAAGAAGGTAGAAGAGGTGCGATGCTTATATCTTTGGATGTTTCTCACTATGATATTGAAGATTTTATTACAATAAAACAAAAAAATGATAAAGTAAATGCAGCAAATTTATCTGTTAAAATCACTGATGAATTTATGCAAGCAGTAGAAAAGAATGAAAACTATAAACAGCGTTTTGAACTTGTTTTAGATGATGGGAATATTGAAGTCCATGAAAGGGAAGTTTCTGCAAGGAAGATATTTGATTTATTAGTGGAAAGTTCTTGGAAATCCGCAGAGCCTGGCATCTTGTTATGGGACAATATCTTAAAAAGAATTCCGAGTGAGTATAAGATTAATAGATGATTTAGTTAATGAACGATTTATATATTGACGGGAACAACAAGTGGATGTGAGCCATTGTTTCAAAAATCTTATAAAAGAAAAAAGAAGTCAGTGACAGATGCAAATAAATGGGAAGAGTATGATGTAGTTCATCCTAAATTAAAAGAATTTGTTGAGATGAAATTTAAAGGCGAACAATACGTTTTAATTGTTGGATTAGTTGATAACAATCCATATGAAACATGGATTTGGAAAGTCACTGAAAGCAATCCAATTTTTCCATTAAAAGCGTTAAACTTCGTTATATATAAAGAAAAAAGAGGTAAATATCTTTTAAGATGGGATAAGATGTATGATGCGGATTTAGGACAATTAAATATAAGTGAAAGAGAGATTTATAATGTTGAATTATTTGCATTTACACGTATTTGTTCTGCATTTTTGCGTCATAATCCTAATCAAATTGAAGTTTTAATTTCAACGATAGAAAAAATTAATGATTTAAATAATATTCCAAAAATTATAACAAGATTATTAAAAAAACATGTAAAAGATAATACTCATATATATGGAGTGGAATGTCCTAATTGCAAGGGTAAATTAGTTAGAGAAAGTGGCTGTCATCGTTGCATGGGATGTGGATATTCATCTTGTAGTTGAATAATTAAAAAAAATAAAATGACAAGAATTAAATACTATTTTGATAATGCTGATGCATTAATTAATGAATTGAAAAATTTTATCGAAAGTTCTAATTGTGAAGATGATATTAAGAA
>Ga0099364_10010016_pt1 | contig 13094 bp, 8 predicted proteins | sample TergutTh196P3_FD_73070 | JGI IMG/M metagenome (GOLD analysis project Ga0099364, IMG submission 73070) | Microcerotermes parvus P3 segment gut microbial communities from Pointe-Noire, Republic of the Congo - Th196 P3 | ecosystem: Host-associated > Arthropoda: Insects > Digestive system > Gut ...
CCACACAGCATCAGAAATCTTTGGCGCTACGAAATCAAATCTGATGCTGTGTGGGCGGGCGGATATTGAATCCGGCCGCCCACACAGCATCAGATTTGATTTCGTAGCGCCAAAGATTTCTGGCAAATTGTCCAGGTCAAAAAAACGAATCCTCGAGCACTTGTCTGGCTCCATGTTTCTGGGCTGGCCTTCATAATCGTTGCTCAAGACGCCAATTTGTATCACAAGTGCAAAAACAAGTGCATAAACAAGTGCAAAGACAAGTGTAAAAACATGTGTAAAAACAAGTGCAAAAATAAGTACAAAAATAATTGTAAAATAGGCAAAAGATTAATTGATTTTAGACAATAATTATGATATATAATATCTGTAACAACGTGACGGAATACTAGAGACTTAAGCAGTAATTCTCGAATCCTTCATGGTTTTAGGAAATAACCAGGAATAATCAGGAAACAATCAGTAACAATCAGGAAATAATTAGAAAAATAGTCTGGAGTCGATTAGGGTTTGTCGATAAATAAGCTGGCGGAGTTGCCGTTGGATTTTTGCCGACAGACAAGGCGTCAAAACGTAGCAAGGCTTTGTGCTTTGTAAGTTTTGACAACGAAATGTGGCGGGAAAAGACAAGGCAAGATGCCAAGTTGTTTGCCGACAGACCCTTAGGCAGTAAGAAGGCTCGTGGCCATAACAAGTATAGATTATTGTTTCGTTGTTGTATGGGTTGTTGTAGGGGGTGTTTAGGTGAACGCGGTATTGAGACAAATTGAACATATAGGTATAGTACCAATTATAGCTCTATCTGATATAGAAAAGGCTGTTCCATTGGCTAGAGCTCTGGTAGCCGGAGGCATACCATGTGCGGAGGTAACGTTTCGCACAAAAGAAGGGGCAGAGTGTATTCGGCGAATCGCTGCTGAAATACCTGAAGCTCTGCTCGGCGCGGGCACTGTACTATCAATCAGCCAGGTGGTTAGCGCTATCAGGGTGGGTGCCAAATTCATCGTAAGCCAGGGCTTTAACCCTAAGGTTGTGCGGTACTGTGTCGAAAACGACATACCGGTTATCCCGGGTTGCTCTACGCCATCCGATATGGAGGCGGCTATGGAATTTGGTTTGGATGTTGTGAAATTCTTCCCAGCAGAACAAGCAGGCGGGCTTGCTTACATCAAAGCCGTTGCCGCGCCGTACGCGAAACTGCGCTTTTTGCCGACTGGTGGAATCAACATCAATAATTTGGGGGAATACATAGCATTTTCCAAGGTGCTAGCTTGTGGGGGCAGCTGGATGGTCGAGAAAGACTTGGTTTACGCTGGGAGGTTCGAAGAAGTAGAGTGCTTATGTCGTGAGGCGGTTCAAGCTGTTAGGGAAGTGAGAAACAAGGTTAACTTGATTTTACTGTGAGAAACAAGCTTAATCCGAATTTGTTATAAGAAACAAGGTTAATCTGATTTTACTGTGACAACCGGGGATACACTTTAACCGCAGAACAAAACATCTCCACTTTTATGATAATACACTCGGGAACGAAAAGATTTTCGTTTCTTGGTTGTCTTTTTGTTTTTCTTGTGAAAAATATACAGTTTATCCGCCCAAGAGCGGTTGATCGTAACTAAACAGCACCTCGTTGATCTCGTAAATATCGTACTTCCGGCTAGCGATGAAGTATTCAACTATGACATCGAACTTTCGGCTATGCGACAACGCAAAGCCCGCCCGAATGAGCAGGTCTTGCGTCTGTTCCAGCGTCAGTTCAAGGGCGATGGCGAAGGCAAGCACGGTCGGCTTGCTTGGCACGTAGTCTGTATTGACCCTTATTTTAGAAAACAGGCGGCGATCGATATTGGCGCGCCGATATACCTCTGCGTCCTTTCTTCCGGTAGAGTCTATCAGGCGCAAGAGCGTAAGGGAGAAAGGTTCGTCAAGATTCCCGACCGCGTAGTCGAGGGTTGTCCCTGCCGGGTATTCTTCCCTAGATTCCGTTAACGTACCCACCGAGAGTGGCGTAGGCATAGCTGGCACGATATGATGCAACATACTACGGTGTGTAATACCATACGACAACGTGCTATCTGGCGGTGCATCCTCGTGTAACGTGCCCTCATACAATGTGCCGCTGGGTAGCGCATCCTCTTGAAATATGCTACTAGGTTGCGCACCCTCGTGTAACGTGTCCTCATATAATGTGCCACTGGGTAGTGCACTCTCTTGAAATATGCCACCAGGTGGCGTGCCCTCGTGTAACTTGCCCTCATACAGTGTGCCACCAGGTGGCACATCCTCGTGCAACACTCCCTTGCGCAACATTACCTCTTTGGGTGGGGCGGTCTCAGCTACCACTACTGTCTCGGCTGTCTCTGCTCTCCAAGCCGCATCATCTATCCCAGCCATCCCAGCTGCCCCAGCTGCCCCAGCTGCCGTAGTGCTCCTAGCCGCATCATCTATCCCAGCCATCCCAGCTGCCCCAGCTGCCCCAGCTGCCGTAGTGCTCCTAGCCGCATCATCTATCTCGCCTATCCCAGTTTCCCCAGTTGCCCCAGCCATTCCAGCTGCCGCAGCTCTCCTAGCCGCATCATCTATCTCGCCTATCCCAGTTTCCCCAGCTGCCCTCTCGCCATCACGGAGCCGCTGCTTGAGGCCGTGTTGTTCATCAATATAATGCTCGTCGATGTAGCTTTCTACTCCCCCTAGCAATTCCTCTCCGACTTCAAAAGCTTCTTTGTCATACACAACCAGCGATACCTCAATGTCATGGCCGCCGAGGAAATCGCGAATAGCACCAGTTGCGATGCGGAGGGCCTCAGCTTTGGGATAGCCGTATATGCCGCTCGAAATAAGCGGAAAAGCGATGCTTTCGCATTTATGTTTTACTGCAAGCTCAAGAGAATTGATATAGCAAGAGCGCAACAAAGCCTCCTCGCCTTGCTTGCCGTCTCTGTAAATAGGTCCAGCTGTGTGGATTATGTACTTCGCGGGGAGGTTGAAGCCCTGTGTTATAACTGCTTCGCCGGTCTTAATCGGGGAATAGGCGTCGCAAGCTACTTGCAACCGTTCTGCCCCGGCAGCGGCAAATATTGCTCCGCACACACCGCCGCCCATTTGAAGCCAGATATTGGCGGCGTTGACGATGGCATCAACTTGAAGTTTTGTTATGTCGTTGCGGATAATTGTAAATGGCAATGCGGCTCACCTCATTTTTTGCATCATTTTTCGTCTGTCTCCTATCCATAGATCATAGCATATTTGATGATAGCTTACAATCAGGTATTAATTTTGAAATTATCGTTAAAGTTCCAAATATATTCCAAGTATAATCCAAGTATATTCCAAATACATTCCAAATACATTCCAAATGGGGCTAAGATTATGTATAATAGTGTTGACATAACATTTAATGAGGAAATATATGAATAAAACTATGCATTCAGAAATAGGTTCAATAAATGAGGGTTCTAAAGATGGCAGGTTGTTGACGCTGATCAATGAGGCTGCGGTCCTTTTGCTTACCGTTGGCACTGACCTGTTTGGGGACACGATAACCGACATCATGGGTAGCATAGCTACCCTCCTGGGTGCTGACCACATCTATTTGTGGCGTGTTGGCGAACGCGACGGCAATCCCGTCTATATCAAAATCTATGGCTGGAATTCGCCTGATGCGGGCGGTATAGAAGAACCAGCGGCAGGCGCCGGGTCAAACATAATCCCCCGCATAAGCGAATGGGACAAAAAAATGTTTGGGGAACAAGGGTACATGCTTGAATCCATTGATGGTTTTACTGAGAGTATTTACGAAAACCTTTATAAAATTGGCATTAAGTCGGTTATGGCGTTCCCTGTTTCCTTTCAAGGCAAATACTGGGGATTTCTCTCTTTCGAAAGCAGGAGCAGCAAAAAACTATGTTCAGTAAGCGAAGCCAATATCCTCAAGTCAGGCAGCGTGATGCTAGCAAACGCGGTAATTCGAAATGAAAGCATGGAGCAGGTAAGCGAGCGGCTTAGACAGCAACAGCTAATGTCCGACATTTCGAAGAGCTTTATCACAAGGGAGCCGATGGCAAACTTGATTAACGATGCCCTTTCCCGAATGGGGGCTTTTCTTAATGTGGTAAGGGCGCTTATTGCGGTGTTTGAGGAAGGTTCAGACGTAAGCCACCCTGAATACTGTTGGTTTGCTTCCCCAGAATATGCGCCGAACCAGTCGCAAAAGGGGTTCAGTAGCATATTGAAGGAGTTTTTGCCACCTAGCCATGCTTTAAACGGCGATAACCCCATCGTTTTTTGCGATAACACCCTTACGTATATGGATGGCAAATTTAATATATTCTACGAAAATTGTGGCATAAAATCCCTCGTATGCGCACCGATATACATTGACAGCAAATTGTGGGGCGTCATGAGCATAGAAGAGCATGAGACGTTTCGCCATTGGAGCGAAAACGACGCCCAGCTCGTAAGTACGGTAACCAGCGCAATTTCAACCGCCGTAGCACGCGACATCATGGAAAGGGAGCGTGCCGCCGCATTAGAGCAGGCGCTTGCGGCCAGCCGCGCCAAGAGCGATTTTCTGTCGAATATGTCGCACGAGATCCGCACCCCCATGAACGCAATTACCGGTATGACGTCAATCGGCCTGTCCACGTCGGACCCCGAACGGATGTTGTACTGTTTTTCGAAGATAAACAATGCGTCGAAGCACTTGTTGGGCATTATTAACGATATTCTCGACATATCAAAAATTGAAGCAAACAAGCTCGAACTGTCGTCCGCCAGCTTCGTGTTTGAGAAAATGCTCCAGCAAGTCGTTAGTTTTATAAACTTCCGCGTCGATGAGCGGAGACAGCACCTTTACATCAGCATTGACAAGAACATACCGCACTCGCTCATTGGGGACGACCAGCGCCTTGCCCAGGTTATAACCAACCTGCTAGCCAACGCAGTTAAATTCACCCCTGAGGAAGGGGCAATTTATCTTGAAGCCCGCTTGTTAAACGAGGTTGACGGCGTGTGCCAAATACAGGTCAGCGTTGCCGACTCGGGGATAGGCATCTTAGAAGAGCAAATATCCCACCTGTTTGAAGCTTTTGAGCAAGCCAACGCAGGTACGACCCGGGAATTTGGGGGAACTGGCCTTGGGCTTGCCATTTCAAAGCGGATAATAGAAATGATGGGCGGCGAGATCCAGGTCGAATCAGAGCCACAAAAAGGCTCAAGATTTACATTTACCGTATTGCTGGCCCGGGACTGCTCTGAGCAGAAGCGCTTGCTTGACGAAAACGTTAACTGGGAAAATATCCGCATATTTGCAGTGGATGACGAGCCAGAAATCCGCGAGTTCTTTTTAAATTTGGCAGACAGCATAGGAATATCTTGCACTGTCGCCGGAAGTGGAGAAGAAGCGATGCAAGCGCTTTCCCAGGACAATGACTATGACATGTACTTCATTGACTGGAAATTGCCCGGCATGAACGGCATAAAGCTTGCAGAGAGCATACACACGAGTCCTGAGCATAAATCTGTTGTTATTATCTTCTCGTCTACGGATTGGAGCTTTATTGAGCATGACGCGCTTGATGCGGGTGTGTATAAATTTCTCCCTAAACCTCTGTTTCAATCCACAATAATTGACATTATAACGGATTGCATCAACTCATCTGACGAACAGCCCGAAGGCGAAGCCGCCGGCGCCATGGACTGTTTTGACGGGCATTCGGTACTGCTTGTTGAAGACATTGAGATTAACCGCGAAATCATTATCACCCTGCTTGAGGATACTATGATAGAAATTGACTGCGCGGAGAACGGGGCGGAAGCGGTTGAAATGTTTAGCAAGTACCCAAATAAATATGATATAGTGTTTATGGATGTGCAAATGCCGGTGGTTGACGGCTACGAAGCAACGCGGCGTATTCGCGCTTTGAGCGTGCCCCGGGCAAAAACCACGCCGATAATCGCAATGACGGCAAATGTTTTTCGCGAAGACATTGAAAAATGCCTTGAGTCGGGTATGAACGACCATATCGGCAAGCCCCTCATAATCGACGATCTAATGAGCATTCTGCGTAAACATTGTCGCTAACGCAATCCAGCAAGCACGAAAAACCATGCAATCCAGCAAACACGAAAAACCACGCAATAGTCTGTGAATAATATGCTAATAATATGCCAATAATATGCAAATAATATGTCAATAACATGTCGATAACATGTCAATAATATGTCAATAATATGTCAATAATATATCATTAACAGGAGGGTGCTAAAATGAGTAATCAGCACGAATATTCAATGGTAATTTCTACTAGCTCAAGCAGGGAATCCGCAATGGCAATTGCCGAGTGTTTGATTGAAAAAAAGCTCGCTGCCTGCGTGCAAATACTGCCCATTGAGAGCATTTATGTTTGGCAGGGCGAAGTTTGCAAGGACAGCGAAGCAATGATGCTTATTAAAACAAGAACAGCGTTGTTTGATGAACTCGCAGGCGCAATTCAGGATTGCCACCCATATGAGGTGCCAGAGATCGTGCAGATCCCCATTGCTGACGGTTTACCGGAATACCTAAAATGGATTGACGGTTGTGTTAGCCAAAAAGGAAAGTGACAATAGAAATAAGTGGATTAAGTGAGAGCAGGAGATCCTTTCTTGAAATTGGCATAAATTGGGAGGCTTGAATGTGAATAATTATGAGAATAAAAAAAGCTTTTGCATGAATTTCAATAACGAAGAATTACTTGAGTTTTTTGTTGCTCCTCTAAGCAAGTACCCAAAAGTAAATATTCATTTGTTCTCGTCTGATGATGTGGAAATATTTCATGATTCGACTGAGAAAATTGAGTATATTACTTTCGATGGAGAAATTGGAGAATCAGAATTTTATATTAGTTTTTTGGGTTGTCAAACGTCAATATTCTTACTGAATGAAGAATTCATGTTTATTGACGATGACGCGAAAGAAACATACAGTTCAAGTGATACATATAATAATGTTGTATATGAGGGTTTATTAAAAAACAAAACACCTAAGGAAATTCTGGAATTGCTGTGTGATATTATCGTTGTCTTAGTTGGCACAAAAGAAATATCTATTACTGAGTCTTTGATTTCACAGGCAGACATTCAATATCCCAAGAATGACTATATTGTAAAAATATCAAATGGTTCTGGAATAAAAGACAGAACAAAGTTTGATAATATTATGTTTGTTATAAATGGGTAACATTTTTTGACAGGTATAGGATGTGAGGGATTGAAAGAAAGACTAAAACGAGCGGAAAAGGAAGAAATACAATGTTTTACAAAGAAACCAAACTTAAGATAGAGTTAAGTAATTGCTTTTGTGCAACTGGTGTATGAAATATGGGTAAAAAAATTATTTTATAAAAACCCAGGTTATATTTATCTATTTGAAAAAGATATAGGAGAATAAAATGGAATGTATTATTAAGCCTTATAAAGGAGCAGGTCAAGTTAATTTTGGAATGACTCGAGATGAGGTCGCTTTCACTCTAAGAGAAACGCCAGAAAGCTTTAAAAAGTCTGAAGAAGACTTGTTTGAAACAGATGCGTTTTCTTCTTGTTTTGTTTATTATAAAGAGCCTGGAATTTGTGAAGCAATAGAATTCATCGAACCCGCAAAAATCAAATTCATTGATGTTAGTCTTTTTGAAATACCTTACAGGGAAATAGAAGCTTACTTTCTTAAGCAGGATAAAGACATAGAAATTGACGAATCTGGTTTCACATCATATAAATTTGGGGTTGGAATATATGCACCATTAGCATATGATTCTCCCGATGATAGAATTGAAAGTGTTATCATATTTGAAAAGGGATACTATAAAAGTGAATAGTGTTCACAACAGGGTGTCGATACCAACATGGCACACACGAATCTCAAAGGAACAAATGGGAGATTCGTAATAGTCATGGGGCTACCGGGAGGTGAACCTAATTTGTGGGAAAAAAGGTGCGGCAACTACGAATGTTGCCGCACCCATGTAATATCAGTTTAGCTGTTTTATGCCTTAACCTTGTGATATACCTTGACATGCCTTAATGTTCCTCGGCTACACCCACTGTGGTTTTTATGTGGGATTCAGAGCGGCAATAGCTGCGGTGATCGTGGCTGTTGCAGTGTTGATAGCTGCCTGGTCGGCGTCAGCCGGCAAAGCCTTGGCGGCAGTGACGGCGTTCATTAGCACGGTCCACGTCTCTATCGTCCACTCAGATTCCTCCATTCCTTCCGCCGTAGCAATCCTGTAATCCAGGAGTGAGCGGTCAGGGCCGTCCGAGCCAAGCCCGCCGAAGACTTCCCATTCGCCTATGCCCGTGCTGTTTCCGACGCCCTTCTGAATGACAAGGCGGACACGGTCTGTGGCAACAGGGTCGAATGTCACACCGTTCCAAATACGGTTTGTGTTGTTTGTTCCACCCCCGGCAACACCGATGTTTTCAACACTGGTGCCGCTTGCGTTTTTCAAGTTCGCAACGTTTTCCCACCGAGAGTTCGTCAAGTTCCAATACTGGATGGTAGTGCGGTTTGTGCTGGTTTCGGTAATAGCCCCACTGCCTGCCGCAGGGAGGGTTACTCCGGATGACGCCGCGGTTCCGTCATACCACCACATTACCCTTGTAGAGTCAATAGTATGTGTGCCGCTCCACCTTAAGACCGCGTATGTCGGCTGATTGGCGGCTGACACGCCATAAGTATTGAAGTTGCTGGTGCCGATGCCTGTTTGTGTTTCGCCTACCAACAATCCGTTGTTCATGTAGGCAAAGACGTTATTGTTGCCATTGGTAGTTGACGTGAAGCTCGCAGTGATGCCTACATTGTCGCCGTTTACTGTATATACCCTGTTATACGTCGAGGCGCGGTTCGTAGCTGTCACACTTGAAGAGATTTCTTGAAAGACTTCCGGGTGGCGAGCTAGATTGCCAGCGTCGTATGAGTAACAACCCGCGTTGCCAAGGTCAATCACAATCACTCTGACCAACCCAGAAATTGTTGCTTGAAGCGCCGTTAACGCTGTTTCGGCGTCCGCTTCTGTGGCAAGCGGGTTTGAATACACAAGCTCCGCGCTTGCTATGGCTATTGTCAACAGCTCCCCGCTCAGTAGGTTATACGAACTCAAGTTAATTGCCTTTGCCTCTGTAATGCGCTCGCCAAGCACAATTCTTGTTGCCGTGGCAAGCCCGCTGATTGCGGCGTTGAGATCTGCGAAAGACTCTTCGAATTCCGGCTCGGTTGCGCCAGCTTTGGCTAATACGGCTTCGCCAGCGGCTATAGCATCCGTCAGTCTTTTACTTGACGCTTCGCTGTATTCGCTTAAGTCAATCCCTTTTGCGTATGCAATCCGCTCTGCAAGGACGATCCTTGGCGCGGTGGCAAGCCCGTTAATAGCGGTGCTTATCGCATCCACAGCCGCGTCTACTACCGCCTGCGCGGCCCTTTCATTAGCGTAGACTGCTTTCGCACTGGTAATGGCGTCCGCAAGGGCCCCGCCGGTCGCAAGCGAGTACAAATCCAAATCATACCCTTCCGCTCTGCTGATAGCGTTGCCTAGAGCAGTTTTGCTTGCTGGCGTGTAGTCATAAATCTTGTTGCCAATACTGTTGGTCAAAGGCCTGTATGTTACGGCTTCCCAAAGGAAGGCGCTGAGCGAATGGCCCCCCGCATCAGCGGGCAGGTCGTACGCCAGCTCAATACTAGCCATGGTTCCCTTTTCAATTGTAACCGTACCGCCAATCACAGTGTCCACAAGCCTGCCCTCTCCGTCATAACGGGCGAGCACGACGAACACGTCAATATCGTCGGCGGAGGTATTATTGTATGTCGCTGTGGCTGTAGTTGTGTTGCCGGTTACCAAATACTCGCTGTCGTAGGCGAAGCCTTCGTTGTAAGATATCCGATAAATCGCGGAAGCGTGTGGAGCCAAGGAGACCTGGAACTCGCCGTTCTCATAAGTAACCAGCGACGAGTATTCTGTAGGCCTGTTTGGTGCTGTGTTAGAGCTTACATACGCGACGGAATCGAATTCGGAAAGCACGAATGTTCCGTTGTTGTCTACCGTGACAGGGGCTTTCCTTGGGGCTATAACCGGCTGTGCGCTCCTTGTCCTCAGGACTACGTCGCCCCTATACCATTCCCTGGGGGGGCCCTCGTTGATAATAGCGTCTGTTCTGGTTCCGCGGGCGGACAGGTCTTGGATAGTATAACTGTCTGCCGCAAGAAATGCCCTGCCGTTGTCAAGCTTGCCGTCTTTGTTGACAATTTTGGGCGCGATGCTGTTGTTCCAGAAAGTGTCCTTGTTGTTTACCATTTCGTCCATTGTCAAGGTGATTGTGCGTGGCACGTCGTCCGTATTGAAGAACATAAGGCCAATATCGCCGTTTGCCAGCGGTTTCGCAAGGGCGTCCAAGTGCTGGATGGAGGCGGCGGAAGTGCTGGAACCAGCAGGCTGTGGGGCATGCGCCGGGTTGTCGATTTTGACCCTTTTGGCTTGTACCCCGAGCAGGTCCTGGTTAAGGTCAATGACGTCTTTGTTGCCAACAATCTGTATGCTATAGTCTTCTTTGTCAAAAGTCCTAAGGTCGAAGCCCATCATTAGCACGGAGTTCATTATTGCCCATGAGTTAAAGTGGGATTCCTCTTGCTCAAACGACAACCATTTTCTGTCATTAGGAATTGTGTTAGGGTTGCGGTATTGGGAGCTGACGGTAATAGCGGTGGTGGTGCCAGGCACATATACAGTCGTGCCGTTAGGGGCTAATTCTCCAACAACGTAATCAGCTGAGCTAAATTTGTTATAGATGTCAATCCCCTGTGGCCAGACACCGCTGGACCCGGTTGCGTGGTTTAGGTTTACAGTGCCGACGACTAGCATATCCGCGTCGTTCCAGCCCCTGTCAATGCCGGCGTATTCATCCAGGATGACATTTTCGTTGTAGCATTTGATAACTGAATAGCTATTCGTGGTGTTTGCGCCGTCATTGTAGAATTGGCTCTTCCAGTAGCTATGGCCGCCGGCGCGCACAAGCATGACGTCGTTTGTCGTGCGCCAGCTGTCGGACATCAGGTATCCCCAGGCCCAAGGCCAGTTGTTGCCCCATTCGCAGAGGCTCAGCACCATCTCATGGCCTGTTTGCTTAGTTGCCTTCGCCATTGCATCGGCGAACGCGCCGTATTGGTACAGGGCGATGTCCATCCTGCCGAAGTTGCAGAAACGAAGGGTATTTTCGCCAGCCTTCAACGGGATGTTCCCCAAATCCGTGGTAGCGAAAGTCGTTGTGTTTGCCGTAGCGGGGACGAACTGGTCGATCAAGCGGTTTCCATTGCCGTTTACATCAATGGATACCCAGCGCCCTGCGCCAGTAGCTCCGTTTGTGACGCCTGCGTGCTCTAGTTCGATCTTGTAGTTTCCGTCTTCTGGAACTGTAACCGTAAAAGTGACCTCGCCGCAGTCAATGAACCCGGCGATTTTGGTTCCGGCGCCGATATAGTATACGTCGTTTGCGTTGGCCCCGGTTCCGAGCCTTGCCAACCCCTTGCGTTCGCCGGCGGTAGCGAGGGTTTTCTCCGAAAAGCTGCCGCTCGAAAGCGTAAAGCTCCTGATGTAAGGCGAGTAACAGCGCCTAGCAGTGCCTTCCTGAACATTGTTGCAGGTGTCGTACTTAATATAGTCGACGCCCCACTCGGCATAGGTCAGGGCGTCTAAATCCTCATAACCCCAAGTGCCGACATGGTACCCGTTACAGGTAGCCGTGCCAACGTCCCCGTACATGCCGTACTTGAGCCCAAGGGCGTGTACGTCGTCCACGTTTTTCTTGAAGCCAGCCGGGAACTTGATAAGGTTTTCCTCAATCCTGTTTCCGTTCGCTGGGTTGCGCGTTGTGACACGCTGATTCCACAGGCTACTGCCAGCGAAGTTGCCGTCGTCCACGACCACATACTCATAGCCCACGTCCTTCAGCCCTAGCCGGACAAAGGATTCGGCTATGCCGAGAACGTTCCACTGGTTGACCTGAGTCCAGAAAGCGTTCCAGCTGTTCCAGCCCATTTTGGGCGGGCCTACGTTCTCGGCCTTGCCGTAAAGCTTAGGGCCAAGGTCGAATGTGGAGTTGTCAGTCGCGATGGCAAGGGCTTGCTTTGAAGGGTTAGGGTCGTTCCTAAGTGATTGAAGGCTAGGCGGATCAACAGTGTTTGGCTCCTTGTCGAACGCAAAAGCAGGAACAGCAAAAACAGACAGGAGCATCCCCACGGTCAGAACCATGCTAATAGTTTTGAAAAAGTATTTATTTGTCTTCATCAATAACTTCCTTTCATTATTAACGTTAATACGAACTTTGTTTTATGGTAATCAGATTGACAAATAAAGCATCCGGCCGGCGCCCCCCCAGGTGGGCTAAAACAACGCACTATACATACGCCCATTAAAACAACGCACTATACTTACGTCCATTAAAACAACGCACTATACGTACGCCAATTCAGCATTCTATGCCTGGTAGCACAGCATCGAAACCAGTCATATTTCGCCGTCGTGCTGTCATCTGAATAGCATAACGGAACTACTCATGTAACGAAAAAATCCGAATAAGTATTTAGATTTTCTTATACCAATGAAAAATAAAAACCTGTCTCTGCTCACGTATTCATCTTTAGAATACCAATTGTAGACAGCCTTGTCAACATTCGAGGGAAGCTACGAGTAAGCACGTATTTGTGTCATGGGATTGGGTTTTACTGGCTATGGGTAACCCAAACTATCCAGATACCCGTAGGGGCGGATTCCATATCCGCCCGTGCAAACACGTGCGTTCCAGATACCCGTAGGGGCGGATTCCATATCCGCCCGTCCAGACACGTGCAAATACGTGCAAATATGTGCGTATTCGTGTCCTGGAATTTGGTTTTACTGGTCATGGGTAACCCAAACTTTCCAGATACCCGTAGGGGTGGATTCCATATCCGCCCGTCCAAACACGTGCAAGCACGTGCAAATATGTGCGTATTCGTGTCCTGGGATTAGGTTTTACTGGTCATGGGTAACCCAAACTTACCAGATACCCGTAGGGGCGGATTCCATATCCGCCCG
>Ga0099364_10010017_pt1 | contig 13094 bp, 10 predicted proteins | sample TergutTh196P3_FD_73070 | JGI IMG/M metagenome (GOLD analysis project Ga0099364, IMG submission 73070) | Microcerotermes parvus P3 segment gut microbial communities from Pointe-Noire, Republic of the Congo - Th196 P3 | ecosystem: Host-associated > Arthropoda: Insects > Digestive system > Gut ...
GTTCCCCGCACCCGCGGGGGTGATCCTGTTCGCGTAATACTGCGGAACCTTCGGATTGGGTGTTCCCCGCACCCGCGGGGGTGATCCTTTTCGCGTCCGCGCTCGAAAACGGCCTGATTGGTGTTCCCCGCACCCGCGGGGGTGATCCTACAAATTATCCACCCACAGTCCGCTGAACAGGGTGTTCCCCGCACCCGCGGGGGTGATCCTACGGTTGCTGGTCCGGCAACAACGGCGGCCCAGTGTTCCCCGCACCCGCGGGGGTGATCCTTTCTCTGAAAACAGCACGCCATCAGAATCTATGTGTTCCCCGCACCCGCGGGGGTGATCCTAGCTTTCGTTCGGGATGCCGACATAAATTCTGGTGTTCCCCGCACCCGCGGGGGTGATCCCGCTTGTCACCGCCGAGCGCGGGCAAATTGTCAGTGTTCCCCGCACCCGCGGGGGTGATCCTTCAAGAGCATTGTCAAGAGAGGAGGGGGCCGGGTGTTCCCCGCACCCGCGGGGGTGATCCGCTACGGGAACGAATACAGTGGGCTCTGCGGCCGTGTTCCCCGCACCCGCGGGGGTGATCCGGGTTGAGGTGCTGAAATTTGCACAGATTGAGAGTGTTCCCCGCACCCGCGGGGGTGATCCTTTGGTCGATTGCTCGCCGGGCGCGATAGTGAAGTGTTCCCCGCACCCGCGGGGGTGATCCTCAGCTTGCAAAATGGAGTAAACCACTTTAGCGGTGTTCCCCGCACCCGCGGGGGTGATCCTCAATTTGCTGAATGGTATTCGACTATCGGCACGTGTTCCCCGCACCCGCGGGGGTGATCCTTTTTCCACTGCACTCTTGATGAAGTCAAAGAAGTGTTCCCCGCACCCGCGGGGGTGATCCTAGATTTCATGCAGGGCTTGCCCTGTGGTGAGGGTGTTCCCCGCACCCGCGGGGGTGATCCCTGGTTCCTCCTTGACTTTTCTTCAGTGTGCTAGTGTTCCCCGCACCCGCGGGGGTGATCCTCAAAGTGCTGTTAGGGTTGCTCTACAAGTACGGTGTTCCCCGCACCCGCGGGGGTGATCCTCCTTCAACATGGTCCAATTCTCGTTCCAACACGTGTTCCCCGCACCCGCGGGGGTGATCCTGATTTTCAGAGCCGTTGAAGAGGAGACAGATGAGTGTTCCCCGCACCCGCGGGGGTGATCCCAGTGTACGGCGTCCAATAAAACATCGTCCGCCGTGTTCCCCGCACCCGCGGGGGTGATCCGGAGCGGGACACAATGACACGAGAATCAAGCAAAGTGTTCCCCGCACCCGCGGGGGTGATCCTTCGCCCCACCGGACGGCGAATTGCCTTGCTTGGTGTTCCCCGCACCCGCGGGGGTGATCCTCCCGCACACAAGCAGTGCAAAGCAATCCCGATGTGTTCCCCGCACCCGCGGGGGTGATCCCGGGTGGAGTACCTGGCATACTCGACGTGGTGCAGTGTTCCCCGCACCCGCGGGGGTGATCCTGCTTCGGGCATCGGCGGTAACCGCTAACGGCAGTGTTCCCCGCACCCGCGGGGGTGATCCTCCATTCCGGGAGTTTTCCCATGATCGGCAAGCGTGTTCCCCGCACCCGCGGGGGTGATCCCCATTTTTTTGCCTTTTGCAACGCTTCCGTTTAGTGTTCCCCGCACCCGCGGGGGTGATCCTCTTTTCCCATAAAGTAGCCGTCTTGTGTTTGGTGTTCCCCGCACCCGCGGGGGTGATCCTGCAATTTATGATTAAGCTCGTTCATTTTCTCGGTGTTCCCCGCACCCGCGGGGGTGATCCTCCCAAGGGTCAGCGCGTTTACGGCATACGCCGGTGTTCCCCGCACCCGCGGGGGTGATCCTTTTGGCCGCGTATTCCTTGCCTCTGCCGGAGGGTGTTCCCCGCACCCGCGGGGGTGATCCTCCGCCCGAATTGCTCCGCCTGCGGGACAACGGGTGTTCCCCGCACCCGCGGGGGTGATCCTTCGTCCCGCGCTATGCCATCCTCTCCCATGCCGTGTTCCCCGCACCCGCGGGGGTGATCCTGAAAGAGCTCAATCTGCAATTCAAACTGGCAAGTGTTCCCCGCACCCGCGGGGGTGATCCTTAGGCCGCCGTGGTTTGTGGGTGAAAATGTCCGTGTTCCCCGCACCCGCGGGGGTGATCCCGCTTTGCCCGGTTACAGCTTGTATTCGGCGGAGTGTTCCCCGCACCCGCGGGGGTGATCCGCCCAGTGACCTCCCGTAGTTCATCACGGTTTCGTGTTCCCCGCACCCGCGGGGGTGATCCTTTGCGCTCAATGCCGCCGAAACCCACGGCGAAGTGTTCCCCGCACCCGCGGGGGTGATCCTATTACCGGTGACTGTCATATTCGATCATCCACGTGTTCCCCGCACCCGCGGGGGTGATCCCGCCATGCCGTCCGTTCGTCCACCGGCACCCACGTGTTCCCCGCACCCGCGGGGGTGATCCCAGCGTCTCGCTGTTCTTCCGGTACCATGCGGCGTGTTCCCCGCACCCGCGGGGGTGATCCTTCTTGATATCGTCCAGAGACCTTAAAAATTCTGTGTTCCCCGCACCCGCGGGGGTGATCCCCGGAGTATCACCATCCGTGTAAAGCCGGGGGAGTGTTCCCCGCACCCGCGGGGATGATCCTGCGGGAGAGGGCTTTGTAAATCACGAGGGCTGGTGTTCCCCGCACCCGCGGGGGTGATCCCAGCGCAGACAAAATTAGCCAAGTTTCCGATGCGTGTTCCCCGCACCCGCGGGGGTGATCCTGTGACGGCGATTGTGATTGTGAAACCGGAGACGTGTTCCCCGCACCCGCGGGGGTGATCCATCCGGGCTCGGGGGCGCTTTATTGTGCGAAAAGGTGTTCCCCGCACCCGCGGGGGTGATCCGCATGAGTATCCGCAAGACGGCGTACACGCCGACGTGTTCCCCGCACCCGCGGGGGTGATCCCAAACACGACGCGAACATTGACGCAATCGACGGGTGTTCCCCGCACCCGCGGGGGTGATCCCTGTTAGCAACCCGTTAGCAACGGCACGTTTGTAGTGTTCCCCGCACCCGCGGGGGTGATCCTTCTATCTCCATTTCGATGATATACCTGAATCTGTGTTCCCCGCACCCGCGGGGGTGATCCCGAATGGGACGCTGGTGTTCAAGTGGAGCGAGAGTGTTCCCCGCACCCGCGGGGGTGATCCCGCCGGCCCCGACCGCTGCGCCGACACCGGAGCGTGTTCCCCGCACCCGCGGGGGTGATCCTGGTCTTACGCAGAGAGTATCCGGTGGGAAGAAGTGTTCCCCGCACCCGCGGGGGTGATCCCCTTGCCGATGGAAACGCTAGCTGCCCCCAGCCGTGTTCCCCGCACCCGCGGGGGTGATCCTAAGGCCAGGGCATCTCTCGCAAGAGGGATCAGGTGTTCCCCGCACCCGCGGGGGTGATCCTATTATATTGAGGCGTTTGGTTCTCAGCCGCATGTGTTCCCCGCACCCGCGGGGGTGATCCTCGGGGTGTCAGACGTGCGGGCGTTACGCTCCGGTGTTCCCCGCACCCGCGGGGGTGATCCCGATATGGGAGAGATGCGCTTCATGGATGTTGAGGTGTTCCCCGCACCCGCGGGGGTGATCCTCTGGCCCGATACACCGGCCTTGCCGTGACAAAGTGTTCCCCGCACCCGCGGGGGTGATCCTCCGTTCTGAGACCGCCGCGTGGTGGGTCGATGGTGTTCCCCGCACCCGCGGGGGTGATCCCTGGCGGGCGAGAAAAATTTTGCCTTGAATTTCGTGTTCCCCGCACCCGCGGGGGTGATCCCCACAAACAAGCTGGAAGGCGCGAACACCCTGAGTGTTCCCCGCACCCGCGGGGGTGATCCTGCTTGCGCCTATCATGCTTGCCGTAGGTCCAAGTGTTCCCCGCACCCGCGGGGGTGATCCTATCGTGGTTGTGTACTCCGCTTTTTGTGCTTCGTGTTCCCCGCACCCGCGGGGGTGATCCCTTCTTGGCTCCCGCGTTCAAAGCTATATTGGGGTGTTCCCCGCACCCGCGGGGGTGATCCTCTGAGGATCACCCTCCAACTGCCCAACGAAACGTGTTCCCCGCACCCGCGGGGGTGATCCTTTAACGGTCAGTCGAATATTAAGCACCGCAAAGTGTTCCCCGCACCCGCGGGGGTGATCCTGCCTGCGAGAAATTGATCCCTCTTTCGAGCGCGTGTTCCCCGCACCCGCGGGGGTGATCCTTGGTTTGACATAGAGGTGGACCGGAGCTCCAGCGTGTTCCCCGCACCCGCGGGGGTGATCCTGGCGGTGATCCCGTATCGATTTTCCCGCCTCCGTGTTCCCCGCACCCGCGGGGGTGATCCTTTTTACAAATGTTCGCGGATTCTAGGGAACCGGTGTTCCCCGCACCCGCGGGGGTGATCCCGATCACGTCGGCCTGCGCCGGTGCCGGGGTTGGTGTTCCCCGCACCCGCGGGGGTGATCCTAGGACGGCCAGCCATGAATTGGAAGAATGTAGGTGTTCCCCGCACCCGCGGGGGTGATCCTATCGGAACCGGTCTATGGGGCATTGAGATTTTGTGTTCCCCGCACCCGCGGGGGTGATCCTTCCAGTATTGATTTCTGGCTTTTCAGGGCGTCGTGTTCCCCGCACCCGCGGGGGTGATCCCGAGCCGGCGACCATCGTCACCGGAAAAGACGCGTGTTCCCCGCACCCGCGGGGGTGATCCCAGGAGCAGCTGCAAATCCTGGCGGATCTGAACGTGTTCCCCGCACCCGCGGGGGTGATCCACGGTCCACGGGCCGTAGTCGTGTCCCAGTGCGGGTGTTCCCCGCACCCGCGGGGGTGATCCTCATCATGGCACAAATTGTAATCCCCACCACGAGTGTTCCCCGCACCCGCGGGGGTGATCCTGAAGACGACCCGAAGAAAGAGAACGCGACAATGTGTTCCCCGCACCCGCGGGGGTGATCCTGGTGGTGTTCCCCGCACCCGCGGGGGTGATCCGTGTTCCCCGCACCCGCGGGGGTGATCCTTGCAGTAGCCGGTGCGCGTACTTGTATGTATAGTGTTCCCCGCACCCGCGGGGGTGATCCGCCGCCGTCCGGGCGGGGTATACATACAAGTACGTGTTCCCCGCACCCGCGGGGGTGATCCCGGTAGAGCCAGTAATTCGCGTTCTTCGGCGGCGTGTTCCCCGCACCCGCGGGGGTGATCCCAGCAGTTGTCCGCGATCAATGCCGCGATTTTGGTGTTCCCCGCACCCGCGGGGGTGATCCTACCGTGGCGATACCGTCGGCAACCTCCATAGCGTGTTCCCCGCACCCGCGGGGGTGATCCCTTGTTCATGGTAGACGAAAACGGCGAGACTGTGTGTTCCCCGCACCCGCGGGGGTGATCCTGAGCATGGGTCTTTCTTCGGAGGAATACTCCGGTGTTCCCCGCACCCGCGGGGGTGATCCCTCATACACCCACACCCACGGGTTGCGCTCCCAGTGTTCCCCGCACCCGCGGGGGTGATCCTCCTTAAATGCTCATATCGGAAGGTGAAAACACGTGTTCCCCGCACCCGCGGGGGTGATCCCGCAATCGCCACGGAGGCGGGGCCGCCCACATAGTGTTCCCCGCACCCGCGGGGGTGATCCTCGTTGGCGCGTTTTCTCCGGGCGGCTCGCAGGGTGTTCCCCGCACCCGCGGGGGTGATCCGCACCGTCAGCGCCATTGAGCGCGGCACAGCCACGTGTTCCCCGCACCCGCGGGGGTGATCCGCATACCCTGCGCCATGTCCGACGCCTGGATGAAGTGTTCCCCGCACCCGCGGGGGTGATCCCTTGAACGCGCTGGCTGAGGACGTCGGCGGAAAGTGTTCCCCGCACCCGCGGGGGTGATCCTGCCCGGATCGACTGAATGCGGGCGGCAGAGTTGTGTTCCCCGCACCCGCGGGGGTGATCCTCCTTCGGGGATTCCGGGCGTCATATCCAAAAACGTGTTCCCCGCACCCGCGGGGGTGATCCCGCTGTGTACCGTCCTCGGATTCGATGGCCCTGGTGTTCCCCGCACCCGCGGGGGTGATCCTCTCCACCTGACTCGGCAGCCTTGGCTCCGGAAGTGTTCCCCGCACCCGCGGGGGTGATCCTACTACGCGCGCGCCGCTGTCGCGGCGGCCTTCGTGTTCCCCGCACCCGCGGGGGTGATCCTGTTATACCCGTATTTCCGGTGCTGGGTAAAAAGTGTTCCCCGCACCCGCGGGGGTGATCCCGCGCGCCCACAAAAACAGCGAACAACCGTTTGGTGTTCCCCGCACCCGCGGGGGTGATCCGGTCGTCCGCACCGAGGTCCGCGCCTCGTTTTTGTGTTCCCCGCACCCGCGGGGGTGATCCAAGCGCAGGGCCTCGGCAATCCCCCGTACCATAGTGTTCCCCGCACCCGCGGGGGTGATCCCCCATCCCGCATACTCTAAACCGCGGCATCCATCGTGTTCCCCGCACCCGCGGGGGTGATCCTTGCTGAACACGGACGAACCCGCCATCGCCCGCGGTGTTCCCCGCACCCGCGGGGGTGATCCTCTCTCATCTTTTCCAGCGTCTCACGGTAATCCGTGTTCCCCGCACCCGCGGGGGTGATCCTGTTTGGCTTGACCAGAGGAGCGGCGCGCCAAGCGTGTTCCCCGCACCCGCGGGGGTGATTACCGCTTCATCATCTCGGGCCTCTTGTACTCGGCGTGTTCCCCGCACCCGCGGGGGTGATCCTTATGAGTTGCAGCAGTTGACGCCGCCGCGCTAGTGTTCCCCGCACCCGCGGGGGTGATCCGTAGTGGTAAACATTTTCATTGATCTGCTTCATGTGTTCCCCGCACCCGCGGGGGTGATCCTGCGACTGCGCGAAAATCGCCGCGGTCGACGAGGTGTTCCCCGCACCCGCGGGGGTGATCCTCGTCCGCGCCGCCCTCCTGTGCCTCGCTCCGTGTGTTCCCCGCACCCGCGGGGGTGATCCTCGGTTGTGTCGCGCCGCTCGGCAAGCGTTACAGTGTTCCCCTCCAGGGCTTAACTTGACCCACAAAAGTTGTCAAAGCGCAAGCGATGTGATAAAGTGGGAAAGGGCGCAATGAATAGAGAGATCAAGAGCTGGGTAGCGAAAGAATTTGAAACACTCTGTTTGAAGTCGAAACGCCTGGAGAGCTGGTTTCTTATGGCAATGAGCGATTTATCCGACCAACCCGACAAATCAATATGGCTGGCAACCGGGAGCCGTGCCAATGCGAAAGCTGTATACCGAATGCTCGCAAACGAGAAATTCACGAAAGAGAGCATTCTGTCCGCCCATCGGGACGCAGTGTGTGAACGAAGCCAAGACCAAGTATTGCTGGCGATTCAAGATACCATGTCAGTAAACTACAGCACGCATACCCAAACTGCCGGGATGGGATACAATTGCGAGCAGACGCTGGGATTGAATGTGCATAGCTGCCTTCTTCTTGCGACAGATGGGATACCTATAGGAGTTCTGGAGCAAAGCGCGATCACGCGGGAGGAGAGAGCCACCAAAGGAAAGAGCCACCATGAAAAGCGTACACGTCCCATCGAAGAAAAGGAAAGCTACAGATGGCTGGAGACGATGCAAATAGCCGCGCAGAACGCTCCTAAGCAAGTGAAATTGGTGCATATCGCCGACCGTGAGGGGGATATCTACGAGCTGTTCGCTCTGGCGCAACGGATTGAAGAAAAGTTTGTCATCCGGGCGGTGCATGACAGGCTGGATGTTGACAAGGCGCATGTGATGCAAACACTGAGGGAATCAAAACCAGCAGGGAAAACCACTTTGACCATTCCTGCGAACCATAAGGAAAAGATAAAGGAACGCGACGCGCTGCTGACAATTCAATATCAAAAAGTTTCTGTTGCGAAGCCTCAAACCCGGAAAAACGACCCTGATATTGAAGAGATGTTAGACCTGACACTGGTGAGATTGGCAGAAGAATGCCCCTCTGATGGCGTAGAACCGGTTGAATGGATTTTGATGACCAACTTGGAAATCAACAATGCCGGGGATGCTTTTCGGGTTGCGGAATACTACAAACATCGATGGAAAATCGAACGTTTTCACTTTGTCCTCAAAAGCGGCTGCAAGATTGAAAAAATCCAGCAAAGAAGCATCGATGGGATCGAACTCATGATCTTGATGTATTCCATCATAGCCGTTCACATCATGCAACTCACCTTCCTTTCGCGCAATGCGCCTGATACGCCATGCGACTTGATATTCAGCGAAACCGAATGGAAAACACTCCATCGTGCGGCTAACTGTACGAAATCGGAGCCGGAAACCCCGCCGCCTATGGAAGAAGCTGTGCGTCTTGTCGCTAAACTGGGTGGTCATGTCGGAGCGAAAAGCGATGGGCCGCCTGGCTTGAAAGTCATTTGGATCGGATTAAACAAACTTTTTATCCTTGTGACTTATCGCGAGTTCTTGTGATTGTTTTTGTGGGTCAAGTTAAGCTCCAAGGAGGGGAATTTGGCCATTCGCAGACGGCGGGGCGGGTTCCCATTCCCCTCCTTGGAGCTCAACTTGACCCACAGAATAGTCAAGGGAAGAAATCGCGATAGGCTAGGAGGATAAAAAGTTTATTCAGCCCGATCCAAATAACCTTCAATCCGGGCAGTCCATCGCTTTTGGCGCCCACATGACCGCCCAGTTTCGCGATGAGCCGTACAGCGTCCTCCATAGAGGGAGGGTTTTCCGGGTCTGTCCTGGTACGATTCGCCGCGCGGTGGAGAGTTTTCCACTCGACTTCACTGAGAATCAAGTCACAGGGCGTCTCCGGGGCGCTGCGGGAGAGAAAGGTCAATTGCATGATATGAACGGCTATGATGGAATACATCAATATCACGAGTTCGATACCTTCAACGCGTCTTTGTTGGATATTTTCGATCTTACAACCGCTCTTCAGAACAAAATGAAACCGTTCAATTTTCCAGCGCTGCTTGTAGTATTCCGAAATCCGAACCGCATCCTCGGTACAATTGACCTCCAGGTTGGTCATCAGAAGCCATTCAATCGGCTTCGAACCTGCAGGCGGGAATTCTTCCGCCAGTCGGATCAGCGTCAGACGCAGTGAGGGTTCTAGGTCATCCTCCTTTCTCCGAATCTGGGGTTTGAGTATGTCGGCACATTGATACTGGACTGTCATCAACGCTTCCCTTTCTTTTGTCGCAGCACCGCGGTTGGCAGATACCGTGATCGTTGTTCTGTCCACCGGCGCGGACTCACGAAGCGTTTGTACTGCGGATTCTTTTTCAACGGTTAATCTGTTATGAACCGCCCGAATGACAAAGCTTTCTCCCATCCTTTGCGCCTGTGCGTACAACTCATAAATATCCCCTTCGCGGTCCGCTATATGCACCAAGCTGGCATGAGCCGGGGCGTTTTGAGCGGCGGTATTCATCGTTTCCAGCCATCTGTAACTCTCTTTTTCCTCAATTGGACGATTCCGTTTTTCCTGATGTGTTTTTCCGGCAGTGTTCTTTTCGTCCCGCGTAATCACACTTTGCGCAAGCACCCCCAGCGGGATTCCACTCGGGGTGAGAAGAAGGCAGCTGTGCACATTGATTCCTAAGGTCTGCTCGCAATTATACCCCAATCCCTTGGTTTTTGTGTGACCGTGATAGTTTACCGCCATCGTATCTTGAACCGCTAACAAGACTGGGGTTTCAACACCGCGTTCGCCGACAGCATTCCGATGTGCGGCTAAAATGCTTTCTTTTTCAACCTTTTCATTGGCAAGCATACGATAAACCGCTTTTGCGTTCGCACGGCTGCCGGAAGCAAGCCATATGGATTTGCCGGGCTGTTCCGCCAAATCGCTCATCACCATTTGAAACCGGCTTTCCAGGCGTTTCGAGTTGAAGCAGAGTGTCTTAAACTCCGAAGTTACCCATCCCTTTATCTCTCTGTTCATAGCGCCCTTGCCCAGTTTAACATAATTCTTGTTCCTTGACTATCCTGTGGGTCAAGTTGAGCCTTGGAGGGGTGCCGTCCGCAGACGGCGGGGTGGTTCCGTGTCCCGGTCGTGTGAACCGGGGAGATTGCGGGTCAAGCCCGCAATGACGGTTGTAGGCCCCCCCCTACAAAAACCCGAACCAGCCCAGGTACATCTCAATCAATGCCCGGCCCCAGAAGAGGGACGCCGCCACGCCGAGGCAGAGGTGGGGGCCGAAGGGGATGCGCGCGCCCCGTTTGGCTTTGCCGGTGAGCATCAGGTATGCCGCCAGGCTTCCGCCCGTCAGGACCGCGATGAACATCGCCGCCAGCGCGCCCTGCCAGCCCAGCAGGAATCCGCACACCGCCATCAGCTTGACGTCGCCGCCGCCGAACGCGCCGGGGATCGCCAGCGTCAGCAGAAACATCGGCAGGCTGACCGCCAGCAGGCCGATTCCCCGCTCCAGTAAACTGATCTCGCCCCGCCAGGCCCAGACCGCCGCCGCCGCCAGCGGCGTCAGCGCAATCACCAGCGCGTCGGGAATCTCCATCGTGGCCGCGTCAATCAGCGCGACCGCCAGCAGAACCGCGCAGACGGCAAACGCCAGCGGCGCCCGCCAGTCAAACCCGAAATTCCACAGCGCGCCGGCGGCCAGCAGCGCGCCGGCCAGCTCCACGATCGGGTAGCGCGGGGATATCCCCGCCTGACAGGCGCGGCATTTCCCGCGCAACGCCAGAAAGCTGATCACGGGGACCAGGTCGTACCACGGCAGGCGGCGGCCGCAAGCCGGACACACGGAGCGCGCGTTGGCAAAAAACGTGCCCCGAGGGAGCCGGTGGACGACCACGTTCAGAAAACTGCCGACGCACAGCCCGAGAAGGACCGCGCAGAAATAGAGATACGCTCGCATGTCAGTTCACGGGGTCCGGAGCATCCCAGTCTATATCTTCTTCCGAAACAAGCTCATCATGCTTCGCCGCCTCCAGGTCCGCCGCTTCCGCCGGCGTCAGCTTGGTAAAATCCGGGTCCCAGGCAAGAATCAGTTTTTTGAAAATTGCATACATCAGTTTCATATCTTCCTTTATCTCCCTCTGACCCGCTCCACCACGGCGTCTTCGCCTTCGGTGATGGATACGCGGTACACGCGCCCGCTCATCTCGGCTTCGTAGTCCAGTCCGAGCAGGACGCCGTCCCTGATCTGAAATTCGGCTCTCGCCGTTTCGCCGGAGGCCTCGATCCCCAGAACGATATCGGGCGCAAGCAAATCGTTCATGCGGCGGCTCAGCCGAACCTGCGCGGGCCAGTCCTCGCCGTCGGCGGATGTGCCGCCGAGACCGGCCGCCAGGTCCCTGTCGGACAGGAACAGGGACCCGGAGGCCGATTCCTCAACCAGCACGATCTTGGCGGCCTGGTACACCATACGCGCCTCCGCGGCCATCGCCGACCCGCGCGCCTGATCGATTTGACTGCTCACGGCGCCGAACAGGGACACCGTAACGAGAATAATGATGATCAAAACGACCAGCAGCTCGGTCAACGAAAAACCTTTGGAGTTAGTCATGGTTGTGTTATAGATTCGTTAAGTGAGCGTCAATGCCGTACGAGATACCTCAGCTGCTTTACCAGGTACGACTTTTACATAGTATCCGTTTTTCAAGAATATCAGCCCCGTTAGTTTGCCATTACTATCTATGGTAATTGCAGTGATATCAGTAGCCTGGTTATCAGGCGCAAGCATATCACCTAATCTGGCGTTATAGACTCCAGTTGCTTCAAGGAACATAGCTTGGGTTGGCGACGAATTATTTACCACAAAATGTTCAGATGAGATTGCCTGCACCGCTGTCGCACAGTTTTTCGCCTCAGCCGCATACGCTTTGCCGCGAGCCTCACCAACAAACCCGATCATGGCCGGAACGGCCGCGCCGATCAGGATGGCGATGATGACCAGCACGATGACGATCTCGACCATCGTGAAGCCCTTTTTGCTTTTGATTGTTTTCATGACTGTTTTCTCCTTTTTGAATGTTTTTTCTATATAAGCCCGTTCCGCAACTGCGCCCTCGCGGCGCGGGCATATACGATGAAAGGCTGGGGGGTGTCAGGCTCCTTTCCTAAAGGAGCTGTCGGCGAAGCCGACTGAGGATTGACAAAGTTCCCGTACCGCTGCCCCAAGCGCGTACCCCGCCCTAAAATCCTCCGCCCCCTGCGGGGGCACCTCCTTTAAGAAAGGAGGCTTGCGCGCCCTAAGGCTCCTTTCCTAAAGGAGCTGTCGGCGAAGCCGACTGAGGATTGACAAAGTTCCCGTACCGCCGGGGGCAGGGCGGTTCACGAACCGCCCCTACAGGGTTTGCCGTCTCCATCTTCACCGCATTCCCAGCGATGCCGTGAATTCCTGTTTGTTGACCACCTTTTCCAGCGCGGCCTCCTGCGTGACCTCGCCGCGCTTGACCAGATCGGCCAGATACATATCCAGCAGAATCATGCCCTGGCGCACGCCGGTCTGGATGGTGGAGTTGAGCTGGTGGCCCTTGTTCTCGCGGATTAGGTTCAGCACCGAGTCGGTCCCCAGCATGATCTCGAACGCCGCCACGCGGCCCGGAGCGCCCGCCTTCGGCAGCAGCGTCTGCGTCACCACGCCCTTGAGGATGCTGGCCAGCTGGGTGCGGATTTGCTGCTGGTTATGCGGCGGGAACACGTCGATGATGCGGTCGATGGTCATCGCCGCGCCCGTGGTGTGCAGGGTCGAGAGGACCAGATGGCCCGTCTCCGCCGCCGTCACCGCCGCGCTGATGGTTTCGTAGTCGCGCATTTCGCCGACGAGAATCACGTCGGGGTCCTCGCGCATCGCGCTGCGCAGGGCGCCGGAGAAGCTGCCCACGTCCTGGCCCACGTCGCGCTGGTGAATGATGGACGTCTTCTGGGTGTAAAGGTATTCCACGGGGTCCTCGATCGTCAGGATATGACAGGCGCGCGTGGAGTTGATGTAATCAATCATCGCCGCCAGCGTGGTCGACTTGCCGGAGCCGGTCGGCCCCGTCACCAGCACCAGCCCGCGCGGCTCGCTTGCCAGCTGGCGCAGGACCTCCGGCAGCCGGAGCTGCTCAAAGGTGGGGA
>Ga0099364_10010018_pt1 | contig 13093 bp, 15 predicted proteins | sample TergutTh196P3_FD_73070 | JGI IMG/M metagenome (GOLD analysis project Ga0099364, IMG submission 73070) | Microcerotermes parvus P3 segment gut microbial communities from Pointe-Noire, Republic of the Congo - Th196 P3 | ecosystem: Host-associated > Arthropoda: Insects > Digestive system > Gut ...
GACTGCCCGGCACTATTTGTAACTCCGGTAAAATAGATGGGAAATACTGCTGCCATCATAATCGTGGCATAAACAGAATTTGCCCAGTCATACATTATCCAGCTTTTTTCCTGTTTTGTCATAAATTAACCCCCAAACGTTCTGCAGCAAAAGGCGCAATATCCAAAAGGCTTCCGTTTTGATTAACCCCTGGTTTAATGCCTTTACCTTTTATCATATAAAACACATTATAAGCAGGCATATCAAGGGGATAACCATGATTTGCTTTTTCTTTTGATTGATTCTTTCCATAACAGTAACCAGGCTTTGCACAAAAACCAAAACAGGCATGATCATAACCTGATATACGCAGTTCTTCATGGCTTAAAAAGCGCTTAAACCCCTTGCTTCTTGTAATAATATTGCGAATATCTTCAATAACATCTGGAGCAAGAGTTCCTTTATGAAAAAAAGCAGACCCGCCGCAACATTCAAAAAAACAAGAGTATTCTCCGGGTAAATAACCCCTGGTATCAGAGATCAAATAACCGCGATCCACCAGCTCTTTATTGGGATCAACAACAGTATGAACATTTATCTGGCTGTGGTCAGAAAAAAGTATGATATCCCTTTGATCTCCTGCTGCTTTTAAAAGTGCTGCCAGGTTTTTATCCAAAGCCTCATATGCCTTTATTAGTTCTGGACTTCCTTTGCCATGCTCATGACATAAAAAATCAAAAGCTGTAAGATGAATAAATGCAAGCCCTGGTTTTTTTTTGCACAATATATGTGTCATACAGGCTGTTGCAAAGTTATCAAGCTCTGGTTGTTTAACCCCTTTAAGCAGTTTTCTGTATTTTAAAAACAATGTTAATTGAAGCCATTTGCTGCCTGCTTTTAAACTTGTCATAAGCTGGCTTTCTCCCGGGCGAGCAAGCACTTCCGGAACATTATAGTTTATAGACTGTGAGTATGCTGTAACTGGCCAGAAAACTGCTGCTGTTTTAATGCCCTTTTCTGAAGCTGCCTGCCATAGTGTTTTTGCACGTATGCATGATTCAGAATTATTCCACAAGGGATCTTTAAAAGGAAAAGGTTCGTTATTGGAAATAAGCCCGTGGAGATCAGGGCTTAAACCAGTTGCGATCGAGGTGTGTACAGGGTATGTATTGCTGACAAATAAAGATGACACATTACGGTAAATGGCGGATGTTTGAACAAAAGCTGAAAAAGCAGGATATGTTTGTAGTATGTCAAATTCTGCATCGCCTAAAGCATCAAAACTTATGAACAACATTACATTATTATATCATATATCCCTGCGTGTTGATATAATCGTTTCTATTAATAAACTAAATTCATTTGTATCTGCCTTTGATAGTATATTTGACGAATAAAGGGCTTTTTCAAATAAACTTCCTGCGCAAAGTATTTTTTTATCTATATCTATATCCATATTTATATCATTATATTTAACAGCTTTGGCAAGCATTATGCAGTATTCAATAGGAGCATAAGATGGTTTCCATATAATATTAAATACTTCTTCTCCCCACAAAATAAGACGGGCAAAAAGACTTATACTTTTTTTTAATTCTTTTTGTTTAACGCGGCTGTAAGCTGCATAAAGACTTTCTTCAAGCTGTCTTATTGATTTGATTGAATCAGGATGTATTTTTTTTCCAATTCCTCCTTCAAAAAGAGATCTAATAAAATAAGTTAATGTTGAGTAAAATGAACTTATAAAGCTTATGATAAAATTTATTATCCTCCTTGGCCAGGTTTTTAATCCCCTGAACAGCCCTGAACGGTTTAAAAGTGGATTTATCATAAACCACAGAAATAAAACAGCTGCTGCTGCCAGTGCAATATACTTTAACCAGTTCCAAAAAGCAAATGCTTCTTTATCTTCCAAGACATCCTGATTTTCAAAAGGAAGAACAGGATTATCAAAAACAGGGGATTCAAAAACCATTGCATTTGATACATTAACAGTACGAAAAACTCTTCCAAAAAGACCAATAAAGAACTGAAGCAGTGCAACAAGCAGGGAAGGCGGCAAAAGGCTTTTATCAGAAGAAACCAAAAATGCCATAAACAAAGCTGCAAAAATTATTATAATTCCGGACATAATTGCTTTGGGCCGGTTTTGAAGCTTAAGTCCCTGTGCAGCATATGCATATTCCCTGCCTAAAAAAAACAAAAAAGCAATAATAAATATACCTATAATGAATATTGAAACTAGGATAAACACATTAAACAGATTTAAATAAACATCGCTTACTCTGCATACGATTAAAAGTAAAAATAAAATAACAAAAAACAAAATATAATTAGAGATGATTTTTTTTATACCTATGCTTGTTTCGCTTAACAGGCTGGAATCTTCTAGTAATATCTGGCGGAGTTTTTCTCCGCTGTAGTGCTGCATATACGATTCAAAAAGTTCCTGTTCGCTGAACACCCGTTTTATCGTCAATACCGGAAACCATATCATAATGGCACAAAAGACTGCTGGAATATTGTACAATGAAGGATAAAAGCGCAAACTTGCCTGTTTTTCAAAATGCATTATTGAAGTTAAAAAGTAAGATATAATGCATAATACAATAACACCGCGCATATCAGAGATAAAATTTTCTGACTTGCTTTTTCTTATCAGCATATAATATAAAGAAGCGCATATTGCACAAATAAAACCCTGTATAAACAAGACAGAAAGCGGCAAGGGGCCAAAAAAAGGTTCCAGTAATGGAGTTACAAGCAGCAGAAAACCAAAAAAAACAGAAATGGGAATATAAACAGCAAAAACAGCGTATATAGGTTTAAAGGATTTCATAACCCATTTCCTTTATATGATACTGTTTGGCTTTTTTTGGAAGGATATTTTTATGTATAAAAAGATATTCAATGGATATATGACTGCTTTTTGATCCATCTAAAAGCCTTAGGTATTCTTCATCAAGTGCCGGGCCGGTATAAATCAATCTTGTGCCAAAAGGCAGGGTTTTGGCTTCTTTTAATATATGGTCTGCGCAAGCCTTGGCGTCGTACTGCTCATCTTTTACATAACGTCTTTCAAATAACGCAAGGCGCTCAAGAACAGGAATCAATGCATGAGCAGAAGGTATTATGGTTTCAACCATATCCTTAGATGAATAAAGTACTACCCCAAGAGCCTGACGATCTTTAGATGCCATAATACAAAGAGCAGCTGCTGCTTCTATGACACGTTCCAAATGCAGTTCCCTGTACTTTAAGCTGTACCCGGCAGGATCAACATTTAAAAAAATCATTAAAGGATATGATAGTGTAGATTCATATTCATTTATCATCAGGGAAGCGCTTTTATTATAAGTACCATTATATCCTGACATTCTTGCGCTTGCTTTCCAGTTAATACGACGCAATTCGTCACCATAAATATATTCGCGTACAGAACGGCGGCGTGTAAGGTCTTCGTCAAACGGATTATTACTTTTTAAAATACCCAAAGGGTTGCCTAAAGGAGTTTTAATGTAAATAAAAGCAGGAGACGGATAAACAAAAAGCTCTGTTGTATGTCCTGCGTTAAGCGTAAACGGGAAAGGCCCAAGGGGGTCTGCGCCGTTTACAATACCGGGTCCCAGGGTAAAGTAACCGCGGTTTGTACCCAGACCCTGCCAGCGAAACACAATGCTTCTTTTACCGTATAGTGTTAAAAGATATTTATTGTTTTTAAATACAGGTAGCCTGCCTGGATTATCGCTAAGTGAAAGCATAAATGCGGGAAGCATGCCCCTGTTTTCAACAACAAGCTCTATATCGATCCATTCATGGCGGAATCCCCTTAGCTGTGAATCCCTGCGTAACAATACAATGCTGCGGATAAGGTATTCTGTATATAATCTTGAAAATAAAATGATAAATATAAAGAAAAAAGAAAATAACTGTAAAGGACGCCAGGGAGAAAAAATATAAACAAATATATTGCATAAAAGAAAAGCAAAGAGAAGCTTTTCTCTTTTTATATATACATGACCCCATAAATTTTTCAAAGAGAGGATCTGTATTCGGGCATTGGAACCCTGTCCAGAATGGATAAGATGATCCTGTCAGGTTTTATGCCGCGGACCAGAGCTTCTGAAGAAAGCAGGAGACGCTGCCGGAAGACAGAAGGCGCCATTTCCTTTATATCTAAAGGACTTACATAATCACGGCCGCGCAGTCCTGCCAATGCCTGGCTTGCCCTGTAAAGCGCCAGTGTTCCTCTGGGCGAAACACCTGCCCTTAAATTAATGTCCTGCCGCGTTTCCTGCACTAATGAAAGCAGGTAATGAACCAGCTGCGGATCAACATAAACTTGAGTACAATCCTCCTGGAGCTTTAAGATTTCCTTTGAGTCAGCCACGGCTTTTAAATCAGTTACAGGATGTGTGATACGCCTCTGGCTCTCAAGCATTCTGGCTTCTGCATCCCCTGAAGGATAACCAATTTTAAGTGATAAAAGAAAACGATCTTTTTGAGCTTCAGGTAAAGGAAATGTCCCTTCGAATTCTATTGGGTTTTCTGTTGCCATTACAAAGAAAGGCTCAGGCAATTTTATAACATCTCCCTCAACAGAGATCTGTCCTTCTGCCATTGCTTCAAGTAGTGCAGACTGGGTGCGCGGGGTTGCCCTGTTAATTTCATCCACAAGAACAAACTGGTTTATTATCGGGCCTTTGCGGTAAACAAACCTGTCTTCATTTTGTCTCCATACAGAAACCCCAAGAATGTCTGAAGGCAACAGATCAGGCGTACATTGAATACGTGAAAAACTTAAATTAAGGCTTGCTGCCAAAGCCCTTGCAAGTATGGTTTTACCTGTTCCAGGCACATCCTCAAGAAGCACATGTCCACGCGCAAGAAAAGCAGACAAAACCGTGTCTATTACTTCTGTTTTTCCAAGAAATACTTTTTCAATATTGCTTCTGACCTTTTCTGTAAATTGCATGGCAGCAATGTGTTGTTCCATAATAATATTATAACAGAGCAATATATTCTAAGCCAGCCTGACATGATAGTATGTTATTATAAAGAGGAGTTAAATTATGTGGGTTTTATTTGCGCTTTTATCTGCGATCTTTGCTGCGCTGACATCTGTACTTGCAAAGATCGGTCTTGAGAATGTCAACTCAAATCTGGCAGTAGCTATCCGTACCATAGTTGTACTTGTTTTGGCCTGGGCTTTGGTTTTTCTAACAGGAACTCAGGAAGGACTTGCAGGTATAAACCGCCGCAGTCTTGTCTTCCTCTTGCTTTCAGGTCTTGCAACAGGTCTTTCCTGGTTATGTTATTACAGGGCGCTTCAGATGGGTCCTGCATCAAGGGTTATTCCTATTGATAAATCAAGTGTGGTAATTGCCATGATTCTTGCATTTGTTGTTCTAAAGGAAACACTTACAATAAAAATGGCAATAGGAGGCGCTCTTATTACCATTGGTACTTTTGTTTTGATATTCTAAATTATTTTATAAACTTTTCCAGCGGATCTGTCAGGATTTCTGTGCGATCAGGAAATATGGCAATGGTATGTTCCCAATGGGCAGAGATCCTGTTGTCCGCAGTAACCACAGTCCAGCCATCTTCAAGAATATTAACATCTCCTGTACCAAGGTTTATCATGGGTTCAATGGCTAAAACCATGCCCCCTGCCAGTTTAGGATTAGCTCCCCTTGGTATATTTACAACCTGCGGGTCTTCGTGCACATCAAAACCCACACCATGTCCGCAGAATTGATGGACGATACCGTACCCTGCGTTATTTGCTATTTCAGAAACAGCGCTTGCTATTTTATGCAGCCTTTCTCCGGCTCTGGCTGCATTTATCCCTGCGTAAAGGCAGTCACGGGTTATATTGGAAAGACGGCTTATATCCGGGCTAACATTTCCAATTTCTACAGATATAGCTTGATCGCTGAAAAATCCTCCCAGGTTTATGCCGCAGTCAACTGAGACAATATCTCCGTTTTTAAGTTTACGCCTTGAAGGAATGCCGTGTATTACTTCTTCATTAATGGATATGCATAAAGAATGCTTGTACGGATTTGATTTACTGCCGTAGTTTAAAAAAGCCGGCTGTGCTCCTGCTTTTTTTATCCAGTTGTAAACCCAGTGATCAAGTTCTATGGTTTCAACACCTGCCTTTACATAAGGTATTAACTCCCTGAACATTGCGCTTAACATCTTGCACGATTGTCTTATCCCGTCTATCTGTTTATTGTTTTTAAGTTTTATCATTTACACCAAGTTAATAAACCTTTATTTTTTTTAAGGAATGCATCCAGCGGGTTTCGTCTTTATGCGGAAATCCAAGACCAATAAGGTTTTCAAGGCAATCCGCATAGGCCTCAATATCAACTGACTGCCTTAGATTTAAGCGCACAAGCTCTTTTAAAAAAGTCTTTACTTCCTCTGCAAAATGCCTAAAATAAGGAGAACGTCTTTCTTCCCTTATCAGTTTTAAAAGTATAATAAATGACTCATAGTAACGATTGCGTTTTGCAAGTTCTTCGGCAATTAAAAAACTGCAATCCATCCAGTCTTCCCTGTCTATATACCTTTCCATCTGAAAATCAAGTCCGCCCTGTTTATCCCATATTGATATTGCTTCTTCTTCTTCAAAATGCAATAGTTCAAAAAATATTAACTTACTCATGCTTACAGGGTCTTCATGCTGCTCCTTTAGGAATGTCCTGTAATCAAAATGGTATGTTGAAGAAAAACGTCTGTAGATCCTGTCGTATTCAAAACGGCGACTGGGATCCAAAAGCAGCTTGTATGCAGTAAGCAGCTTGCGCATTTTTTCTGCCGCTGCATCACCTGCAATATCAGGATGAAGATGTTTTGCCTTAATCCTGAAAGCTTTTTTTATATCTTCTACACTGGCAGTTTCATCCAATCCTAGAAGGGAATAATAATTTTCCAAGTTTTCTTAAGCTCCTATGCGTTTACCAAGAGCTTGTGCATGGGAAGGATTTAATATTACTTCACTCCAGTTAATTTTCATGCCTTGTTTTTCCATGGCTTTCATCAGATTCCACAGGGATTTATTTATAAACAACGGGCCTGTTTTTTTTATAAAGGCCGCACTTTTTTTACCTACAAGTCCGCTGCCGGAGCCAAGTACTCTTGTCAATATATCAGGCATTTTACCGCCCCAAAACCCAGTTGCCTCTGCACATACAGCAATATACTCATATCCCGGAAGCTTCATGCCATCTTCGGTCCATGCGTCAATTATATCAACCCTGTGTCCCATTGATTCCATTCCATTTCCTAAAGACTTAATATACTCAGGAATACCCCTTACCCGCGATGCACTTACTATTGCAATCCTCATAAATAACATTCTCCTATGCGTGTTTGTATAAATGATCAATGTCAGGTTCTTTAACATAAATAACGCTGCATTTGGAATTAATCATAATTTCCCTGGAAGCCTGGGAAAAAATATCCTTTGGGTTTCTGTCTTTTTCCCATCCGCCAAGCACTATCAGATCTGCCTTTTTATCCTCTGCTGCTGCTAGTACTTCTGTATATATAGCGCCTTTGCGGATTTCCCTTTCTATCTTTACACCCTTTGCAAGTGCAAGCTCCTCTACATAAGACAGGTAACGCTCCCCGTTTTCCTTTAGGTTCTTCTCAAATTCTACACTTTCTTCCTGAATCAAAATCTTACTTAATGTAAGATGTTTTATGGTAGCTATATCCACTACATATACAGCAACAAGCTTGCAGTGGAAGTTTTTAGCCATAACAATGGCGTATTTTGCAGCATGTATGGATGCATCAGAACCCGAAATAGCAACAAGAATTTTATGAAAAACAGACTTCATTATATTTTCCCGGCCTTCCTTTTTAGTAGTTTACTTGTAAAAAAAGAATCGCGTTCCCTCTCCTCCAAAGCTGCTTCAATATACTTTTGGGTTTCTTTGGCAACAGGTATAATCATTTTATCAAGTGCATTTACCCTGCGCTGTGTCTTGCGGACTTCACGGGCTAGACGCCAGGTCATGGTTCTTATTGCTGCCAATTCTGTTATTACTTTTAACAGATCAAGGAATTTTAGCACGGTTTCATCACATTCTGCAAATGAATTTGCAGGAGAATATTTCAATTCTATTTTGGGCAGGCGTATATCTAGCTGAGGTAGATTCATTCCAGCGACTATTGTTCTTTTTTCCTGAAGATCATAATCATAATGTATGTTTTCTGATAATTTTTCTGCCCTTTCACGGCCTACAATGATAAGCATGCGTTTAAGGCAGGGATAGGCAGCGTTAACTTTATTTTCCAGGTCACGTTCAAGTATTTTTACCTGTTCTATATGCCTCATAAGCTCCATGACAAGAATTTCCCGCTTTTGCTCAAGCAGATCAAAACCTTCTAAAGCAGTATTGAGGCGTTCTTTTGTCCTTAAAAGATTGCTTTTTGTGGGTGCTATCTGCTCTCTGGCCATTTTATTACCGATTATCCCCTATAATTATGAATTTAGTATATTGAGATAGCTTATTCAATATGATATTATTGAATTATTATGATATTCAACCCAGAAAATGAATGTATGGATATTCAGGTCCGTACTAAACTTCAATTAGCCAATTTAAAAAACCTTGCTGAAACCCTTTACAGTAAAGTTCCTTTTTACAGAAAAAAAATGGATGATTTGGGTATTAAGCCAAAAGATATACACAATATAAAAGACATACAAAAACTTCCCTTTACAACAAAGGATGATCTTAGGGAAAACTATCCATACGGGTTAAGAGCCTGTTCCAAAGACATAATTGTGGAAGTTCACATGAGTTCAGGCACAACCGGCAAACCCATTGTAAACGAATATACCATGAAAGACCTGAATATTTGGCGCGAAGCCATGTCCCGCACTCTTTCAGCAGCAGGCTGTACGAGGGATGATATAGTACAAAACTGCTATGGTTACGGCCTTTTTACAGGCGGGCCTGGTGTACATTACGGCGCATTGAATATAGGCGCCAAGGTAATCCCCATGTCAAGCGGAAATACAGACAAGCAGCTCCAGGTTATGCAGGATTTTGGCTCAACCATGATCACCTGTACTCCCTCTTACGCGCTTTTTATGTCAGAAGAAGCCTCAAACGCAGGAATTGATTTAAAAAAATTACCCTTGAACAAGGGCTGCTTTGGAGCTGAACCCTGGAGCGATAATATGCGCAAGGAAATTGAATCCCGCTATAACATGAAGGCCTACGATATATACGGGCTTACGGAAATTATAGGACCTGGTGTTTCTTTTGAATGCGAAGCTCAAAACGGACTCCATGTTAACGAGGACTTCTTTTATCCGGAAATAATAGACCCAAAAACAGGATTATCCATGCTAGACGGCGAAAAGGGAGAACTTGTTTTTACTACCATCACAAGAGAAGGCACTCCCCTGCTCCGCTACCGTACAAGGGATATAAGCTGCCTTATACGGGAACCATGCACCTGCGGCAGAACAACAGTCAGAATGAAGCGTCTCATGGGCAGAACAGATGATATGCTTATTATAAGAGGAGTCAATGTATTCCCAAGCCAGATCGAAGAAGTCCTTATAGAAATCGAAGGAACCGAACCCCAGTACCTTATTGTGGTCAACAGGGGAGAAAAACATTTGGACGAAGTTGAACTTCAGGTTGAAGTTAAAAAAGATTTCTTTAGTGATGAAACTAAAGGTCTTGAGAAACTGCGCAGCCGCATAGAGAATATAATGAAGTCAAGGCTCCAGATCAGTATTAAAGTAAAATTGGTAGAACCCAAAACCATTGAACGTTCCATTGGTAAAGCTAAAAGGGTTATTGATAATAGAAAAATATAGGGGGAAATTTATTATGGCGATAAAACAAATATCCATTTTTCTTGAAAACACAACAGGCCGTCTTGGAGAAGTAACAACAACCCTTGCTAAAGCAGATATAAATATAAGGGCTATTTCCATAGCTGACACAGCGGACTTTGGAATACTGCGCCTTATTGTTAATGATTATGAAAAAGCAGTTGAAGTCCTTAATGCAAAGGGTTTTACAACAAGGGTTTCTGATGTAGCTGTTGTTGAAATAGAAGACAAGCCTGGCAGCCTTGCAAAACTAATGGAACTGTTTCAAAAATTAAAGATCAATATAGAATACCTTTATGCTTCTCTTGAAGGGAAAGCTGCTGAGCCAGGAGCCAGCGGAAAAGCAGTGATTATTTTTAAGCTGGAAAATCACGAAAAAGGCATGCATATAATAAATGAAAACGGACTGCGCATAGTAGAGAGCTTTTAATGAAAATACTAATGGTTTCTTCAGAAGCTGTCCCTTATGCAAAGGCCGGGGGTCTTGCGGACATGGTCTCTTCCCTGTCTCTGGCCCTGCAAAAACTGGGACATGAGGTAAAAATAGTAATCCCGCGATATTACTTTGTAGACCGCACAGGACTAAAAAACCTGGAAGGACCCATGGGAGTACCTACAGGAAGCGGGGAAGAATGGTGCAAGGTTTATTCAAGCTATCTGCCTGATTCCGGCAAAAAAAACAGCATAGAAACTTTTTTTATAGAACATGAAAAGTTTTTTGGCAGGGATGGTATTTACGGTACGCCATCTGAACCTGATTTTCTTGATAATACACAGCGTTTTACATTTTTTAGCAAATCTGTTTTTCAGTTATGCCGTAAAATAAACTGGTACCCTGATATACTGCATTGCCATGACTGGCCAACAGCTCTTGTTCCTGTGTTTTTAAAATACGGGGAAAGAAAAAAAGAATTTGCCAAAACAGTATCTGTGCTTACCATACATAACCTGGGTTACCAGGGTGTGTACTACAAGGATAATTTTCACCATACAGGCCTTGGCTGGAATGTTTTTTATGATGCTGGTTTTGAAGATTATAATATGATGAATATACTAAAAGCAGGACTCTGGTCTTCTGACAGCCTTAACACGGTTTCGCATAACTATGCTGAAGAGACAAAAACCCAAAGATACGGTTCCCGCCTTGACGGTGTGCTGCGCTACCGATCCGCTGATTACAGGGGCATACTTAACGGCATTGATACAAACACCTGGAACCCCAAAAAGGACAAACTGATTCCGCAGCCCTATGATGTAAAAGATTTGAGCGGGAAGGCTCTTGCAAAAAAAGCATTGCAAAAAGAATTTGGTCTGCCGCAGGATACAAAAAAACCAATAATAGGCCTTATAACCAGGCTTACAGATCAAAAAGGCATAGGCGATCTTTTTGGGCCAGGCTATGGTTCTGTGTATTCAATGTGCCAGGACATGGATCTACAGATGGTTCTGCTTGGTACAGGTGTAAGCTGGTGTGAAAATGAAATAATGAGCCTTTCTTCAAGACTGCCAAATTTCAGGGCACATATAGGCTACAGCGAAAAACTTAGCCATCTTATAGAAGCTGGCAGTGATTTTTTTCTTATGCCAAGCCGTTACGAGCCCTGCGGTTTAAACCAAATGTATTCACTTGTTTACGGCACCATCCCCATTGTACGCAATACAGGAGGGCTTGCAGACACGGTCGAGAATTTTAATGAAAAAACCGGAAAAGGCACTGGCTTTATGTTTGACGATATGACACCGCAGGCAATTTACAATACTGTTGGCTGGGCTGTGTGGGCATGGTATAACCGCAGGGAACATATAGAACAAATGCGTATAAGGGGAATGAAAAAGAATTTTTCCTGGAAAACTTCTGCAAAACAATATACTGAACTCTATGAATTTACATTAAAAAAGCAGGGCTTTTTGTAGAACATGGGTATAATAGCTAGGCTTGGCAATGTACTTAAAAGTTATATTAATGATGGGATTGAGAACCTAAACAGGGAAAGCCCTTTTAGACAAAGCTCTGCAAAACACAATACCAATACAGACTACCATTCCCTGGACGAAGATTACAAAGCAGCTTATGAGGAACTCGAAGACTTTCTGCAGGGTGAAAAAAAAGACACATCATCGAAAAAAACCAAACCTAATGCAAAACCAGTTCCGCCTGAAATTAAAGCAGATTTCAGGGAACTTGGGCTTGAACCCCATGCAACAAAAAAAGAATGCAGAGAAGCTTACAAAAAGCTCCTTAAAATCCACCACCCTGATTGCTTTGCCAAAGACCCAGAAAAAATGAAAAAAGCCACTGAAAAAACTGCCAATATAAACATGGTCTATGAAAGACTTGAAAAATGGTTTAAGATAAGTTGAAGCATTGCTTCAATTTTAATTCTTTTCTGGAGGAAAATTTTATGCTTAAACAGATGATTTCCGTTAAAACAGTGGTAGCTATTGGTATTGGCTCAGCATTGATGTTTGTACTCATGCGCTTTGCACAGGTACCCACAGGTATTCCAAATACCACTGCCAACCTTGGTATTCCGGTTCTTGCTGCTTTTGCAGCTGTCTTTGGACCTATAGCAGGATTCCTTATTGGTTTTATAGGACATACTCTTGTAGACCTTACTGCAGGATGGTGTATTTGGTGGAGCTGGATATTGGGATCAGCATTTTTAGGAGGCGCAATCGGTGCTTTCTGGAAATTCTACAAGGTTGAAGAAGGCGGATTTGGTCTTAAAGAATGCTTGATTTTCAATGGAGTTCAAATCGTAGCAAATGCCCTGGCTTATGTAATTATAGCCAGAACACTTGATCTTTTAATTTACAGTGAACCTTTTGGAAAAATTACCATGCAGGGCTTTGTAGCTGCTGGAGCTAATGCAGTTACTGTATTGATCCTGGGTTCTCTGCTTTTATTTGGTTACTCAAAAACAAGGACAAAAACAGGAAGCCTTAAGGCAGAGTAATTAGATCACGGAGGAATAAGATCCACGGATTACACGAATTAACACGGATTAAAATATTAAAAATCTAATCCGTGAAATCCGTGGGCATTCTTCCCTTTGTGTCTCTGTGTGATGACGTGCACCGCCAAATGGCGGTGCATAAAATAATTTCCTTACGGCAAACGGCCCGAAGGGACGTATAATAATCAGGAAGTTCCCTTTGAATGATGCTCCTGCGCTATTATTTGAAAACTATTCATTCCAGTACAGGGCTCAGACAGAACCAACTCTATATAAC
>Ga0099364_10010019_pt1 | contig 13092 bp, 10 predicted proteins | sample TergutTh196P3_FD_73070 | JGI IMG/M metagenome (GOLD analysis project Ga0099364, IMG submission 73070) | Microcerotermes parvus P3 segment gut microbial communities from Pointe-Noire, Republic of the Congo - Th196 P3 | ecosystem: Host-associated > Arthropoda: Insects > Digestive system > Gut ...
GTAAACTCTTTTGGATGTTAAAAAAACGGTGCAAGGTACACGGTGAACGGTACCTGGTAAATTAAAACTAATAACTAAAAACTTTACAAACTAATTAATATGAATTTAGGAATTTTTGATGAAATAGGCAACTCTTTGAAACAGAATAAGTTTCGAGTAGCATTAACGGGCTTTTCGATAGCCTGGGGAATATTTATGCTTATTGTTTTACTGGCGGCAGGCAACGGATTGAAGAACGGGGTCAATTCCAACTTTGCTGGGGAGGACATTAATAAGGTATATGTTTGGGCGACGAGGACAAGTATGCCGTACAAAGGATATCCAATTAGTCGGAGAATTATTTTGGACAATACCGATTCTTTGTTGTTGGCAAACAGTTTCGCCGAAATCGACAAAGTAATAGTAACTTATGACGTTGGTTACAAAAAAATTAGTAGTGGTAAACGAAACCGAGACGCTGATATAGTAGCCGCTACGTCTGATTATTTTAGTGTTGAAAATGTAACTATAAAGAACGGCAGACTTTTTAATCAGTTAGATTTTACAGAAAACAGAAAAGTTGCCGTGATTTCTGAAAAAGACGCAAAATTTATTTTTCCGCAAGATGATACATCGGTCGGCAAATATATTAACATTGAAGGTATTAGTTATTTGATAATCGGAGAGTATAAGAGTTTTAATAATAGTTGGCGCAGTTCGGTTTATATTCCTTATTCTACTGCAAAAACAATATATTCAAGTACTAATGAAATTGAAAATCTTGTTGTTACCGTGAAGGGATTATTAACTACCGAATCAAATGAGGCTTTCAATGAAAAAGTCAAACAAAGGTTAAAAGCAAAGAAAACAGTACATCCCGATGACAGAAGAGGTATCGGAGTATGGAACCAACTTCAAAATTATCTGCAAACGCAGCAAATATTTAATGCCATCTCAACTTTTATCTGGATAATCGGTATCGGAACGCTTACGGCTGGTATTGTAGGAGTTAGTAATATTATGCTAATAACCGTTCGAGAACGTACAAAAGAGTTTGGCATTCGTAAGGCAATAGGCGCAAAACCAAGTTCCATTACACGTTTAATTGTGATTGAATCTCTGATTGTTACAGGAGTTTTCGGTTATATAGGAATGTTTATAGGAATATTTTTATCTGAAACAATAAATAATCTACTGCTAACGACCGACGAAAGCGAAATGATAGTTTTCACAAATGCAACCGTTGATTTAGGAATAGTTTTGGGAGCAACCGTAGTATTGATGCTGGCAGGAATACTCGCAGGATATTTCCCCGCCCGAAAAGCCGCTAAAATTAAACCGATTGAGGCGCTGAGGTATGAGTGAGTGAATAATAAAATGATAGTGTAATGAAACAGATATTAAAAATAATAGTCATTCTGCTGTTCTTTGTACATGAAAGTCAAGGAATTAACATTGATGAGAGTAATTCATCTCAAAATCAATTTATTGATGATTTTGCCGAAATCAACAATATTATTAAAAAACGATATAGTCATCTTGAAAATAAACAGATAGATGCTGATTCTTTGTTTCGGGTATATTCGGAACATATTCAGGCAGCAAAAACCAAAGAGGAGTATTATAATTCGTTACTGGCTTATTTTGCCGAATTAAAAAACGGACATACCAGACTACATTATTCTCCAAGTTATTATTTAAGTTGTATTGTTAAATTAGTTGAAAACCGTATATTTATAGATAATATTGACAATTCTTTGGCTGATATGGACATCAACATAAAAGATGAAATACTTGCAGTTGATGGTATTCCTGTATTGAAATGGATAAACCAGCAACAAAAACTTGTCAGTGAATCAACTGAGGAAGCCATATTTAACAATGCGGCGAAACAAATTTTTTCTGATTATTCAGGCGGGGTACGAACTCTATTATTAAACACCCCAACAGGTGAAAAAGAGGTTTCTTTCACTTTTGAGAAAAATCGCAGATATGTACCAACACCCGCTTATAAGGTAACGAGTTCTGTCATAAATGATTCAATCGGATATATTTGTATTTATTCGATGACAGGTAATGTTGTCAGTGAGTTCATTGCCGAATTTGAAAACCTAAGAACAAAACCTTTTCTGATTATAGATTTAAGGTATAACGGCGGAGGCAATTCAGGGTACAGTGAAAAAATAACCAAATATCTTATACGGGAAAAACAAAAAGCCTCTGTTTCAAGATTTAATCTTAAACCAAAGTCAAATCATTACAAAGGAAAATTGGTTGTTTTGATTGGAATAAATACTTTTTCGGCTGCCGAAAGCTTTGCAATAGATTTGATGGAAAGCGGCAACGCCATTTTAATCCCTAACTTTCGCTAAAAATACGTAATATTTTTTTAAAAATCGCACAAATGTTTTGCATTTGTGATTTTTTTTGTAATTTTGCAGTTCCGTAATTACGTAATATTTTAATGTATATGTCTGTAAAACAAAAAATTACCCATCCATCGTGGGTGTTAGATTGTAAGCGCAAAGGAACAGAATTGCGCAATTTTAAAGGGAATTACTACTTGTACGAGATAACAAGCAAGTGGGATCCCGATAAAAAACGGTCAATGAAAATAACCGGAAAGTATCTGGGCAAAATCACTGAAGCCGACGGCTTGGTCGAATCGGAAAAAGCCCGATTACGAAAACAACAACTTGTTGTAGAACGCGTACAAGTCAAGGAGTACGGCGTGTATGCCGCTATTGAGAGCGTTTTTGGTGATACGGTAAAAATGCTCAAAAAGCATTTCCCTGATACTTGGCAAACAATAATATGTTTGGCGTTCGGTCGTTTAGTTCATCGCTCTGCGCTAAAAAACATGCTTTTTCACTATGCCAACAGTTACCTGTCCGTACAATATCCCGATGTAAAACTCTCTGCAAGAGATTTGAGTTCGTTCCTTCGTACTTTGGGGCAGGAACGATGCAGAATAGTCGAGTTCTGTCGTTCGTTTCGCGCTATGAATGATTGCATACTTTTCGATGGTACCGACATTTTTAGCCGTTCAGAAAAAATGGAACTTCCAAAACTTTCTAAAAGCAAATCAGGTATTTTTGACACTGTTTTGAACGTGATGTGTGTATTTTCTGTGGGTCAACAAATGCCCGTTTACTACCGCCTGTTACCCGGCAATGTAAAGGATATGAGCGCATTCAAAATCAGTCTACTTGAAAGTGGCGTTGAAGATGCTATAGTTGTGTTAGACAAGGGATTTGCTTCGGAAGGAAATATAAAATCACTCGAAGATGAAAATATGAAGTTTATTATTGCCCTACCACGTGACAGTAGCCTGATTGACTACCAAAAAGCAAAAAATGGCGACAAAAGTCAGTTTGACGGTTATCTCAAACATGCCGGGCGTTTTGTATGGTACTATTCGTATGAAGTTACAAGCAAGAAAAAAGGAAAAGAAGATAATAAAGATACGAAAAATAAAAAGAAGGTAACAGTATTTTTAGACCAATACTACCGTAACCTCGAAGAAGCCGACTATTTGGACAGGATAGAAACCAATGGAGGAAAATATACAATCGAAAATTTTCATAAAAAGCGACATTCCTTCGGTACGCTTGCTATTATTGAAAACAGTCAAAAAGAAGCCGGTGATGTTTATCGTTGTTACAAAACACGTGGAGAAGTAGAAACAATGATAGACGCATTGAAAAATATTTTGGATGCTGATAGAACATATATGCAAAATCAACAAACATTGGAAGGTTGGATGTTTATAAATCTGATTGCGCTCAAATGGTATTATCATATTTTGAACTTGCTCAAAAAGCATGAACTAAACAAAACTTACGCTCCAACGGATTTAATTATGATGCTAAATGAGGTGAAAAAGGTGAAAATCAATGATACATGGCACAACGCAGAGATAACTAAAAAAATTGAAGACCTGCTCAAAAAAATTGGCATCGGACATATTACGTAAAAGTGTGAAAAGTTAGGGTTTAAATTTAAATCTGTAATTCGTTTTCTAAATAAACACAGAATTAAAAATATGTTAAATAATGAACATTTAACATTTATGTAACTATTTGAGTATGTGTTATTTACATGGGGGGGGTGGTAAAAGTCTTATTATCAGCGAGTTACAACATAGTAACGACCAAAAAGACAAAGATATCGTAGCGCACCTGTCAATTTTGAGTGCGGCGCAGATATTATTTATATATACTCTTTTCATGTCGTTGATAATTTCGATTTTATGCCTTATAACGTGGGATTTTTGAAAAGGTTACGTTTTTTTGAAAAATTTTTATTTTTTTTCATAATTTTACCACGAAGAATATCGGATACCTACCACCTCATCCCTTATTCCCTTATTTTCAGTTGAATAAGGGAATAAGGGATAATAGATATCCGAAACATAATGCTATTTTTGTGTAAGCTAATTCTTTCTTTTTCTAATTAATTCTTTTTTTTCTACCGAGAGATGCATTCCTAACGGAATGCTGTTTTCTTATTCCCCCATTTTTCTATAATAGTGTGACTCCTTCGGAGTCATTTTCTTATCCCCCCATTCACTTATTCACCCCATTCACCCATTTACTTATTCACCCATTCACCCATTAACATTCTCTTCCGACAGCCCAATAACAATCTCCCGATACATATTTTTCAACTCTTCTTTTCTGTCTTTTGAAATGTTGTTTTTTTCTAAAAGTTTTTCAAAGACTTCAAATTCATCTAAATCCTCTAATGAATGGGCGTTGTCGGTCATGGTCAGGACTTCATTAAAATATTGTCTGTTTTGGAGTTTGATGATTTCGATTTTTGAATTGGTTGTAATTTCGTTTACCCATGCGGTAAAATCAGGGAAAATATCGGTTCCGTCATAAATAATTTCAACCCAGACTGGTATATTGGATTTTTTTAGTTCAGTCAAACGGTTGTATATAAACGATTTATCTCCTTGAATAGTTTCTAATTTCTGAAAAACAGGGATGATAAGTTTTGTAATTTCGGGTATATTTTCGTTGAAATTGGCAATGTAAACAGACTTTTCCTGATTTGCTTCACCGAAACCCATTGGAATTGGCGAGCCTGAATATCGTAAATGTTTTTCGATGCCCGACCGAATATGATAATGTCCAAGTGCAACATAATCAAATATGGGTGGAAATATTTCAGTTCCAACACATTCAATTCCGCCGAAATATGTTTCCCTAACGCCGTCGTCCTTGATAGTCTTTCCGCCTGCCACCGACAAATGACCTGTGGCAATGATAGGAATTTTTTCGTTTATGCTTTTCCTTTTGTTTTCGGCAATTTCAGCAATGATTTGATAATGTTTTTTGATATTTTCGGTAATACGTTTCGAGCGGTCGCTGTATGTTTCTCCTTCGGTAAAACGGCTAATGTCCCGCTCTCTTAAAAATGGCACGGCACAAACGATAGCGATTGGATTTTCATTATCATCCTTTATTATAACTATCTCATTTTCAATATTTTCGCTTATATTACCGACTACAAAAACATTGATAGCCGCAAGAACTTCCTTTGGGGCATTTAAAAAACTTGGCGAATCGTGGTTTCCACCGACAATAATAACGTTTTTACAACCCGATTTATGAACTTGCAGCAAAAAATTGTAATACATCTTTTGCGCACTGTTGCTTGGAGTAGAGGTATCAAAAATATCTCCCGCAACTATCAGTAAATCAATGGAATTTTCCTCAATTGCCTTCAATAGCCAATTCAAAAAAGCGGTATGTTCTTCGTGTCGTTCCTTTTTTGAATAAAGCGTCCTGCCCAAGTGCCAATCGGAAGTATGTAAAAGTTTCATACAATTACCTGAAAATTTCCTTCGCCTTAATTTTCCTTACTTCCCCAAACTGTTTAAGTGCCTCCATATCAACCTGTTTCATATTTCCTGTGATAATATAACAAGTCGTATGTTTTTTCAGATTATCGTTGTAAAATTTCATTATTAAATCCATATCCATTTTATCCAAACGGTCTAATACAAAACTGTTTATATCTTCCTTGTATCCATTTCGTTTCAGACCTGCAATTTGAGACGAAACGTTTCTGAAAGATGGATAATAATTATTTATGCTGTTTCGTAACGATTGTTTTGCATCTGCCAATTTTTCAGGGTCATGTGGCATATTTTTCAGCAAAGAATCTAAAACTGCAAGTGCCTCGATTGTTTTGTCCGATTGTGTGGATAAATAACATTGCAGGTACGAGCCGTTCTCCTTATTAATAATACCCGGACGATCATAAGCCGAAAAAGCACCGTAAGCAAAGGAACGGAACTCTCTTATTTCCTGAAACATAACTGAATACATATCTCCTCCGAAATAATCATTAAAAAGGCGGGATTCGGCAACAAAATCTTTGTCAATTTCAGTTGGACAAAAAGTGTAACTGTAAATTATTGACTGTTTTGCTTTTGGGTTATCAAGTACAAATATTATCGGTTTATCATATTTTTGCAAAGGCAGGTCAATAGGATTGTTCGCTTTCTGGCTAATTTTTTCAGATACAAAATGAGTTGTTACCAAGTTCTTAACTGTTTCCGTAGGCAATTTGCCCGAATAATGAATATCAAATTCGGTCTTTGTTACGTCATTGAAAACGTTCAACAACCCTTTTTCGCCTTTTTTCTTTATTTGTTTTGCCGTTGGGTCGGTTAAATAAGTCGATTTTTTTCCATGAGCTACATAATTAAAAAGCGCATCCGCTATTGCATCAGGCTCTTTTTTCATTGACTTATCGTTCACTTTTTCTCCTGAAACCACTCTTTTCAGGGCTTTTTTGTCAGGTTTGGCATTCTGCATAAAATGGGAAACATATTTCAATGTCGGCTCAATATTATCATCAAAACCGTTTATTGTTACTGTAAAAGCGTCTTTGCTTGAGTGAAAATTGACCGTTGCGCCAAGTTTTTGTAATCCACTTTTAAATTGTTTGAAAGATAAAGAATCAGTATATAAGCTGTTCATATATTGGCTCATAGCCTCTACCATATTATCCTCAAATTCTCCTTTTCGGAAATTCAATTGCATACGAAAAATATTGTTTACCGTGTTCTCTTTTGTGTAAAGCGTAACCAATGGCGTTATCATAACCATTTTTGCATCATTTTCAAAATCAATTGTACGCGGTCTTACGATGGGAGTTTTGTTTGCTTCGGCAATAAGATTTTTGGCATATTCTGAACTTTCGCTTTTATTTGGTGGCACTATTGGCTCAAAGCTGGGTTTTTCAACTTTTTCAAGTTTGTAACGACCTGTCTTTTTAGTGAAAAATATGTAATCATCTGTAAGGAAACGATTTGCAACTTCAATAATATCCTCTTTTGTCAGTTTATCGATGGTTTCCATCGCTTTCATATAGTCGTCCCACTCTTTTCCTTGCGAAAAGACGAAAAGCATTGTATATGCCTTATTACTAAATGTTTCGAGTATTGTTTCAAATTCTCGTTTCATTTCAAGTTTGACGCTTTCTAATTGTTCTTCTGTAAAGTCGCCTTTTTTGATGCGGTTTATTTCGTTTAACGCTAATTTTTCGGCTTTTCCGTAGGATTGAAAAAAGAGTTTTGGTACTATTAACGAAAAAATTACTCCTGCATCTTTTAGGGTTTCGCTTCCTATTTGTGCGGCAAGCATTTTACCGTCATTTCCTAATAAGTCCAAATATCCTGTTCCGCTGCTGTTTGATAGCAGTTTTGTCATCGCGTTTAGTTTTATTTCTTCGGGTGCGCCGTCAGGTACTCCTCGCCATACAAAAAATGCCATTTTCACTACCGGTATGGGAATAAGCAGTTGTTCCGTCTCTTTTCCTTTGATGGCGGGTATTTCATAAACGGGACTTTTGGGAGCATTTCCTGCGGGAAGCCGTCCAAATTTCTCTTTGATTACAGGTATTACACTTTCTGAATCGAATGCGCCGCTGATAATAAGTCCCATATTGCCTGCCACATAATAATCTTTATAAAATTTTTCCATGTCGGACAGGCTCGGATTTTTTAGATGTTCGGTTAAACCGATAATGGGATACTGGTATGGGTGCGGTTTGAAGGCTCTTTCAAGCAATTTTTCAAAGGCAACCGACATTGTCATGTCGTCATACATGTTTTTTTCTTCGTAAACAGTTTCCAATTCGCTTTGGAACAGCCTGAAAACAGGATTAATAAGCCTTTCGCTGTTTAGTTCGAGCCATTGGTCGATGTACTGCGGAACAAAAGAGTTGAAATAGAATGTTTGGTCAAAAGCGGTTCCAGCGTTCAACCCGCTGCCTCCCATTCGTGAAATTAGCGTGCTAAATTCATTTGGAATTGCATAATTTGCCGCCAAAATGCTTAATCGGTTAATCTCTTTCTGAATCTCTTTACGCTCGTCTTCATTGGTTGTTTGCGCAAGTAAATCATACTTTACGGCAATTGAATCTAAATAGATTTTTTCCGATTGGTAGTCGGTCGTGCCGATTTTGTCTGTTCCTTTGAACATAATATGCTCAAAATAGTGCGCAATTCCCGTTGCGGGGGAATCTTTTGCGCCTGCTTTTACTACAACGGCTCCAAAGACGGACGACTGTGTGTGGTCTTCGTTGAGCCATACCGTCAAACCATTGTCAAGCTTGAAAGTTTTTACTTCTAACGGCGACTGCGCCGATATTGTTTGCAATGCTATGCAAACGACTGATATTATGAATGTTCGTTTCATCTATTAATATTTTTTATTTTGTTATTTTTTATAGAACGTTCAAAGTGAAATTTTGTTATAAAAATATGTAAAATTTTGCGTGGAAATGAAAATATATTTTAAACGCAATAGACGCAAAGATTTTTCGCAAAGGGCGCAATTAATCTTTCGAAGTCGTCATGCTGAACTTGTTTCGTGCTTTCTCTTTTAGATTTCTCATTTCACTTCGTTCCATTCGGAATGAAAGAAATTATCAAAAAACGACAATTTTAAATGCACCAAAAAATTTTTTTTATTTTTTATTTTTTTTATTTCAAAAAAAACATTACTTTTGCAAAAATTTTTAATGTATGAAAATAGGAAAAAACATGTTTGTATCGTTAGTGTACAAGCTAAGGCATGACAATGCAGACGGAGAATTGATAGAAGCAACAAGCCCAGATAATCCTTTGGAATTTATCTTCGGAACAGGGACTATGCTTGCAAAATTTGAACAAAAACTTGAAGGGTTGAGTTCAGGTGATGATTTCACAATTCAGATTGAGGCTAAAGATGCCTACGGCGAAGTTAATAAAGAAGCCGTAGTTGATGTACCTAAGCAAATATTTGAAGTAGATGGAGTTATAGACGAAAATGTATTGGTTATTGGAAATACCATTCGTTTACAAGACAATTCCGGTTTTGTAATTAGCGGAAAAGTATTGGAAATTGCCGAAGACAAAGTAAAAATGGACTTTAATCATCAGCTTGCAGGCGAAAATCTTTATTTTTCAGGAACAGTTCTTGAAGTACGAGAGGCATTAGAAGAAGAGTTGATACCTTCTTGCAAACCGCACGACTGTTCGAGTTGCAAAAGTGGGTGTGGGTGAGGATATTATGAAAATTATCGATCTTACACATCAGGTATCCGAAAATATGCCAATGTATCCGGGTATTGAGGCACCGAAACTGCATGTTGCTTACAACCATGCAGAGTATGGGTTTATGGAAACACAAATATCACTTTTTTCCCATACAGGAACTCATATTGATGCCCCGTTACATATTTTTGCTGATGGTTTTTCTCTCGAAAATTATTCAATCGAGCAGTTTGTAGGAAAAGCATTGGTGATTGATTGTAGAAACCTAAAAAAAGGTGAGAAAATTTCAATGCAAAAGTTGGAAGAAAAAGATAGTATCATAAACGAAGCCGAATTTATTCTTTTTCTAACAGGACAAAGTGCCTTGTGGGGAAAGCCTGAATATTTTGCTGATTTTCCTATAATGTCGACAGAAGTGGTCGAATGGGTAAATAAGCGCAGATTAAAAGGAATTGGAATTGACGCTCCCTCTTTCGACCCTGTTACCATTGACAATTTGGAAGATGCCGCCGATGAATTGCGCATTCACCGCACAATTTTAAGGACAAACAATACGCTTTTTCTTGAAAATCTATGCAATTTGGAAAAATTAGGCGAAGACTTGTTTACTCTGTGCGCACTGCCTCTAAAAATAACTAATGCAGACGGTGCGCCAGCGAGGATTATTGGGATAAGATAATTTTGTCATCCTCTCAATCCTAACCCTGTTCCTGTAATTTTTCGGAACAAATCGAGCGCATAAACATCGGTCATTCCTGAAACAAAATCAATTACAGATTGTATTTTCATAAAAGCGGGCGCATCTTCGGAAACTTTGAACTGCATTGGTATAAACGGAAGCAGTAGCCTCGAATAATGCTCGTACGGATTTAAAACCGCATTAGTAAATTCATTTAATAAAGAGTTGATAATTTTAAACCCCGCTATCTCAATTTCAACTACTGATTGATGTTTGTATATTCGCTTGTATCCTGTATCCATGCACTTTTGCAATGCTTCTTGACTATTTCCTTCTAAAAAATTAATTAGCGGCTGTTCAAATTCACCTGTTAAAATTGTGTCGTGGTTTTCGCAGAAAATTTTTGTGCAAAAATCGACCAAACGTCCTATTATTAAAGCTCTTAAATAAGCAATCTGCTCATTTATATCTGTTACTTGTTTACAAACTTTTTCGATTTTTTTCAACCGTTCTTTGTCCTCTTTTTTATGGAAAAAACTGAGAAAAAGTTCTTTAGTTTCGTCAGTTGTGAGGATTGAAAGTTTGTGAGCATCCTCAATATCCATAATCCTGTAACAAATATCATCGGCGGCTTCCACGAGGAATACAAGCGGATGTCGGTTGAAAACTCCGTGCTGCCTCTTTTTTTCTTTAATTCCGAGTTCTGAGGCTATTTCTTGCCATATCTCTTTTTCGGAATGGAAAAATCCATATTTTTTTCCGTCATTTATATCTGATGCGTATGGATATTTTACTATCGAAGCGACCGTTGTGTAGGTCATAGCAAAGCCGCCTGCTCTACGTCCTTCAAATTGATGTGTCAGTAGCCTGAATGCGTTGGCATTTCCTTCAAAATTAACAAAATCGTTCCAAATTTTTGGATTATCTATTAAATGTTCATATTTTTTTCCTTCGCCGTTCTTAAAAAAGAGTGAAATAGATTTTTCGCCGCTGTGCCCAAAGGGTGGATTTCCAAAATCATGTGCCAAACAAGCCGCCGCCGTGACCGAACCAAGTTCTGAAATTAAAGGGTTTTTAATTTTCATTTTTTCAATCAAAAAACGGCTTATATTATTGCCGAGCGAGCGTCCCACGCAGGCTACTTCCAAACTATGGGTGAGCCTATTGTGAACAAAAATGCTACCAGGCAAAGGAAAGACCTGTGTTTTGTCCTGCATTCTACGAAAAGGCGATGAAAATATCAGTCGGTCATAATCCCGCTGAAATTGGGAACGGTCGTGATGCTCTACTTCTGACTTCTCCTGCCCTATTCTTTTCGTGGAAAGTAGTTTTGACCATACCTCATTCCTGAAATCTCTATCTAAAGCATTAATTATCAGTGACTTTTTATATTTTTTTGGCATAACTTTTTATGCAAAAATATATGAAATTTTTGAAATTCCAAGCGTGCATAATGAAAAATGAAAAAATTTTGTAACTATTCACGTTTCTCAAAAAAAAGATGCCACATTATTTGTGAAATAAATTCACGAAATATTCCTTATCTTGTTCAAGCAACGAATTTGGATATTTGGACATTAATAATTCTATCTGTTTTATTGAATTTTCTATAAATTGCACTCTGTTTTCGGTAGCAAAATCAGACAAGCGGTGGTTCCTTGCTTTTATTATTTTCTGAACTTGTTTATAGTAATTTATTGTTTCTTCCGAAAAAAATGTGTCGGTAAAACGCTCCCAAATATATTTTATTGCAGTTTCGTTTGGCTGAACCATATCATCATCATAAAATCTGTAATCTCGAAGTTCATCCATAACTATTTCATAAGCAGGAAAATAAAAGAGTTTATCAAAACGGTTTACAAGTTTTTCGGTTGCCAGCAAAAGTACCGATTTGCTGATTTGATTGCCGTGCGCACCATCTTTTAGATGCCTCACAGGACTGACGGTCAAAATAATTTTTAAGGAGGGATTAAATACTCTTAAATGAACAATCAAATCAGTAAAAGTCTCAATAATTTCCTCAGGCTCAAGCATATAACGATTAAAAAGATTATCTTTAAATTTATGGCAGTTGGCGACAACATAATTATTTTCTTTGTGTTCATAAACAAAGGAGGTGCCGAAAGTCAATACCAAATAGTCGGTTGTTTTCAGAAATAGTTTTGTTTCATCGACACATTTGCTGATTTCATCAATAGTTTCTTCTGGTGTGGGTCGGCTGAATTTTCCGTGATGTAAAAAACTGTGCCACAAGCCATTCCCGCATATTAAATCCAAATCACCCGCATTGAAAGGCTGTAGCAGCGAATTTATTGTTTCAGCAATTGTCATAGGATTGTACAAAACGCCGAAAGGGTTTACCAGCACCGGAAAGCGTGCCTCTTCCATAAATTTTCCCATATTGCTCGCAAAACATGAGCCGATAAATAAAAATTTATCTTTAGGCGCAATAAAAGTTTCCGCCTTAGGAATTGCAACCGGTATCCTGAATAAATTCTTTTCCATTCTTTTCTATTTACGCAATAATTTTGCAAAAATAGTAAAAATTTTTTATTTAAGCGGATTTATAATGAAAATAAATAAAATTTTATTCCATTAGGAATGCATCTTTAGGCATGAAAAATCATTAACTTGTAATTGTTTCAATAGATTCCTCACTGCGTTCGGAATGACGCGAGAAATCTCAGAACTCCAGACTTGGCGCAAACTCGATTGTCGCAAATTTTAGAGGAAAGATTTCAGATTTTTAGACATCAGACGCTCACTCACATCCTGGACGTGCCCCGTGTTGCGCTACGCTTACACGGGGTTATCTACGTTGCACACCTTACGGTGTGCTGCTGGGGTTTTGGGGATTTCTATGGTTTAAGGTTGG
>Ga0099364_10010020_pt1 | contig 13091 bp, 15 predicted proteins | sample TergutTh196P3_FD_73070 | JGI IMG/M metagenome (GOLD analysis project Ga0099364, IMG submission 73070) | Microcerotermes parvus P3 segment gut microbial communities from Pointe-Noire, Republic of the Congo - Th196 P3 | ecosystem: Host-associated > Arthropoda: Insects > Digestive system > Gut ...
GCAGATGTACAGACTGAAAGAAAAATATAGTTAGGTAAACGCTTTGCCGTTCCACTTCCCATTGCATTGCAAGGCTTATGCCTATACTGTGCTAAATAACTTTTAAACTCACGCTAGATGATATAAAACGAATTTCAAATCATTCAATTGCTTGTACACCTTTGTGTTTTCCTGGACAAACCTCTTTTCTTTGTTAGAACCATCCAACCCTAATGAGAAATCTTTCCTATTAAGCTCAAATTGTCCGTACTCCATAAAAGCTGAAACAAACTCAGTGGCTTTTAGCACATCCCTGTAATCCCCTCTGTGACTAACGGCTATTCTCCTTGTTGTTGTGTTTATCTCAACATTTTTGCCGAAATAGAGAATAATGGTATCCTCGATTGTTTTATAGCCATATCTGTCAAAAAAGACAGAACCATTAACACTGACGGGGCGCATGATAATACTACGAATGTCATCTATCTGTGGGAAAATGACAGGTAATGTGTCGCCGTTTACTTGCTTATACGTATAATAATCGCCATCAAGAAATGACGTAATAATTTCGCCCGGATTTAGTGTGAAAACACTGTTTGAAAGGTCATCCTTAATGTCGATGTCGTCTATTGATATTGTTTTCTTCCCAACTTGTAGCGGCTTGTGTTTAAGGAAATAATTACATAGTGCTGTGATTTGTTGTGGTTTTTGCTTATCTAACGGTTTTAGATGAATAGAAATTGAATTCCCTTGTGCGCGCTGTAAATACTTTTGAATATCAAGCGGCAGCAAGGTTCTATAAAATATTCTATAGTCTCTGTTGTTATCTATTTTGACTACAAAATAAATCAATCCGCCGTTTTGCAGGTTTCCGGTTTTTTCATCTGAAAAACGAAGTTTTGGATAATACAACATGGAGGTGCTTACCTTGAAAAAGAATAAGAGGGATACCTTATATCCCGGAACGAAATCAAATCACTGCCCCTACTGCGGCAGTTCCGTCGTCCTTCGCAGCGCCGACGGTATTTATAGAGAGAATCATGCGGGCACGATGCTGTATGTCTGTTCACGGTATCCGGTGTGCGATGCTTATATACGCGTGATTCCGGGCACAAAGACGCCTGTCGGCAGCATGGCCAACGGAGATCTGCGCGCGCTCCGGAACAAAGCCCATCAGCACTTCGACCGGCTGCATTTGACCGGGATCATGAGCCGGGACCAAGCCTACGAATGGCTTGCGTGCATAGTACAGGCGCCGTTATCGCGGGCGCATATCGGGCATCTGGGCGAATACTACTGTCGGCAGGTCATAGCTGAAAGTAAGCGGTTGCTGGAAAACCGGCGCAAGGTTCACGGGTTGCCGTCCGGTCCGCTGCGGAAGGTCATTGGAGGTGAGAACTATGCCGTCAAATGAACGAAATACGCTGATAGAGGAGAATATTGGGCTCGTAGGAAAGGTGATCAAGGACAAGGTGCGCGATGTCAACGGCGTCGGCATCTATACATACGATGATCTGTTCCAGATTGGCTGTATCGGGCTTTGCAAGGCGGCGGATACATACCGGCCCGGCAGGGGGCGTTTCTCGACCTACGCCTATCTGCTCATACGCAACGAGATATTCGATTCGCTTGAATACGCCACGTTGCGCCGTAACCGGGAGTTGTCCACCGACCCAAGCGAGCTGCCGGGCAGCGATTCGCAGGAACTCCCGGACGGGTTGTGGGACGACCTGGGAAGCGCCTTGGAGGCTGCGGAGACTGAAGCTGCCGGCATCACCGCGAAAGGCATTGCTGCTATCAGGTTACTGGCTGAAGGTTATACCCACCGCGAGATCGGCGAGCGTATGGGTGGGTCCAGCGCCAACAACGTTTCTGCCTGGGTGGCAAGGGCTAGAAAGTTTTTGTGCTCACGACCGGATATAGTGGCCCTGGGGGAACTGCAATGACAAAAGCAAAAAAGCCGCGGACCATCATCCGGCGGCTGATAAGAAACTGGGCCGTACCTGTCGGGTGCGGCCTCCTTTTTTTGTTTATGCTGAGATTTGTTTTCTTCTTCGGGTACGTACCGTCAGACTCCATGGAGCCGACACTCAAAACGGGTTCGTTCATCTTAGGAACCCGGATGTTCGGTGAATTACAGCACGGCGATATCGTCGTACTTGAGCATGAAAACCGGCTGCTGGTCAAGAGGATCGCGGGTGTTCCCGGAGATGTTGTTATCATCGGCGCCACAAACCGTATAGTGCCGGATGGCTGCTATTTCGTGCTAGGCGATAACGCGGAACAATCCAGCGATTCACGCACATGGGAAGAGCCGTTTGTGCGTGCAAATAAAATCCTTGCGTTAACATTTGCCGCTCGGTAGGAACGGCTTGTATGCGATTAATGTATGCTCCGGATATGTCCGGCTTTGAAACTCTCAGCGTTTATCATAACGCAGATCCTCCGATAACGGAAATACTCGTTTTATTGTTTATGAAGTCTTTTAGTTCCTTATCCTTGTTTCGCCGTTTGGCGTAACGGAACATCAAGTTGAAGTTGATAATATACCTTGAAAATGCTTCCTCATATACTATCGGATACTCGCCTCTGCTAATGATTCGATCAAGCAGCTTGTTAGCAAAAAGATCGACCAGCAGTTTTTCGAGTTTGGGGTTATGCCCAAGCACAGGCGCTTCTGACGTGAGATCCAGCACGGATACGGTGACCTCGCCGGAGTACAAGGTTATCTCTTTTTCGCTCGGCTTATATAAGACTGTATATTCGTTTTGCTCATGCAGCGCGTTGAACACACCTTCGCTAAGCGGTTTTTCAACTTCGACAAAAATGAAATTGCGCGCCAACTGGTGAATCGTGAATTCATTCAAGGAGCGTGTCTCCCATATAATGAACGTTAGCAATGGGAACCGGGTTTTCATAAACGCAAGTATGCCGGCTGCGTCATCAGACAAATCCGCTTTATAGTCTTTCAATGAACTATCTCCTGCATATAACTTATATGCATCACGCGTTACGCGTTGAATGACGTGCTTCTGACAAAGGTCATAAAGAAGCCAGCCGAAGGAGCTGTCCTTTAGCAGAGGTTTCTGCATCTTGATATGGTCCTTCAGCTCATTTCTTGTTAATAAAGACTTATCTGAAAACATCGAGATGATATCGGTGTTATGATTCATTGCGGAATCAGCCTCCTTTCCGGGAATATTGCACACGGTTATTATATCCATTTATGCAGTAAATAGTCAAGCGTTTTGGCAAATTTATTAAAATTTGCCAAAACGCTATGATCATTGACAATTCTCTATATACGGTACTACACCATCGGCGTATGAATCCCCTTATTTCTTCTCTTCCTTTTTCTCAATGCCAAAACGCTTCTCCGCGATTAGTTCGTCTCCGGTCTTAATGACCTCACCGCCATATCTGCGCTGCAGCTCAAGCAGTGTGTTGTCCAGCGCTTTTTTGCGTTTTTCTTTACCTATATCGACCATGTCATCCAGTGACAACTGCCGAAAATCAGAATCCGAAAAACCGCTGAGTCCTATGCCGATCAGACGGATCGGACGTTTCTCCACTGTGTCCAGAAGTGACGCGGCTGTTTTATATATCTCCCTTGTCCCGTTTATAGCGTCGCCGCTTTTTGAGCGCGTGATCAGTTTCATGTCGGCATACTTAACCTTCAGGGTGACGGTACGGGCATAGATGCCCTCAAAGCAGAGCTTCAGGCTCAGGTCCTTCGCAAGCAGCCGGAGGGCGTCTTTCAGGTAATTGAAATCTGTAGTGTCTTTCTGAAAAGTCCACTCACGGCTGACTGACTTGGCCTCCGCCTCATGATACGGAACCACCCGGCGGTCGTCGCGCCCTTCCGCAAGTTCAACGATCTGCCGCCCGTGATTGTCCAGCAACCTTATCACGGCCTGTTTGCTTACAAGTATGTCGCGCACGGTGTTTATCCCCGCGTTTTGCAAAACCTCGGCAGTCTTGGGGCCCACACCGTAGATGATCCGCACATTGCGGTCTATGATGAGGGTTTTCAGAGCTTCTGCACTTGGTATCTCAAAAAGCCCGTCCGGCTTCTTTTCTTCGCTGGCCAGCTTTGCCGACATCATGGAGTATCCGATCCCCACCGAGCAGGTCAAGCCGGTCTCCGCCTTAGTCCGGTCTTTAATGGCAAGCGCGACCTTTCGCGGACCACCGAACATCGCTGCCGAGCCGGTGACGTCCAGGAACCCCTCATCCAAAGAGATAAACTCCACAAGGTCGGTATAGGTCAGCCATATCTTATGCACCTGTTCAGACGCCGCCTCATACTTATGCGGGTTCGGGTGCATATAGACGCCGTGCGGACAGCGCCGGTATGCTTCCTTGATACTCATAGCCGAGCGCACGCCGAATTCACGGGCCTCGTATGAGCATGTGGAAACCACGCCGCGCTCGTGCGGCAGCGCACCGATGATCAGCGGCTTGCCGCGCAGTTCCGGGTTATCCCGAACCTCGACTGCCGCGTAGAACGCGTCCATATCTACATGGATGATTGTTCTGCCCATTATCAATAAACACCTGTAAAGCTATGACTGGTTTTCAAAGCAACTCTCAAATGCCAGCCATTTTGCGCCGTAAACGTCCAAATAGAACCTGTTCCCGAACTCGTTTTCAACTAACTTCTGGTCGCGTGGCCTGTACCATCCGCGCAGTTCCTTTGCCAAATCGGGATCCGTTGTGATTGGTTCGACCCAGACGCGGTCTTGTATCAGGATGTCGTCTATGCTCAGCGGCATACCGGTGCCGCGCAGCTCCAGAGCGAACGCGGGGGGAGTTATATAAACCGGTTCCTGTATAGCGTCAAAAGACAATACGCTACCGTCCGCGAAAATAAGCTGTTGTTTGAGCGCGTTCACTAACGCCCAGCCGAGGCTTTCCGTCCATACCGGCATCCGGTGCAATATATACAGCTTATTCTTATAAACAGGCTCGCTATGAGGAATCTGCTCATCCTGTCCAAGTAAATATGAAACAGCAACGCCCAGCAGTCCCGCGATCTGCAGCAACCGCTCCAGTGAGAGTTGACGGCGGCCGTTTTCCCAGTTGCTGAGGGTCGCCGTATCCACGCCGAGCTTGCCTGCCAGTTCCTTTGCAGACCAGCCTGAATCTATTCGGGCCTGCGCGATCCGGTTCATCGCTTCCATGTCGCTACCTCGCATATTTCGTACATCCGAAAACTGTATTAATATAGTATTACATTTGTTTTCAAATATCAAGCAAAAAAAACGCGGGAACAGGTAATTTTCCTGCCCCCGCGTCATTTTACGGCGCAAATCATCAATTTATGCGCTTCATCTCCTCGATATGCCCCCGCACCATATCAAGAATCTCCGGGAGCTTTCCGCTTATGTCAGTATCTGCAAGTTTATCGAAGGTGATTGCTTTCAAGTACGTATCCAGATAATCCTTCATAATGTTCAGCGTGTCCAGTAGATTGGTGTTCTTGCACGGTTTGTCGCTGCCGGGAAGAAGCTCCGTACAATCAGGTATGCTCATATCTCCCTCCATAAGCGTTATGACGTCATAAACACTGAATTTGGAGGGAGCTTTGTTCAGGCGGTAACCTCCGCTCATGCCCGCATGCGCATTTATTAGGCCGTTGTCACGAAGCTTACCGGAGATTTTTATTATATACCGTTGCGAAATATGCAAGTTATCCGCCAACTCCGTTGAGGATATTATCCGGTTATTTCGGGTCAGATACAGCATGATTTGTATGGCGTAGCATGTGGAGATGTTTAGTTGCATGTGCGGATTCTCCCATCAATTTATTACTTGCATTTTCTGTTTCCTCCACGTTCCCCACTATCAATAGCGTATTTCTAATCATCAGCGCTTTCCAACATAGCAGAGTATTTAGTGCCCGCTTTGTATGACGTATGCAGAAGCTTATGCGATAAGTGGCCTCCCGGCTTACCGAGGAAATCATCATATATTTTCTTTACGACCGGGTTTTCGTGGCTTTTTCGGACGGATTTATCTTTATCCAGCGCATAAAGTGCTTTGGCGCGGTTTTCAAGCAAGTTCGAAAAGTTTCTTACTACAGACGGAGGAACTGGTTGTCCGCCGCCGCCTATGCACCCGCCGGGACAACACATTATCTCAATAAAGTCATACTTTGACTCGCCAGCCTTGATACTGTCAAGAAGCTTTCGGGCATTACTCAGTCCTGAACAGGCTGCAACGCGTACCGCTTTTCCGTCTATCATATACTCTGCTTCTTTTACGCCATCCATGCCGCGAATGCTTTCCAACTCGACATTGGGAAGAGGTTCTCCCGTCATAACCTCACAAACTGTGCGTAAAGCTGCTTCCATAACGCCACCTGTCGCTCCGAATATGACGCCCGCACCCGTCGAGACGCCAAAAGGAGGGTCGAAAGCACTTTCGTCGAGTTCATTAAACATGAGCCCGGCGCGCGATATCATGTGTGCAAGACCACGGGTCGTAACTGTGGCGTCAACATCATATAAGTCGTATGTCTGCCGGCCGTCCCGACGGATCTCATGTTTTTTTGCGGTACACGGCATTATACTGACCACAAATACGTCCTTATTGTCGATACCCTTGAGATTCGCGTAGTATGATTTGATTATCGCACCAAACATTTGCTGCGGCGATTTGCATGTGGAGAGATTCGGAATAAACTCCGGGTAGAATTGCTGACAAAACTTTACCCATCCCGGGCTACAGGAGGTAATAAGAGGAAGAACACCTCCCCTTTTGAAGCGGTCAATAAACTCCGCGCCCTCTTCCAGCACAGTTATGTCCGCCGCTGTGCAAATGTCAAACACTCCGTCGAATCCCAGCCTTCTGAGCGCGGTGACCATCTTTCCTTCAACATTCGTCCCAACCGGTAGCCCAAAACATTCTCCAAGCGCTACTCTGACCGCAGGCGCGATACCGGCCACCACATGTTTGCCCGGATCAGCCAGCGCCTCCCAAATTGTTTCCGTACTGTCATTATCTGTAAGCGCGCCTGTGGGGCAAGCAGTGATGCATTGCCCGCAGTACACGCACGGGGTCTCGTCAAGATTCCTGTCAAATGCGCATGAAACATGAGTATCAAAACCGCGATCAAGTACGCCTATCACTGCCACGGACTGCTTTTTTTCACATACGGCTACACATCTTCTGCATAAAACACATTTTGAGTTGTCGCGGATAAGATGTACTGCCGAATCATCTATTTGCGGCTGAGGTTCTTCGACTACCCCCTCATATCGTGTGCGGTCGACCTTGAGGTCATTGGCAAGTCTTTGAAGCTCGCACTGCGGGTTCCTCGTACATATCAGGCATTCGGTCCGGTGATTTGACATGATGAGTTCAAGCGTCATCTTTCTTATGCGGCGGATCCGCTCCGTGTTTGTTCTCACGACCAGACCTTCAGCCACGGGATAAACACATGACGCAACAAGGTTCCTGACGCCTTCCGCCTCAACGACGCATATACGGCACAGACCGATTTCGTTTATTCCCTTTAGGTAGCACAGAGAAGGTATCTCAATTCCAATGAGTCGGGCGGCCTCAAGAACGGTGTAGTCGGGAGGGGCTGAGACAGGGATCCCGTCTATTGTCAGCTTTACATCAGTATTCATGATTCATATCCTAACTGCGTATTATCGCGCTCAGTTTACATCTTGAGATGCAAACCCCGCATTTTACGCATTTATTCCGCACAATATGGTGCGGTTTTTTTAACTCGCCCGCTATTGCGCCGGTAGGACAAGCTTTTTTGCATGCCGTACATCCTATACATAGTCCCTCCTGAATCGAATAGGTCATCAGGTTCTTGCATACGCCGGCACGGCAGTGTTTAGCGTCTACATGCTCCTCATACTCGTCTCTGAAGTAACGAAGTGTGGATAATACAGGGTTAGGCGCAGTTTGACCGAGAGCGCACAGCGAGTTGTCTTTGAGAAGCATGCAGAGCTCCTCCAATATCTCGAGATCAAGGCGCTCACCGTCTCCCGAAGTTATTTTTTCCAGCAATTGATGCAAACGCTTTGTCCCTATGCGGCAAGGCGTACACTTACCGCAGGATTCATCCACCGAAAATTCCAGGAAGTATTTAGCGACGTCTACCATACAGTTATCTTCATCCATGATAATAAGGCCGCCCGAACCCATCATGGAACCGATGCTGGTCAAACTTTCATAGTCTATCCCGGTATCTATCAGCGACGCCGGTATGCAGCCGCCTGACGGACCTCCCGTTTGTGCGGCCTTAAACGCCTTGCCCTCAGGAACTCCGCCGCCAATATCCTCAACGATCTCGCGCAGCGTCATTCCCATAGGTATTTCTACAAGCCCTGTGTTCTGGATCTTGCCGCCCAGTGCAAATACCTTTGTACCTTTGGACGTCTCCGTTCCGATTTTAGCAAATTCTTCAGCACCGTTGTTTAAAATCCATGTGATATTAGCAAGGGTCTCGACATTGTTTAATATAGTCGGCTTATCAAAGAGCCCCCTGACGGCGGGGAAAGGAGGGCGGGGACGCGGTTCGCCCCTCTCGCCTTCAATCGAAGCGATAAGCGCAGTTTCCTCTCCGCAGACAAAAGCGCCCGAACCTGGCCGAAGCTCGATATCAAAAGAGAAATCAGCGCTAAAAATGTTCATGCCGAGAAAACCGTATTCCCTTGCCTGATCTATTGCTTTTTGAAGCCGTGTGACCGCTATCGGGTATTCGGACCGCACATATATGTAACCCTGATCGGAACCTACGGCATAACCCGCTATGGTCATAGCCTCAATGACCGTATGAGGATCGCCCTCAAGTATCGCGCGGTCCATGAACGCGCCCGGATCGCCCTCGTCGGCGTTGCAGCAGATGTATTTTTTGCCACCCGGCGTGTTAGCGGCAAACTCCCATTTTCTGCCTGTGGGGAAGCCTGCTCCGCCCCGACCGCGAAGCCCGGAAGCTTTTATCACTTCCACTATTTGCCTGGGAGTCTGCTCTGTCAATGCCCTGCCCAGCGCAGTATAGCCATCGTATGCTATATACTCTTCAATGTTTTCAGGGTCGATAACACCGCAATTGCGCAGGGCTATCCTATGCTGCTTTTTGAAAAAAGCGGTGTCAGCCAGAGATTTGATATCCGCGCCGGCCATTGTGTTAGAGTATAGGAGCCGCTTGACAATATTTCCTTTTATTATGTGTTCTGATACTATTTCGCCTACATCTTCACTTCTTACTTCGGAATAAACGACCCCCTCGGGATAAATAATGACTATCGGGCCCAACGCGCACATTCCGAGACATCCTGTCCTTATTACTCTGGCCTCTTTGCGCAGTTCATACTCATCAAGTTTGATTTCAAACTCACGTGACAGCAACTTTCCGCCGGAGGATGCGCAGAACTCACCCGAACATATCAATATATGCGATCTTACAAAATCCATAATTATCCTCAGCTTTTTATTCTTTCTGGTCCAACGTGGCTGCGAATCTGAAGATCAAAGCCGTATCAGTCCGCAGAGCCGATCGTATACTCGCTGACTACCTGGCGGTTAACGAGATGATCGTTGACGATCGCCTGCACCTTGCCGGGAGTCATTATCACATATGTGACCTTTTCCTCACCGGGCATGTATACCTCAACTATCGGCTCCAGCCTGCACACTCCTATGCAGCCTGTCTGCGTTACGCTGATGTTTTCTAATCCGCGTTTTGTGATTTCTTCTGTAAAAGCTTTCAACACGGGACGAGCACCTGCCGCTATACCGCAGGTAGCCATACCGATAACGACTCGTATACGCTCATTGCCCGTCTTGTCTGTAAGGTCCAGCTTTGCCCTTGCGCACTCTCGGACAGCGTTTAATTCTTCAAGCGATTTCATATTTATGAATATTCCTTTCGAAAGACGCAATTTTCAAATTTAATCCATGTATTTTTTGAGAATATCGGGAACGTCTTCAGGCGTGATTTTTCCGTAGACATCGTCATTAACAAGCATGATCGGAGCAAGCCCGCATGCACCTATGCAACGCATGGCGTCTACGGAAAACTTGCCGTCAGGCGTTATTGCGTTCGGCTCGCAGTTCAGCGTCTCAACGATCGCTTCCAAAACATCTTGCGCACCCTTTACATAACACGCGGTACCGAGACATACCGAGACCCTGTTTTTACCCTTAGGGTTGAGCGTGAACTGCGAGTAAAAGCTGGCGACGCCGTATACTTTTGAGAGAGAGATGTCAAGCCCCTCCGCTATCTGTATCTGGACCTGTTCAGGCAAATAGCCGAATATCTCCTGCGCCCTCTGCAGTACAGGCATCAGAGCCCCGGGCACTCCACGGTATCCATCAATGACTTCAGCAAGTTTTGCCTCCTGCTCCGGGGTCCCTGTGTATTTAACTATTGTTTTTATGTTAGGCATATCATTCACACCCTGTCGAGAGAATTATTGATTAATTTTACCCGGATATATATGTTTATAGATTGTCCTCGCCAAATCAAGACACCTCGTTTCAGTACCCGGTCGATCCGATTTATGATCACGATACTGTCAACAGGAAAACTATTCAAAACCCTCTTGACAGGATTGGTCGGTATTCTCTCCGGTTGTGCCGAACTTCTCAACATATCCCGCAATTGCCTTTCGTACGATTTCCACAGCATCCCGGCGACCGCGAATCTCGTCTCCAACCACGGTTTCTTTGTTTTCAAGTTCTTTATATACTCTGTAAAAATGCTTCATTTCCGAGAAAATGTGCGAAGGCAGGGCTTCTATGCTCCTATGGCAATTATAGGTCGGGTCTTCAAAAGGTATTGCAATGATTTTATCGTCCAGGCTTCCTCCATCCATCATGGAAATCACGCCGATTGGATATACCCGCACCAGTGACATTGGGGCTATCGTTTCCGTGCTAAGCACAAGCACGTCAAGGGGATCATCGTCGTCGGCGTATGTGCGTGGTATAAAGCCGTAGCTTGCCGGATAATGGGTCGAGGTATGAAGGATACGGTCCATCCGCAGCATACCTGTCTCTTTATCCAACTCATATTTGACCTTACTGCCCTTTTCGATCTCGATCACGGCTATAAAGTCTTCAGGCTGGATTCTGTCCGCGCTTATGTGATGCCAAATATTCATATATCACTTCTCCGTTACTTGTTTTTGATATAGCCTACCCTTACTGTACCACATTCCAAGTCAGCTCACAATACATAACCTGTATCTCGCAGTCTTATTATTTCAGTTTATCACGTTACAGTATGAAGGCAACTTTGCATTAGAGATCGCCGCCCCCAGGATAAGCGGCTATGATGCGCTGAATCTTATAATCGGGAAGCCCTATAATGTTTGGCTCAACAAATTTGGCGTCCGTTTTGCCGACGAAAGCATCGTCTATAACTTTGCGCACGCGGCTAACGCCTGTTTGCGTCAGCCTGACGGTTTTGTCGGGGTCATGGGTCCGGCGCCTCTGATGATATCATTTGAGTCGATCATTTTTCCTTTTTTATGCGCCGTAACAGAGATCCCCCCACCGAGGTGACATATAATAAGGTTAACGGACTCGTACTTTAGCGAGCGTGAGGCACAGAAGCGCAACGCTATTTCTTTTTGGTTAAGAGCATGGATATGGCTTTCATTGTAGACACCCTTAAGCCCTGTTACGCGCGCGTTATCGCAGAATTCGTCCACGTCCGGCGGGTTTACGACAAAAGCGTCTTTTCCGTATTTATCCGCAAACCGCTTTGCCAGTTGCGGGCCGAGCTGCGCAGGATGCTGACCGGCTACGCCTCTCGCGGCATGCTCCGCAAGAAGTTCTGAAACGATATATACGCCGCCTGAGACGGATGTCAGTCCCCCGCCGCGCCCCGAGAATACATCCACATCCTCCATGGCATAACCGTAGTCGGACATCGTCTTTTCTATCTTATATGCGCGATGGCTGATTTGGTTTTGGATCTCGCCGTAGATTTTTAGTTCTTCCGGGCAATGATCGACCGAGGCGCTGAATAACTCGTCATAATCGTCAAACAGGGCTATCTTTGTTGAGGTCGAACCCGGGTTTATTGCCAGAACTCTGGTTTTTACTGCCATAGTTGGTTGCCCTCCTACTGCCGGCCGGCGCAGGCTGCCAGGGCTATAGAGTAATACTTATCTGAAGCTTCCGCGCTGCGGGAGGTCAGGATGACGGGGACCTTCGCGCCAAGTACCGTTCCTGCCGTCTGCGCCCCGGCCATGCCGGTCAGCGCTTTTGCGAGGACATTGCCGGAAACTATGTCCGGCACGATAAGCAGGTCGGCGTCCCCTGCGACGGGGCTTTCATAACCCTTGATTTTCGCGGACTCTGCGCTGGTGGCGAGGTCGAATGAAATAGGCCCTTCGATGATGCAACCGGTAATTTCACCGTTTTGGTTCATCTTTTTCAGCGCGTCCGCGTCTACTGTTTCGGGCATTTTCGGGTTTAGCTTTTCTACCGAGGCGAGCACGGCGACCTTAGGTTTTTCATAACCAAGCGCGTTTAACATCCTGACCGCGTTTTCCGTAATAGCTTTCTTGCCTTCGAGATCCGGATATGTGTTAAGGCCCATGTCGCTGATCGCAAAAATCTTATGGTATTGCGGAGGCGTGAAAAACCCGGCGAGTGAGAGTTTGCCGCCCGCCAACAGGCCGTTTTCTTTATTAATGATCGCTTTCATGAAGTCGCCGGACTCAAGCTTGCCTTTCATGATCGCCGTCGCTTTACCTGCGTTTATTACCTCTATGGCAAGTTTAAGGGACTTTTCCGCGCTGTCAGATGAGATTATGTCGAAATCAGACGGATCCGCCCCGAACTGTTTCAGCATCTCCCTTATCTTGCTATTGCTGCCAATGAGCAAAGGTGTCATGATGCCGTCCCTTGTGGCTTCAATAACCGATTCGAGAGTATGCTCGTCATGCGCCTCGACGACGGCAATGACCGTCTTATTTTTCATCTTTTTTGCCTCATCAGCCAAATCCTTAAAACATGTTATTTTCACATTAATCATTCCTTTTTGTAACTACTCAGAACCGGTGAGGAATGGCTGTTTAAAGTGTTCATTGTCAGCGGAGCAAGGATGCGGAGCGAGCTCATGTGAGACA
>Ga0099364_10010021_pt1 | contig 13091 bp, 12 predicted proteins | sample TergutTh196P3_FD_73070 | JGI IMG/M metagenome (GOLD analysis project Ga0099364, IMG submission 73070) | Microcerotermes parvus P3 segment gut microbial communities from Pointe-Noire, Republic of the Congo - Th196 P3 | ecosystem: Host-associated > Arthropoda: Insects > Digestive system > Gut ...
CAATGCAATAAATAACTGGGTGTTGATAGAAGAAAAAGAAGCATGGGATTTAAGCCTTGAAGGGGTGCTGTTGACCTACTACTATTCCGGCAGCGGATTGGAAAAAATTGTTGGGAAAATCTTCGGAGAAAGTTATAACTCAGTCGTCGAGTATTATTTTCTTGACAGCCATTTGTCCTTTATATATGACAGAACACAAAAATATACAAAATCGCCTTATGACGATGATTTCGACCCCCAAAAAGACTTTATTTTAGAAGAGCGAAGATGGTATTTAAAGAACAATACCTGTTTCCGCGGTATCGGCAATAACGGCAAAAAACTGACGCCGACCGAAATTGAAGAGGAGTTTTTAGAGAATGAATACAGTTTTTATGGAACGATTTTACAGTATTAATTATGACTTCAGGCAAAACGGCAGCGAAGATGGCACGTATCCGTTTCGTGCAGACGCTGACGGCAAATACTACCATTTCGAGACTTTTGTTTCTGACGGAAATTCGCCATGGGATACTTTTTGGAGGTATGAAGAGGAGTTTACAGCAAGTTCTACGCTTCCTCCTTCCGGCGTCGCACGTTACAATGCAGAAAACCTGCGACATACACCCGTCTATCAAACGGATTTGATTTTTGAAATTATCGAAGTCTATCGCGGCGACAAGTTTGATGACACCTGTATTACCGGTATCGCATTGAATGTTCAGGGAGGAATTTATTAATGATAAATAATATTGAATAAAAACGACGATGAATAGAATTTTGAACTCACTTGTATTAACTGCCGCCGTAGGGCTTGTCCTGACGGCGTCATGCAACATGCAACCTGACGGGCTGCAATTTAAAACCATTGAGACGGAGGATTTTGTGAAACATCCAAAAGGAACGGAAGAATATCACGGATTGAAATACAAGGTAAGTTTTACCTATCCCGCACGATACGCCGACAAAGCCGTTTTGAAAACACTTCAGCAGCAGTTTGTAAAAACGCTGCAATCGTGGTACTTCCAAAATCCGGACGATGAACCGGCTGTCGATTACGCTTCAATGTCGCCTGAAAAAGCGCTCAATGCCATTATCGACTCGTGGAAAGCCAAATACGACGAAGATACCAAATCGGAACTTGACGAACCCTTGCCGGAATGGGCTACCTCCTGGGAACTGAACTACAACAACACCATACCTTTTGTGAACGAAACGCTCTTGCAGTTACGAACAGAAACGTATCAGTATGTAGGAGGCGCACATGGCTCCACATGGTTTAGATGTTATCTTTTCAACCTGCAAACAGGCGAAGAATACAGTCGAGACGACATCTTCAAACCCGAATCAGCCGCCCGAATCCAACGGTTGCTTCTCGTTGCATTGCTCAATTACTGGGAAGAAAAATCGCCTTACGACATAGGGTTAATGGAAGATGAAGTATGGACGGAAAATACCGATTTTGCCCTGACGCCCGAAGGTATAACCTTTATATACAGTGATTACGAACTTGGCAGTTATGCGCTCGGATGTGCCGAAGTAACGATACCCTATGCCAAAATCTTGCCACACCTGCGCGAAGGCGCTCCTGTGTGGTACGTTGCAAAAGAATTGACATCGGATAATCCCCTGGATGATATACAGGAAATTGACGAATTTGAATTTCGCCTGTTGTTGGATGAAATCTATTACAGTTTGCCTGCCGCATACATGCCCGACTGTCTGAAAACAGATGAACAGCGCCGTGAAGCAGAGGTTTCACAAGAGAACGACATTTGGGAATATCTAAAGTTTGACGGCGGTGGCGGACATGAAAAATGGAACATGGCCGCCTATCTCACCGAAGACAACCGGAACGTGGTATTGATTGTTCAATATGGCGGCGGATTGGACGGATTTGTGTTACTATCGGACAAAACGCTGAATTACCACCTCGAAACAAGCCATTTTACCGAGATTGAGCGTCCCGTTGACCCGTTCACCGTCGAAGAAATGATTGACGAAACACTTTTCGACAACCCCAAACTCGCAGCCGCAGCAAAAGCGTATTTCGTCGAAAATCAAAAATTGTATTACCGTGAATTTAACAGAAAAGGGTTCACTGTCATCGTTGACTTTTTTGATTTTTGGCTTGATAATGAAGATTTTGATTACTACGACTACAACCATGTCATCGCCTTCCGGAAATGGGACGGTAAACGGTTTGTGAAACACGGAAAACACTATCTGCATGACGATTATGTTGATATATGGTGATTAAATTCGTAAATAATTTTTCGTATGAATAAGATATTTTTTTTTACAATCACCGCACTGTTCATATTGTCAACGGCGGCAAACTGCGGGCAGTCAACCGCTGAAAAGACGGCAGCCTCAACGCTCCTTTTGAGTGTGGCAGCCTTCGGAAAGGGACAATATGCAAGCGACCGGCTAACAGGTATTCATATCAGTTACAGCCACATGACCCGCTATTCCATGAAATCGTTCACACTAAGGGAGGTGAACGGTGAAATCGTGTTTTCCTGCCACTTTTATTCGGAAGAAACAGAGATTAAAATGGACGAAGTGAGTGTTTCGCCCGAATACATGCAACGCATGCGCGAAATCACAAAAAAACACGACTTTGCGAGTCTGAAAGAGAGAAAAACGACAAACAGACCTTTTGTACGCGACGCCCCCATGTATAACATGACCCTCTATTGGCCGGACAAAAAATACCAACGCCTCAATTACTGGCCGGACAACGGCATGGAAGAATTAGAAAATTTCTTCCGTGAACTTGCATGTAAACATACAAACAAAAGCGTTCATTGACATTTTTTTAAAACAGTTACCCCGATTGAGTGATTTGTAAGAAAAACTTCCTATCTTTGCACTCGTCAGCGCATTGTGCGCCGACAGACATTTTGGAAGCGTTTTGTATTATCCTATTTAGCGAATACGACCAATATTAAGTAGAAGGATAAGCAGCACAAACGCTCAATACCTGAAGTTATATATCTATAACATCTTCCTCTTGTTATATATAACGACTCGCGTGGGGTGACTGTTTATTTCTACGAGGGCACTTGGTCGTGCCTGCTAAATGATTCGACAAACACAACACCCCGCTGTCCCCTTTTCCCTTTTCCCTTTTCCGTGCAACGCAGCACAGCGCGACATATCTCTTTATGGTTTTAATATACATGGTATTAATGGTTTTCGGTTTCTGCAAGCGCAAACGCCCCCAATGAGGGTAACGCCGGGGGCGCCGGAGGTAGGGAATAAAAAAACGGAATCTCTTGTTAAATTCTCGACTAAAATATTCCAATTTCTAATTTATGCAATCATCTCAATATCTGTTATTTATGCCCTAAAAGCGGATTAAAAGCGGATTAAAAGCGGATAAAACCTCCTAAACTATTTCCCAAAAATATCCAGGCATACTTCTTACTTTTTCCTGCGTTCGTAACGATGCCAAAAAATTCCCGACTTTTCTCTTCTTCTGCTCCTCATCAAGCGCTGCCGACAGTTTAGGCATAATCAGTTTGTCAATGGCTTTTCGACTTGTTTTGCCCTGTTTTTTGATATACTCCACTATCAACTTCTTAAAATATTCGTCGTCAAAACTTTTATTTTTTACGTAATCTGCCATTAAATCCTCATTTTCAGTGGGTTTTATGACTTTATACGACAAGTAAATTTTCGGTTTTCGTCCCTCGATAAACTTGTTTTTTCGCAGATATAAAAACGCTTCTTCTGATATATCCCTGTTTTTCTGCACTTTATCGAGCGTGATGATGTCTTCGAGGTCGAGGTCGGGATTATTTATCAGTATGCGGGCAAAATTTTCGTCGAGTATTTTACCCGTCAAGGTAACTTTCACTTTTCCGTCGCTAAAATCGTAGTCGGGCATCGGGAAAAAACGCTTGCGCTGATAATTGAATATCTTGCGAATGCCGCCGCCCTGCGTATCAATCATATTCAGGTTTTTCATCGCATCAACAAGAAACGGATTGCGGTAATATTCTTCGGGAGCGTCTTTAAGTACAACTTTTTCAACCGATTCGGGAATGAATGAGCCATAATTGGTAAAAACAAGATGGTCGTCCTCAAATTCCACAGCGTTAATCCTTGCGCCTTTGGTATAGTCCTGATGCGCAATTGCATTATTCAGTAACTCCCTGATACTGAACGTTTCATAACGCAACGCCTCATCGGGAAAGAGCGTCCCGTCGCGTAGATAGCGATATTTGAGATTGCGGATTTTTAGCAAAACTTCATCAATCGTGAGAAGTAACGGCATACCAAAAATCTCAAAATCTTTATCCTGATTGGTTACGGTACGCAGCAACCAGCGTATTTTCGCTACCGACGGATTGATATAATGCTCGGATTCGTCTTTGCCCAGCAAAATCATTGCAGCGTTTGTAATTTTGCCGTTTACCGTGAGTTTTGCCTTATTCAGAAACATCGTATCGTCCCAATGCTCAATTTCAGCAGCATATTTTGGATTTCTGATTATAAACTCATTACGGGCTTTCATCATTGCCGTTTCGTCTAAATCGGCAACGCTGGCATCGTTGATAATTCGGGCGCTCCAATCATAAAGCGCGGTTACTTCGTCGAGAATGACTGTCAGCCGCTCTTTCCGCATTTCCACGAGCGAATCGCCCACTCTTTGCCAGCGTTTTTTGTGCGCATAAACCGGCTGACGCGGCAAATGTCTGGGAATATCAACGACCCAAACCGTTTGGTTGGTATCCGATGTAACATACTCGGTTACGGCTAATCCTTCGGAAGAAAGGTTTGTACACGTCTCAAGCAATGATTTTTTGATATTTTCGGCTGTATAGTTGTGAAAATCCTGTATCCCTGTTATTTCAAGGGTTTTGTCCTTCACTCCAATGATAAGAGAGCCGCCATTCATGTTTGAAATGGCTGATATGTAGGAAATTATATCATCCCCTTCGCTTCCTCTGAAAGCGTGTTTCAAGTGTGAAAATTCCTTCCATTCCCACTGTTCATTTTCTACCGGAAAACGCTGTAACAGATATTTTTGTAACTCTTTTGCCGTCATAACGAATAATTTATCTGATTATAAGCCACTTGCCAGCCGCCATTTCGTTTCGTCACGGGCAACGCTCCGCACAAGCCGTTAAAAACGCCCTCCGTAGAACCGCCGACTTTTCCGTCAACCCTCGCAATATCACGCCTGCAGCCGAACAAACCAAAATTAACGCCATATTTCATAGTGCAAAGGTAATGTTTTTTTCGGAGTGCAAGTATCTTTTCTGCACGCAGATGACGCAGATTTTTTAGATGGATGTATACAAAACGCTGCATATTAACGCGACATGTTTAAAACTATAAAAAACACTTAACAATAAGCACACAATCTGCATATTACAAAAAATACAATTATTTTTTACAGTCAGCATGTTAATATCATTTCTCTTTGGGCGCGACTGAATCGAACTTTTACCCTGTCCACACAATAATACACCACAGGCACAACGACCAACGTCAGCAGCATGGAACTTGTCAAGCCGCCAATAATCACCCAAGCCATACCGTTTTTCAGTTCGGCGCCGTTGCCGCTTGCCAAAGCGATGGGTAACATTCCGAAAATCATGGCAAAAGTTGTCATCAGGATGGGGCGCAGGCGTTCCTTTCCGGCTACGATCAGGGCATGGAAAGTGTCTATATTCTGCTCCCGGCGAATGTGGTTTGTAAAGTCAACCAATAGAATTGCGTTTTTAGCAACCAAACCGATCAGTACGATTAATCCGATGATACTAAAGATATCCAAATTAGTCAATGTCAAGCCTAAAGATAAAAATGCACCAATGAACGAAAGCGGAATGGATACCAACACCACAAGCGGGTCGGATAACGAATTGTAAAGCACCACCATGATTAAGTAAATCAATACAATAGATGCCACAAAAGCAAATCCCAGACTGCCGAATGCATTCGATTGCTGTTCCATCATTCCACCGGGCTGAACGGTAACACCTTCGGGAATTTTGCCGGCGATGGCTGCCATTATTTCATTACCTACCGTTCCTGTAGGTCTTCCTATCACATTGGATCTCACTGCAATTGATGCAATACGGTTGGTGCGTTCCAACATGGAGGGACCTAATCCGTAGGAAATATCGGCAATCTGATGCAGTTCGATCAGTTCGCCCCGTTTGTTCAATAAAGTTAGTTTTGCCACATCATCCACATTGGTTTTGTCGAAGTTATCCACGCCGACACGAATGTTGTATTCATAGTTGCCGTCCGTATATTTTGAGTCGTCGTTGCCGGCAAGCGCTACACGCAAAGCCATACCTGCATCGGCAGAAGACAAACCGAGTTGAGCCATTTTCTCATGATTCAATTTGATCTGTACTTCCTGTCTGGGGTCGTCAATCGAATATTTGACGTCAGCCGTTCCGGGTGTTAACTTCATCACTTCCATCAGCAAAGCAGCCGTTTCTTCTACTTTTCCGTAATCAGCGCCCTGTACAATGAGTTGAACAGGCTCTATGGCGCCGCCTGCAATTCCGGCAATGCCAACCCGCGCACGTATGCCGGGTATGGTCATGATTTCGCTTTTGACTTGTTGGGAAAAATCGTATACGTCAATCGTACGTTCTTTTTTATCAACCATTTTTACGGCAATGGAGGTGGAATTATTTTTTGAATTATTCGAAAATCCACTTCCTTCCGACCCGACATTCGTGTAAACCCGTTGTACTTCGGGCTTGCTCAAAAGGATTTTCTCTACCTGCATCGTAATTTGATTGTTTTGATAGACAGTTACTTGCGGATTCATGTCCAACGTTATCTGAAATTCGCCCTGATCAACATCGGGCATAAAGGCAAAACCGATTAAGCCCATCGGAAATAGTGTAAAAGAGCCAATCAAAAGAGCGATTGTCGTTATTAAAATCAATATTTTATGTTTCAGACCAAAAGACAGTATACCGGCGTACACATTTTTCAAATTTTCGAATGTTTTTTCAATCAGACGCGAAAAACGGGTCGACAGCGTTGGGCGCGTATCATCGGACAGTTTTCCGAAACGTGACATCAACAAGGGCGTAACCGTAAACGAAACCAGTAAACTTGTCAACGTGGCGGCAATAATCGGAATGGCAAATTCTTTGAGTATATTGCCAATCGATCCGCCGCTAATTGCCAAGGGCAGAAAAACCACCACAATCACAAGCGTAATTGCCATCACGGTAAACATTATTTGCCTGCAACCGTCAAGCGCGGCTTGCCATCGGGTTTTGCCCTGCTCTAAATGATGGTACATGTTTTCGATAACCACAATACTGTCGTCCACCAAAATACCCACTACCAACGACAAGGCGATCAGTGAAATCATATTGAGCGAATAGCCCATCACATACAAGGCAATAAAAGCGGGAATGATGGAAAGCGGAACGGCAATCATAATGATCAAAGCGCTGCGTATGTTATGCAGAAAAACAAAACACACGATTGCTACAATGATAATGGCTAAGATAAGGTCAATAACAACCGAATTGGCAGAAGCGCGGGTAAATACCGAATCGTCTGTTGCAATTTCAAATTGCACACTACTGCCGGCATATTCTTTTTCGATAGCCGTCAATTCCGCTTTGACATAATCGGCAACCTTTACAGCGTTGGCGTCGCTTTGTTTTTGAATAGCCAAAGCAATCGCGTCTTTTCCGTTTATGCGGTTGATAATGGTTGTTTTGGCAACGCCGTCTTTCACTTCGGCAACATCTTTTACGCGGATTTCCCCGCCACCGGGAACACTCACAATAATGGTGTTTCGCAGTTCGTCCAGGTTTGTGTATTTGGCAGCCAAGCGCACTGAATAGGTAATGTCAGCCGTTTCGATATTCCCGGCAGGAATTTCCATATTGGCGGTTTGAATAGCCTGCAATACCTGAAGTATGGACAGATTGTAGGTTCTCAGTTTTTCGGCATTGATATTGACTTCGATTTCGCGCTCGTTGCCGCCATTCATATTGACCATTGCTACGCCTTGCAACTTTGCCAAACGCGGCTGAATGCGGTCTTCCATCAATTTGTAAAATTCTGTTGAGGGCAATGAAGAAAAGGCGGCAATCCGCATAATGGGTTGGTCGTCAATCGAAATTTTATCAATAGAAGGATCTAAAATGTCCTTTGGCAAAGAGGATTTTATCGCATTTATTTTGCGTTGCGCATCCTGCACAGAGCGGTTGATGTCTACACCTTCATGGAGATGCACACTTACCACCGAAACGCCCTCGCGAGAGGTGGAACTTACTTTATCTAAATTTTCCAATGACGAAACGGCATCTTCTATTTTCCTGGTGACAGAAGTTTCCACTTCCGCAGCGCCCGCACCCGGATAAATCGTTACAACAGTAATAACCGGTACATCTATTTTAGGCATCAAGTTCAGATTGAGCATATTGTAACACAACAGTCCGCCAAGCGTTAAAACAGTGAAAATCACACCGATAATTAGCGGTTTTTTGATTGAAGTTTCTACGATGTTCATATTAATCAGGAATTAAGGGTTAATTAATTACAGAGATACTTGCGCCATCGGTCAGGTTGATTTGTCCGTTGGTTACTACCTGATCGCCTGTGTTCAAGCCCGATGTTACCGCTAAATAAGTGTCATAGTTTTGTCCTGTGGTAATCTTGGTTAGTTGGGCAACGCCATTGTTTACCACATAAACGGATGGGTCTTTTACACTGCTCACAATGGCATCGCGGGGAATCATCAGAGATTGTCCGTCTTCACCCAAATCTACACGGACATTGACATAAGCGCCTGCTTTCAACGGATTTTTGCTGTTGTTGGTTATGCTGATTTCAATGGGATAAGTATGTGTGGTACTGCCTTTTGGACTGATATTTGTGATGCTTCCGCTAAAAGTCATATCAGGATAAATATCTGTACTGACGTTCACTTTCTGCCCTTTTTGCAGTTGATACACATAACTTTCCGAAACAGACAGGCTGATTTTCAACTGCGAAATATCGGCAATGCCTGCAATGGATGTACCCATATTTACCAATGCTCCAATTTCCGTATTTCTTGAAGTGATCACGCCGCTGAACGGTGCAACAATTTGAGTGTCGTCCCACTGTTTTTGCGCGTTTTCCAACTGAATTTTGGCATTTTCGTATCCCATCTTCATGTCGCGAAGTTGTGCATCGGTTACGGCATCGCCCTGCCGCAAGACCTGGTAACGCTCGTAATCGTCCCGGTATTTGTCATAATTCAGTTGGGCGGTTTCATAAGCCAAACGCTTGTAGGTGTCATCAACCTTTGCCAACACACTGCCTGCGTACACATAATCGCCCAATTTGAAATTGACCTGTACGATTTTTCCGCTTGTTTCGGCGGCTACGGTTACTTCCTTGTCGGGCATTGCCGTCCCAACCAAATTCAATATGCCGCTTGTAGCCCGCATCTCGGCGGTTGCCACGCTGACGGCGACATTTTCCTGTCCTGTTTTGACTGCTTTGTTTGAGTCAACTTCTGCTTTGTTTGCAAATAATTTCATAACCATCAATCCCATGATGGCAACTACTGCTACACTGATAATGATTGTTTGCTTTTTCATTTCTTTTTTATTTTAAATTGTTATTGTTTTTAGTACGCAGATGACGCAGATTGAGCGGATTTGCGCAGATTTTTAATTTTTAGTTCTTAATTGATAGGATTTGTCCGCTGAGGGACATGATTTTCAGTTCTGATTCTTTGTAATTGTATAATGCCGTCAAATAATTGGCTTGTGCGGCATTCAAACTCATTTCGTCTTGCAAAAGATTACTCATTGTTGCCAAACCCTCGCGGTATTTCAGGGCGGTTTCGTTGTATACTCTTTCGGCAAGTTCTATGTTTTGTTTTTGTCGCCCGACATTCGTTTTGTTGTTAAAATAATTGGTGACGGCATTTTGATAATCGGCTGTAAACTTTTCTCTTTTGTCGGAAAGCAACGCCTCTGTTCGTTGGATTTCCATTTTTGCCTGTCGGGATTTTGAGCGTTTTTCAAATCCGTCAAAAATCGGAACAGACAAACCAATACCGATATACGAAGATTTAAACCATCTGTTTTCGGGGCTGCTATTGAAATAGTTTTGAAACTCTTTTCGCATTCCCTGCGTGGAATATTGACCTGTAAGTGAAAGTGTTGGAAGATAGCCGCCATGAATCATTTTACTGTTTGTGCGATTAATCTCCTGTTGCGATTCCAATAATCTGATGTCTATATGTTCGGAAAAATCCGTTATCATACCGGGCAAATTTTGCAACAAGTCCATTTGGGGGCTGTCGGTTAAAATAATCGTATTGTCAAGCGGAATATTCAACATATACTTTATCATATTGTGTTGCTGTTGTATACCTGCCTCTACATTGTTTAATTGTGTGAACAAATTTTCCAGATTGATACTTACCCTGTCGTAATCCACCTGTTTGCCCATCCCATTATCCACCAAGAGTTTGGTAATATCCTGTATACGTTTGGTGCGGGCAATATTTTCTTCAATCAACTCTTTTTGTTGCGAAGTGGTAACGGTCAGAAAATAAAGTTTTGCCACTTCTGCGGTTAATTCTTCGCTTGCTTTTTCAATCCCCAGATTGCCGGTTTCGGTTATTTTTTTCGCTAACTGTACGGCGGTTATGGCGGTTTGATTGTAAAGCGCCCAATTCAGCGTAATGGCGGCGCTTGTCACAAAAGGGCTTCCCATTTGTACCGGAAAGGTCGTTCCGGGTTGCCCGATAAATTCGCCCGGCAACATCGTTGTCGGCAACGATAAATTATCCTGAAAATTCGCACCCGCATTAATTTTGGGAATAAGCGCCGAGATCGCTTCCGCTTTTTTGTGCCGGTTTTTTTCGGCATCCATACGGACTGTTTTCATATTGATATTTTCCGCTATGGCGATTTGTACACACGCTGTAAGTGAAAGTGTGATAACATCGCCCTGTTCCTGTTGGGCAAACAATTTCGGGGTGCAAAGCATCGCGAGGATTGCCACAAATACTACACTAATTTTCTTCATCATCATATAATTTTTTAGTTTGTTTGAACTTGATGATGCAAAAATACAGGGCAAACCCTCGCGCTAAATGGATAAAATCACCCAAATGCTATTTTTGGGTACCGAACTGCGGAATGGGGGGACTGAAAAAAAATGTGTGGGCGTTTATGTTTTAATGGGTTTATCTTCTTCTAAAATATTCAATATTGATCTTCAGTAACTTGTAAATTTCATTTCCCGCTGTACCACTCCTTAAATTCGCTTGCCCGCAGGCGGCTGACAATGATTTTTTCGGGAATATCAACGGTTAAGTTCACAGATAATTTGCTGTCAAACCAAACGGAAATATCTTTTACCGCTTGGCGGGAAATAATGAATTGACGGTTTGCCCTGAAAAATTTGACAGGGTCTAACTGTTGCTGTATTTTATCTAACGAATCGCTTTCATAGTAGGCGCGATTGTCGAATGTAACGATTTTAGCGTTTTTGCTTTCCCAGTAAATATAGGCAATGTCATTGACGGGCAAAGGGATAAGCTTATCTTTGCGGGGTATGAGAAAATTCGATTTGTATACCGTTTTCTCTTTTTGGAACATAGACAGCATATTTGCAATCACATCTTCATTACTGCTTTTCGGTCTATTGTATTGCGTGAATTTTTCTATCGCACGTTCCAAATGTTTGGCGTCAATGGGTTTTAAAAGATAGTCAACGCTGTTTACTTCAAACGCTTTGAGGGCGTATTCATCGTAGGCAGTGGCAAAAATAATCGGGGCGTGGATTTTCACTTTTTCAAAAATGGAAAAGGAAGAGCCGTCCGACAGGTGAATGTCCATAAACACCAGGTCGGGCGCAGGGTTGGCGGAAAACCACTCTACGCTTTTCTTAACGCTTTTCAGAACAGCGACAACCTCCATATCGCTGTCTATCTGCGCAATCAGACGTTGCAGATGCTGTGCGGCAATTATTTCATCTTCAACTATAACTGCTTTCATAGTTATATTTTTGTACTATCGTTAATTTGCCCTATTAAAGGAATTTCTACCGAAAAAACACTGTTTCGGGTTATCATCACTTCTCTACCAAACAGCAAGTCATATCTTTCAACAAGATTTGCCAATCCGATTCCTTCGCCTGCTTCGGCACTGATTTTGGGCTGAATCGCATTGCTTACTTTTATGGTGTCTGTTTCGGTTGTTTCAATATAAATCGTTAATGGCGCCTCATAGTTGATAACATTGTGCTTAATCGCGTTTTCTATCAGTAGTTGCAACGTTATCGGCATAATGTAAAAGTCACTTGATGTAATCAATTACGGCGTCCACATTTCCGAAACGCGCACTGGGGGCATCGTAATAATCAATGCGAAGAATGTCCGCAGGCGGAATTGAGACAATTTCGGCTTGCGTAACCTGTACGCCGTTTCTACGCAACTGCACAGTTCTGTTGCCCGACACGCTGATTTCTCCCGACAGCGCGTCAACCATAATTGGCGGCAGTTGCATTTTCCGCAACATATCCCTTCCGCTTGATGTTTCAGTTCAAACATCCCTTCAAGATTTGTGGTTGTACCCGAAAGGATTGTTGAGTCGGGGTTCATCATTTTTGCCGCGTTTATGTTTAATGCTGCAAAATTACTGCACCAGCCCGTGCTCTGTGTCGGGCAGGTTGTTCAAATGGTTATTTCGGCGGTTGAAATGCGGAAAGGAAGAAAAAAAGGACATGTGTTTCAACAGCCATGTAGCGGCAGCTGTCAAGGTTTTTGAAAAAAAAACTACCCTCAGCGCAGGCGTGGAGATTTTTTTAGCCATTGATATACCCTTGCAAGCATGTTTTTGTGGAACAAAGGGAACGATTGACGAATACCTTTATACCTGCGTTGTTTCTGTGCGGAGTACGCACTTTAACAAATGATTTATACCACTATCGAAATTAAAATTGTAATTTTGCAACGTAAAAAATACAATTTCAAAGATTTGGATATTTGGAGTAAAGAGAAACGGTCGGAATGTATGTCGAAAATTCGGTCAAAAGATACAAAACCCGAAATGGCATTGCGCAAAGCCCTTTTTGCAAGGGGCTTTCGGTATCGT
>Ga0099364_10010022_pt1 | contig 13091 bp, 10 predicted proteins | sample TergutTh196P3_FD_73070 | JGI IMG/M metagenome (GOLD analysis project Ga0099364, IMG submission 73070) | Microcerotermes parvus P3 segment gut microbial communities from Pointe-Noire, Republic of the Congo - Th196 P3 | ecosystem: Host-associated > Arthropoda: Insects > Digestive system > Gut ...
CATCTTTGAGATGTCTTCGGCTTCAATACCTCTAATAATATTTCTGCCCCTGACTGTTTTTAAGTCTAGACATAGTTTATCAACCTTGCCGATCAGATCTTCGATTTCTTTTCTTGTTTCTCCTGTAATCGGTGTTACATCGTTCTTTGTCAATTCACTAAGCCGTCCTGAATTTCCATTCTTGATAAAATCATATGCCGCGTCCGACCAGTCCAATATTTGAGAGAAGGTGGAAAGATTGATGATAGGCGCGATTTCATCCGCGGATTTAAAAGCGCCGTAAAAAATTCCCTTAACTGTAACACTCTTCAACGATTTTGCATATTGAAGCAGAGAGCCGGCCAAGAACGGCAGCGAGCGAAAGCCATGCGTAATATCGAAATATACTTCGTCATTCGGTTTCAATTTCTTAAAAATCTTTTCGAATATATTCCACATTTCTTCTTCGTTTTTCCCGTCCGGTATATCCACATTTTGTGGAGTAACGGTGGAAGACTTCGGCCAACCTTTTATTAGACGATCCCAATGCGTATTCGCGGCTTCTGTTGTGAATATGTATGCGTCTGTCCACTCGGAGTCAAAAATTTCGGCCAGTGCGTGTTGAATCAGCGCGACTTTATTGCTGCGCTCAGGCTGCTCACTGTCGTTTTTTTTATATTCGTATACGCATGGTATGTAACCTTTGGGCCCCCCAATTCCAAGGAAACTTAAAAATACACTCCTGTTTTTTTCCATGTCGCTTCTCCTCCCAAGTTTTCATTGGCAGTACTTCAACGCGTCTTCTATCGTACCCAACACCCCCGGCAGCAACCCCACCGGAACACTCATGCCTCTCGGGCTTCCGCCAACGGATTCTCGGCCGCCCCATTTTTTGCCTTCGAGTTCCGGCGATTTGGGATAAACATTTAATAACCCGCCGGAGCCGAAGGCCAGCTCCGCCACGCTCCGGTTGGGGCAGGAAAGCGTCACGTTTCCCGGCTTGGCAACATGCGCGGCTATACACCAATGCTTCCAGCCTTCGAGAGAATCCGCCGGGAATTCAGGCTGCCTGCAGAATTGCACGTCAAATCCATTCACCCTGGAGGGCGCTATCAAAAGAACCCTTCCGGATGGGCCGCGAACTGCCTTTTCGTAGTCCTCGATAGCCAAGCGTACGCGCTCCCGCTCTCTTTCCTCTATTTTATCCTTTACTTCGGAATAACAGTCGGAGTTGCGAAAAATATCGAGAAAAAGCTGCAGCCCGTAAAGCCAGCTCCAGCCGCTTTGTTTGGCTGACGCCATGCCCGTCTTCCAGAGCCGGATGGCGTCGCCGTAGGCAAATTTGGAGTCGTCCGCGCTAAATGGATCCGTGTCCAAAATCCCCACTTCAACGTTGAGCTTCTCCAGAATCTCCAGAGGCAGGAGTCCCATGATGGTCAAACCCGCCAACACGCAGTCCGCGTCGGCATGATTGACCATCAGCCGCGCCGGGCTTCCGATGGTTCCGTAGTGCTTCAGGGCCGTTACGCAGGCGGACGGGAGGCACGAGTAAGCATTGTGATGATCCAGGCGGCGAAAGTCCACAAAGGACTCATCCCCTTCCGCCATCTCTATCGGGACAAACCCTTGGGAGATGTAGCCGGGAATCTCGTCGCGCTCGGGTCTCCACACCAAATTTATTTCGCGTCCCAGGCACAGGGTCGAGATGAATTCTTTCATAAATTCCTTTCCTCTTTCACGAGCCTGCGGTCGCAGTTGCGATGCCGCTTGCGCGTAAGGCGCTTGACTTTTCTCCTGGCCGAAGTCGTCGACGCCGTGTAGCACCAGGAGTCATTTTTTACCCTCGGTTTCATGAAACACCCTCCCCCTCGTCATTGGCACGACCCGGTTATTATTACCTAAATATACTGAGTTCACAACCCGCCGGGACCGGAAAGCAACCGTACACGCTCTATTGGCGATATGATAAAACTTGGAACAGAAATATGAAAGGCTGATGTTGGCGCTGTTGCCCCAACGAAAAAAATCTCGCAGACATCGAAAAGCAAAGTATCCTTTGTACCTCCCCGGCATAACTGGTATATTTTTGCGCACCGTTTCACATAGCGGGCGGTAAACAGGAAGCGGCCGCGAAGTTTGGGGTATAATTAGCGGCAAAGTCCGAAAAAAGGATGGCAGCAGAGAAATGAAAATAATCGATATTTTAAACGCCGGCAAGGTGACCGTATCCTGTGAATTGTTTCCGCCGAAGCATGGTTCGCAGTTGAGCGGCGCGAAACTCGTTGTCAGCGAGACGGCGAAGCTCAATCCTTCCTTTATAAGTATTACCTGCGGCGCGGGCGGCAGTACGGGCGACCGGACGGTCAGCCTCGCCGGCGAGGCACAAAACGTCTGCGGGGTTACTGCGTTGGCGCACCTCACCTGCATTTCCGCCGGGCGGGACAGCATAAAGGGCGTTTTGGCGGAACTCGCGTCGCTCGGCATCGAGAACATCCTGGCGCTGAGGGGCGACCTGCCGGAAGGACAGACGTCTCCTGCCGGGCACTACCGCTACGCCAGCGACCTCATGAGGGAAATTCGGGATTATGGCGGTTTCTGCATCGGCGGCGCGTGTTATCCTGAGGGTCATCCGGAATCCGCCACGCTGCAGGAGGACGTCGACAACCTGAAAATCAAGGTGGACTGCGGCTGCCGGTTTTTGACGACGCAGATGTTTTTCGACAACAACGTCCTGTACAACTACATGTTCCGCCTGCTGCGCAGCGGCGTTGACGTGCCGATTGTCGCCGGGGTCATGCCTGTCATCGACGGGCGGCAGATAAACCGTATCTGCAAGCTGTCCGGCACGGCGCTCCCCCCCAGGTTCAAAGCGATTGTCGATCGGTTTTCCTCCCAGCCCGCCGCCATGGTTCAGGCGGGAGTGGCTTACGCCACCGAGCAGATTATCGACCTCGTCGCGAACGGCGTAAGGCACGTTCATCTTTACACCATGAACAAGCCGGACATTGCCGGGAAAATAATGAGCAACCTGTCGGAAATTTTTGCGTAGATGAAAAGATGAAATTAACGGAAAGCGCGGTGCTGCGCTATCTGGGATACGGGAACGCGGCGGCGGAGGGGCGGGTTTCGCTTCTTATCAGGCAGATTGCCGCCGAGCTCAGGGAGTGCGCCAGCCCCAAACATTTATTTGGAATATGGGACTGCCGGGTTGACGATTCTTCCCTGGCATTGGGCAATATAACAATAAACAGCAAACGGCTGGCCGAACATTTGAAGGGCTGCCGCCGGGCGGTACTGCTGGCCGCCACGCTTGGAGCCGGGGCGGACTCGCTGCTCCGCCGCTGCGGCGTCCGGGACATGGGAAAAGCGGCGATCGCGCAGGCGGTATGCGCCGCCATGATTGAGGCGTACTGCGACCAGGTCGAGAGCGAAATTTTACAAAAAATCGAAGCGGGGCTGTGTCTTACCGCGCGATTCAGCCCCGGATACGGCGATTTTGACCTGAGCCATCAAAAGGATATTTTACGGCTGCTCGGCTGCGGGAAGATCGGGCTGGCGCTAACCGACGGATATATGCTGACGCCGTCAAAGTCTGTTACCGCCGTAATAGGGCTTACGAAAGAAAAAAGGGCCGCCGAAGGAAAATGCGGGGGTTGTGCTGATAAACAGTGCGCGTACAGGGAGATATAAGGATGAACATTAAGAGCCGGATGGCAAATGAAATACTGATATTCGACGGGGCTATGGGGACGATGCTTCAGGCCAGGGGGCTGCCCGCCGGGGAGCTGCCGGAAGTCTGGAACGTGACCGCGGGCGACGTGGTGACGGACATCCACAGGGCATACGCGCAAGCCGGGTGTCACATTCTCAAGACCAATACTTTCGGCGCGAATCGCCTCAAGCTGTCCGGCAGCGGCTATACCGTGGAGCGGGTGGTATCCGCCGGGACAGCGCTGGCCAAAAAAGCGGGCGCGCCTTATGTCGCCTTTGACATCGGACCGACGGGCAAGCTGTTAAAACCGTTAGGGGATCTGGATTTCGAGGAAGCGGTGGACGTGTTCGCGGAGATGGTTGCCGCGGGGACAAAGGCCGGGGCCGATCTGATATTGATTGAAACCATGAGCGACACCTACGAGATTAAGGCGGCCATGCTGGCGGCAAAAGAGAACAGCGATTTACCGGTTTGGGTGACGTTTACCCCTGACCATTCCGGCAGGCTGCTCACGGGCGGCGACATTCCGGCCGCCGTGTGCCTGATAGAGGGGCTGGGAGCCGACGCGGCCGGTTTCAACTGCGGCTTGGGGCCGTTACAGATGAAAGCCCTGCTTCCCGAGCTTGTCAAGTACACAAGTATTCCTATCATCATCAACCCAAATGCCGGGATTCCCGAACAGGTGAACGGCAAAACGGTATTTAACGTCACGCCGGAGGAATTTGCCGCCGACATGAAGGAAATTGCCGCGTACGCGCAGGTTATAGGCGGCTGCTGCGGAACAACCCCGGATCACATAGCGGCGGCGGCCAGGGCTTGCAGAGGAATGTCTCCCGCGCCTGTAACGCAAAAAAATTACACCGCGGTGTCCTCCTATGGAAAAACGGTGTTTTTTGGTGATAATACCGTCATCATAGGCGAGCGGATCAACCCCACCGGCAAGCCGCGCATGAAACAGGCTTTGCGCGACGGCGACATGGAGTACATTTACAGGGAGGGGCTTGACCAGGCGGAAAACGGCGCGGAAATACTGGACGTTAACGTGGGCCTGCCGGGCATAGACGAGGTAAAAGTTCTGGCACAGGCCGTCACGGGTTTGCAGGGCGTTACCGACACAGCGCTGCAGATAGACACCGCCGACCTCGCCGCCGCGGAGCGCGCCATGCGGCTGTACAACGGCAAGCCGCTGCTCAACTCGGTCAACGGCAAAAAAGAGTCGCTGGACACCGTTCTGCCTCTTGTCAAAAAATACGGCGCGGCGGTGGTGGCCCTGGCCCTGGACGACGATGGGATTCCCCGGACCGCGGAGGGCAGGGTGAAGATAGCCGGAAAAATCATCGCCGCCGCCGAAAGCCACGGCATCTCCAAAAAAGACGTTATAGTTGACGCCCTGACCATGACGATAGGCACGGGCGGGGACAACGCGCGGGTCACGCTTGAGGCCGCGGAGCGCGTACGGAATGAATTGGGCGTCCATACCGTGCTGGGCGTGTCAAACGTCTCCTTCGGCCTGCCGAAGCGGGAGCTGGCCAACGCCGCCTTTTTCACCCTTGCCATGAGCCGCGGGCTGAGCGCCGCCATCGTCAACCCAATGGATTCCGTCATGATGGACGCGTTTTACGCGTACAGGGCTTTGAGCGGCGCGGACGCGGACTGCGCCGGGTATGTCGGGAGATTTTCGGGGCAGCTATCACAAGCCTCGCCGCTCCCCCCGGCGGAGTCGCTGACTCTTTATGACGCCGTCGTAGGCGGACTGCGCGAGCAGGCCGGCAAGATTGCCCATTCAATGACCGGGGACACGCCTCCGCTCGAAATTTTAAGCAGACACCTGATCCCCGCGCTCGATAAAGTGGGGAAAGACTTCGAGAATAACTTGATTTTCCTGCCCAGGCTTTTGATGAGCGCCGAATCAGCCAAACATGCCTTTGAAGCCGTTAAATCGTATATATCGAAGCAGGATGCCGAGAGTGAAGCTCACCAAATTCACCCAAAACACCAAAAACGGGAGAAAATTGTCCTGGCGACGGTCAAGGGGGATATTCACGACATCGGGAAAAATATTGTGAAAGTGCTGCTGGAAAATTATAATTTTCAGGTTATCGACCTCGGTAAAAACGTCGAGCCTGCCCTTGTGGCCGAGACCGTGCGGAATGAGCAAGCCCGGCTGGTCGGGCTGAGCGCGCTGATGACCACCACGGTGTCTTATATGGAGGAAACGATCCGCCTGCTGAGGGATAAGGAACCGGATTGCCGGGTTATGGTGGGAGGGGCCGTATTGACGCGGGATTACGCCGCCCAAATCGGGGCCGACTTTTACTCGAAGGACGCAATGGGCGGCGTACGCTACGCAAACGAACTATTTTCAAATTCAGAAGGAGCATGAAGGAGTATGAGTGGGTGATGAGGAAGCTCCGGTACGTTTGCTTCTTTGTTCTGGCGCTGTGCGCGGCGCTTTTATTCGTATTGGCCGCGCCGTGGGGACACGCGGAGGCGGACTACGAAAAAGGCGTGGCGGCAAGAGCCGCCGGCGATTACGAAGAAGCGTTGAGCCAATGGATGGTGGTATCCGACGACCCGCGCAGCATGACGGCGATAGGCAGCTTGTACGACTACGGCGAGGGGCTGCCCAAAGACGTGGCGAAGGCTGCGGAGTGGTATATGAAAGCGGCGGAAAATGGCGAATATCGCGCTATAGCCCAGCTCGCCAATTTTTCCCTTACGGGCGCGGGCGGAGTCGAGCAAAACCCCGCGGAATGGCGCGGGCGATTGGAAGAAATCGAGGGCAGGGACGGTTACGCCGACTACATTCTGGCGTCTTTCTGTCTTAGCGGATACGGCGGCGAAAAAGACATAGAAAAGGCTTATTCCCTACTGGACGCGCTTGTCAACAGAAGAGGGTACTCCCAGCTCGCCGATGAGCTTAAACGCGCGGAGATCCTTTTGGCCGACAAGCGCGACGGGGTGTTGGACGCCGAAACCCTGATAAACGAGATGGGGCGCGACCGGGCAGCCTTCGAGGAAAGCTACAAAGACAGGCGCATCGTCGTCAACGGCTTGTTCAGAACCGCCGAACGCGTCAGCGATTACGGTTACGTCGTCAGGATAAGCGGCTCGCAGTCGCACACGATTCCCAGGGACAACATTCTGGCGGTTTTTTACGAACCGTCGCGCGCGGAGGAGCTGTCGTCGCTGAAACCGGGGACCCTTTTCAAATTCAGCGGAGTGTACGTGGGAGACCAGCCCTTCCCTCCCGGAGACCGCGCTTTCGTTCTGTTCGGCTGCGCGCTGATCGGCGCGCTTCCGGCGGAGGCTCAACTCCCTTAGCGGGCTTCAGATGACGTTATTGTTCGCCATAATCAGAGCTCTTTTCATACTGTTCGGCCTGTTTTTATTCGCCATGCTTTTGTTCCGGGACGCGAGAGGCCAGGCCGGAAGCCGGACGGCGCCGATTCGCGCGGCGCGAAAAACCGCCTGCCTTGTTTCGATAGCCCTGGTCTATCTTTTTTTTCGCGGCATAGGAGACCACGGTCTTCTGGATCCCATTGAGGGAATAAACGCCTCCGTCGCGCTGAACATGGCCATACATAGAAATTTCACGGCTCCCGTGGCGGACGGGCAGGTTTATCTTGGAAACAGCATGGGGTACTGGTGGCTCTCCGCGCTGTCTTTATCCGTTTTAGGCTGGTCGGAGTTCTCCGTGCGCTTATGGTCGGTTATCGGGGGCTTGGGAATGGCCGCCGCCGGTTGGTTTATAGCGCTGCGCACCGGCGGGGAACGCTCGGCAAACTATGCCGCCGTGCTCATAGGCTCGAGCCTCCTGGTCTACGCCGCGTCGCAGTTGGCTTCGCCCCACGCGCTTTACGCGTTTTGCGTCACAATGGGCTTGCTGGGGGCCATCTATGCTTTTCGCGACAAACGTTTTTTCATTTTGCTGCACGTTTCGGCTGTGCTGGCCTTTGTCGTTTACGGACCGGCGGGAGTTGTGCTGCCGTGGCTGAGCCTTTTGGTTCATGCCGTCCTGGCCGGACAGGAGCGTTTTTTCGCCAAAGCGCTGTTTTACTGGCCGGGCTTACTGGCCGCGGCCCTCATAGGCGGGGGATATATTTTTTTCCTCAAGGCCCGAAATCCGTATATCCTGACGCTTATGCGGCACAATATACCCGGCGAAACCTTTTATTCCTTTTCCTCGGTTCTCTGTTTCCTCGCGGTGGGTTTCATTCCGTGGCTGGGGGTGCTGCCCGGGGCCGTCAGCGACGCGATTCCGCCCCGCTGGTGGGTCATTCCTCCCGGCGAAAGGGAAAGGCAAAACTCCCTTCTTTTTGCGTGGAGCGCCGTCTTCCTGTTCTTCGGGGCACTTTCCAGAGACGCTTTGCTTCTCGTCGCCCCGATCCCGGCGATGGGCGTACTTTGCGCGAATCGCCTCGCCCGGGCGGCGGAAAAGGGGGATTCGCGCTTTTTTCAGGACTTTGCCGCCCTGGAAATAGCGCTGCTTGTACCGTTTATTTTCGCAGGTTTGCCGTGGTTTTACGCGGGCGGCAACAAGGAGCTGCGGTACACGCTTATATCGGTAATCCCCTGGGCGGTCTTTTGCCTTCTGTTTCTCCTGGCGGGCTGGCAGTACGCAAGGACTCGTCAGCCTCGTAAATTGATGCTTCACATGAGTATGCTCTCCCTGTTTTCCCTCCTGCCGCTCGCCGGAATTTTCGATTTGATGGGGGAAAGGCTTTCGGTGCGGGATACCGGGCTTTACCTAAGAAATGAAATGAAGCAGGGCGACGTATTGCTTCAATACGCCCTGAACCATCCCTCGCTCTCCTTTTACGTAGGCAGGCCCGACCAGGCTCCCACGCTGGCCCACGTGGCCGTAAACCAGAAAATCCTCGGGCAGGCCATTGCGGAAGACGCGGACCTGAACAGGATGTGGGAAGGGAGCGAACGCGTCTTCATGCTGATCGGACGGCACCAGGCCATTTTGACCCCGCTGCCGCGCGCTGTTTATAACTTACATGAAACCCGCGGCGTAATCGTCCTGAGCAACCAAAGCGGCAACGAACCCCCGCCCGCCACGGGAGCGAGCATGTGACACCGGCGGGCTATTTGGTCAACACCCTTTCATGCGGGTCATACAGCTTGATTTCGCGCTCGCGCAGCTTTAGCAGGATTTCCTTGCGCAATTGGCCTGCGACCCGCAGCGGGCTTTCTTTCTTGCAGTCGTACCAGTAGTAGACGTCGAAATCGATCGAACGCAGAGAGAAATCCGCCAGGACTATGAAAGGCTCCTTTTTTTGGGTCGGATTCCGGTAATTTTTGACCGCCTCGGCCAGAACCGCCCCGGTCTCCTCCGGATCGCACCCGCCCGCTACGCGCACCTTGAAGCTGTTACGCTTCTTCGGTCCCGACTTCGTGTAATTGATTATCTTGTGCTCCATGAAGTAGCTGTTCGGGAGCATGATTTCCGTGCCGTCGAAGGCGTACACACGCGTCGCGCGCGTACCGATCTCCTCGACGGCGCCGGCGGTTCCGTCGATTTCAATGATGTCGCCGTGCCTGAACGAGCGGTTGAAAAGGATCATCATGCCGCTTATCTGGTTGCTGAAGACGACCTTTGCGCCGAAACCCACAGCGAGGGTTACGGCTCCTCCGGCAAAGGCAAAAGCCGTCAGCGGAACGTTTATAACGTCCAGCGCCAGCATGAAGCCGAGTAAGGCAAATAAGTAAAACATAATACGCTGCAGCGCCATGAGAAAGGTGCTGTCGATGCTGCGCCTGTAGGCTACCGCGCGGACGGTGAGGCGCGAGAGGAGCGAACTGACCAGAAGTCCGATTAACAGGGTCGAGACAGCCAGCGTCAGATCGTATGCCGTGACCTCGTAACCTTCCCCGCGCCAGAGAACCTTGCCTTTGTAGGTGTGTATTAAATCGCGGCCTATTTTCGCCGCTCGCCGCGCCAGGCGCACGTTGCCGATCTTCTCCTCCAACTCGTCCACGATGCCCGTGGCGAGCAGGCGCTGGGCGCGGATGGTCATCTCGGCTTTGGAGTACATGTGCATCTGAATTTCCGCGAAAACGTCAAGGATTTGATGCAGTATCCCGTCCGTCTCCGCATCCGCCCTGCGCGTCAGGGCTTCGACAATGAAGTAATTCGACTGGATATTTTCGAGGTTCTGCCGAATGAACTGCTCGTCTTTGTCAACCTGCTCCAGGACATAGCGCGTATCCGAGCGCGCGTTCCAGAGCGCCTCTCCCGCGGTCTCCCCGGTGAAGATATCATGCCGTGTTCTCCAAAGCGCCGTCATATTCAACAGAATCCTGGTCTCGATCATCAGCGCGTGCAGGCGAAGCCGCTCGGCGGTATATCCGGCGGCCAGCAGCGCGGTTTTTGCCCGCGCCGGCGAATCTCCGGCGCTTCTGTACAGAGCGGCCTGCCGCTGCAAAAAATCCTGCCTCAAAGACGCGTAGAGTTCCGGCTGCAAAATACCGGATATCTCCTCGCCGATCCTCGCGAGTCTGTCGATCGTTATTGGAAGCTCCGCCTCGCGCGCGGCTATGATTTCCTGAATCCCGGACAGTATCGGGTCAAGGTCTTCCTTCGTGAAACGTATATTTTCGCGCGTGTTTCCGAGCTGTTCCGCCATCCTTTCATAAACGCCCGCAACCGCTCGGCTGTAAGAAAGCTCTACCTCCATACGGACATAACCGAGGGACAAAGCGACGAAAATTCTCTCGGTCTCCAGTTGCTCCTCGGGATTGTTCGTGTTTTCCGCCGAGGAGGCGGCGAGCGCCCGCTGTTTAGCGTATTCGGCAGTCAGCGAATGGAGATTGTCCGCGTGCGCCTTGAGAGCGAGTCGGCAGGATTCCATGCTTTTCAGGAGGCGCGCGTACTCTTCGCGCAATTCGTCGTAGTACGTGATGGAGAACGTGCCGGAGTGGCTGTCCTCACCAAATTTCGGGATGGTGATAGCGGGGGAAACATTCAGATTTTGCAGCGCGCTGAGATAGACCGTGTAGAGGTTTATCAGGTATTTGACAGCGTCGCGGCGGCTTTGCGCCTCGTCTGAAAGCTCGGCCACGCGCCTGCGGGTTTCTTCAACGCTCATGAGTTCGCCTATCAGCTCGCGCGACTCCCGCATGATCCGCCCGTAACGAAGGGCCTCCGCCTCCGTCAGTATCCGCAGCGAGACGAGGCCGGCCAGGTCACCGGCATAGGACGCTCCGCCGTGAAAGAGCGTAAAAAAGCACAAAAACGACAACAGCGCGAACGTCTTTAAGAATGACATTGAGGTATGCGCGTCGGGCATGATTGAATCAACTCGGATACGCGCAGCTCCCCCCTTATGCCGAAGCGGGTGATGGCGAAATCGTAGCGGGTAGGGTCATCCGGAGAAAAGGCGGCGAAGGCGTGCGTTATTTCGAGCGCGGTTTTAAGGTCGGCCTGCTTGCGCTCAGTCAGTCCCAATTGGCGGGCAATATTGTGAACGTGCGTGTCGGTGGGCATAACCAGATCCCTGGGCGAGAAAACCGTCCAGCCTCCGGGATCCACCTCGTCGCGCCTCGTCATCCATTTCAGGAACAGAAAAAGGCGTTTACAGGCGCTGCCGTCCCCCGGCGAGGGCAGCATAGAGAAGCCGCCCCGCGCCGGGGAGAGCGCGCGGGAAAAGATGTCGAGCGCCGGGAGCACAGAGCCTCCTTCTTTCAGGCAGCGCCGCATGAATTCCTCAAGAGAACCGTGAGAGCGAATGGTTTCCGAGACGCGCGCCAGCAGGTCAGCCATGTGTCCGCCGGTGGTGAACCGGTGTTTGAAATTTTTGTAGGCTTCATTCAGCGCGGGGCGCAAATCGAACGAATTTTGCGTCAAAAAGTCGCGAGGACGGGCCCCAAGAGGGGTTAACGCCTTTTCCACGCTTTTCAATATCTGCCCCACCCGCCCGTAAGCCAGACATGAAGCGACGAGCCCCGCAATCTCACGATCCGGCGGCTCGTCGTAATTGTACAAAAACTCCAGAGGGTCGGGATGAACCAGCTCCCGCCTGTTGTAGACAAGGTAAAGCCCTTCAAGAAAAGCCTTCACAATTCTGTAAACATCCCTTCATTTTTATACCCTGGCGACCCCTGTCCGGCGGGCCGCTAAAGCCACGGATTCGGCCACGGCGTCGCATACTCGCGAATCGAAGGCCGCCGGCATGATGCAGTCCCTGTCGAGCTCCACGTCGGAAACCAGCTTGGCCAGCGCGCGGGCAGCCGCTATTTTCATCTCGTCGTTAATGTCATAGGCCCGGACGTCGAACACTCCCCTGAAAATGCCGGGGAAGGCGAGCACGTTGTTGATCTGGTTGGGAAAGTCGCTCCGGCCGGTCCCCACTATGGCCGCCCCAGCGGCGTAGGCCTCGTGCGGCATTATCTCGGGAATCGGGTTCGCCATGGCGAAAATCACCGGATACCTGGCCATGCTTTTTACCATTTCCCGCGTGATGGTATTCGGCGCCGACACTCCAATGAGCACGTCAGCCCCTTTGACGACTTCGGCCAGGCTCCCCTTTTTCCCCTGCCTGTTCGTCAGAGTCGCAATCTCCTCTTTTACCGGATTCAGGCCGTCGCGACCGTAGTATATCGCGCCCGCGCGGTCGCACATCACCACGTCCTTTAACCCTACCGCCATGAGCAGCTTGGCGATGGCGACGCCGGCAGCCCCCGCGCCGCTGATGACGACTCTGATTTTTTCAAAGTTCTTTCCGACGACTTTCATGGCGTTGAACAGCGCCGCCAAGGTTACGACAGCCGTACCGTGCTGGTCGTCGTGGAAAATGGGTATGTCACAGCGCTCTTTCAGCTTACGCTCGATATCGAAACAACGAGGCGCAGAGATATCTTCGAGGTTGACGCCGCCAAAACTGCCCGCCAGCAGCGTCACAGTATCGACGATTACGTCCACGTCCTGGGAACGGATGCACAAAGGAACCGCGTTTACCCCTCCGAACGTTTTGAAAAGAACGCACTTTCCCTCCATGACCGGCATCCCGGCCTCGGGGCCGATGTTCCCCAACCCAAGCACCGCGCTGCCGTCCGTCACAACGGCCACGGTGTTCCAGCGCCCCGTAAGTTCGTAACTCCTGGAGATATCTTTATGAATTTCGAGACACGGCTGAGCTACGCCCGGCGTGTATGCTAGGGCCAGATCCTCCTTGCTGGAGACGGATACCTTTGGAACGACATCCAGCTTACCTCTCCACTGGTAGTGCAACTCAAGCGATTTTTCAGCGTAGTTCATTTTATCACTCCTAAGGTATTATATTATGCGTAGACCCCGGGCGTACCGCTTTATAATCATACAGGTAGACAAATCGGCACAGGGAAATTCTTCCGATGTTTCTGACGGGAATAACAGCACAAAAATCTAAGGGAA
>Ga0099364_10010023_pt1 | contig 13088 bp, 9 predicted proteins | sample TergutTh196P3_FD_73070 | JGI IMG/M metagenome (GOLD analysis project Ga0099364, IMG submission 73070) | Microcerotermes parvus P3 segment gut microbial communities from Pointe-Noire, Republic of the Congo - Th196 P3 | ecosystem: Host-associated > Arthropoda: Insects > Digestive system > Gut ...
GCTATGATGTTGTCCGGCGCGTCGAGGGCAAGCTCAGAGAATCCCAATATGCTGTTCATCGGGGTTCTGATTTCATGGCTCATATTCGCGAGAAACTGGCTTTTTGCCTTGTTGCTCTCCTCGGCTATTTCTGCCCGGCGCATTGCGGCAGCCATTGTCTGCCGGTTTACCGCGTTTGCCAGCATATACGCCACGGAGTTGAGGATGCTGACCTCGACTTCCGAAAATCTGCGGGGGTTCAGGTAGTCGTCGATGCAGCAGATGCCCCAGAAGCGGCTTTGCAGAAATATTGGTATGACCAGAACTGACGTCACTTTGAAGATGCTAAGGAACTCTTGGTCTTCGCGCGATAGCTCTGATACCGGGCCTTGTATGTAATCCCCTCGTATCAACCGGCTTTCCCATTGCGGCGATTCTTTGTACGAAAAGCTGAATGCGGGGAATATTGGCGTTATTTCAATGCCTTTTTCGCTGAGCCAATAATGCTTCAAGACGGCGTAGAGTTCACCTTCCCTCATTTCGTTCTGCCAGAGTTCAACGCAGTCCACGTCCACGCAGCAGCCGATTATTTCCATGCCTTCCCTTATGGAATCATTGAATGTTTCATCTTCCCCGGCTGTTAGCAGGACGCTTGCCGCCTGGTTTACCGCAAGGAGCAGGTTGTTCTGCTGCTCCAGGGCTTTTTCTATTATCTTTTTTTCTGTTACGTCCCTTATGGCGCCGGATACCATTATTGGGGCACCGCTGCTGTCCCTCAATGTCGTCCCAAAGCCGTCATAGTGCCGGTATCCGCCGCTTTTATGCTTGAGGCGGTATTCTATGTCGTAGGGGGTTTTCCCTGTGTAGTCGTTTATGTGCGCCGCGTATGCGGCAATCGATTTTTCCCTGTCATCAGGGTGCAGGCGGTCGCTCCAACTGCTCAGCACATTCGGAAAATCGTTTTCATCGGAGAATCCCAGCATAGTGCGGAATTCGGGCGACCATATGAATCTGTTGTCTGGGTTTACGGGGTCATCAACAACGACTTCCATGCTCCATAGCGCAATATTCATTGCTTCGCTGGCGAGTTTGAAGTTCAAAAGCTCATACTGTGCCGCGAGGGTCTGCTCGAGAATCGTTATCCGGGATAGCACGCGCATTTTGACTATCTCGGGGTTGAAGGGTTTTGTTATGCAGTCAACCGCCCCCAGGGTCAATCCTTTTATCTCGTCATTGCCGCCGCTTTGTTCCACAATGAGCATTATGGGTATGTTTTTCGTTCTTTCGGATTCCTTCAGCGCGATAAGGGCTGTGTATCCGTCCATGTCCTCTAGTTCTGTGCCGAGTAGAATGATGTCGGGCATATGGCTTTCCGCCGCTGAGATGGCGCCTTTTCCGCTTTTTTCCACAAAAATGGCGTATTCGGCGTCTAAGGTGTTTGATAGGGCCGCGGCATTTGATTCTTCGCCGTCCGCAATCAATATGCTGTGTTTTTTTGATTCGTTCATGATCTATGCCAACCTTTTTAAGACCTTTATGCACATTATACCATGTTTACATGGTATAATGTCAATCAGTGGCTTTTTTGTGGGTACTTATCCCAAGGTTACGATACCATTAGTTCGGTGCATGGAAAAGATGTGTATTTTCTGCCCCTTGTCGCTAGGCGGCGCGTCCTTGCGCCTACTAGCGAGCGCTCCACCATCCTTGGTTTCGCTCTGCGGGGCATAAAACACACATCTTTTCCAGTTAGGTCTGAATTTCAACTTTATTTAAGGAGGGGATCGGGTTTGAAAGAGACGCTTAAAAATTATGTCAACCCTTGGAATATTGCTGTTGTCGTCATTTTGGCTTTAATCTATCCTTTGATTACAGCGGTGCAGAGTCTGGCGTTTTTTGAGAATTGGAGCACTAACCTTGTTACGCTATTCCTCGCGGTGGTAGTAGGGCTGCCTATATCCGGCATTATCATGTTAAATGAAAAAAGGTATATCCGAAAAGCAGAAATAGCGTTGGCGATCAGAAACGAGGATGCGCGGTATTATGAATCTGAAAAACTGCTAAAGTCCATTACGGTCAATATAAAAGATTCCATGCTGCCGAAAAAGCTGATCGAGCCAAAAGCCCGGCTTGTGAAGAACCGGGTCGTTTACTTGATGGGCAGGGATGAGTTCAACGCTGCTCTTGGCAATTTAGATTGGATTGCTTCAATGACTGTACGGATGAAACCTTTGGATGAAAATTCTTCTTTTATTGACATTCGCGAGGAGTGCGTAGCGCTTGCTTCGATTTCGCTAAGCCGCCTTGGTGAGATTTTCAGCGCTGAGCGGAAACTGGCGCCCCTCCTGGCACGGCTGCCTTTGCTTGATGAGCGGGGCCGCCAGATAATCGAGGATGCGCAAGTCGAGCTGGCCCTGGCGAAGCGGGTAAGGAGAGGGGGTGAGCTTTGAGCTGTAAGCTAGTGCAGCTGTTCAACAGTTCGTCAGGACGATTGTTTCATGTGCTGTTGAGTCTTTAGTTCCAGTCAAGCGCTTCCGGTTTTGTTTGGGTTTCAAAAATTTTGTTGTACACCGGGGAGTTCATCATTCTCATCAGCTCGTACCGCTTTTCGTTGTAGGGCTCATCAGGAAATGCGCGCATCAGGGCGTCTGAGCGGGCGCGTACGCCTTCCCTGAATTCGAGGTGTGTGAGTATATAGAGGTCGCCACGAAGGATGCCACGCACAACGCGCTCCCCAATTTCCTCCGGAGTTTTCACAAATCCTTCCAGGGGCGACAAATCAACGTCTTTCGGCGGCTCGCGCCTGGTGCGCGGTTCTTGGGAGGGCGTTTCGTCGCGCAGTTGTTCAGGGCGGACTTCCAGCGACGAGGGCGTGATATTTGTGGTTACGGGGCCGGGGCAAAACGCCGAGGCTCCTATGTTTGTCCCCGATAGGTCTGAGGCAAGCGTCTCCATTATGCCGATTACCGCGTGCTTGGTCGCGGAATACAGCCCTGCGCCCGGGACGACCGAAAGGCCTGCCATTGAAGCGGTTGATACGATGTGTCCCGGTTCGCCGTGCGCCAGGATGCGCGGCACTATTGTCAATATGCCGTTCATTACCCCGTATATGTTGACTCCGATAATGTAGTCGCAATCCTTGAACGAGGATTTCCATATCGGCCCGAACGGCACTTCCACGCCTGCATTGTTAATAAGTACGTGGATTTTTTCAAATTTCGCTTCTGCCTCATCCGCCGCTTTTTTATATGCTTCGCGGTCTGTTACATCCAACTCGATGCCGATTGCCGGCAAGCTGTTTTCTTCAAAATAAGGCAAAGCTTCGTCAATCGCGCTCCGCCGCACGTCGGCAATTACGACTTTCATCCCTGCTTTGCCGCATGCTTTCGCTATGCCTAGCCCGATACCGCTTGCGCCGCCGGTGATAAATGCTGTTTTTCCTGCTAAGTCTCTCATTTAATGCTTCTCCTAACATTCAGGTTTGATATGGTATTATAAGTAATGCCTGAGCATATTCAAAACAGCGGTAAAATCGAGCGGTTTCCCTAAATGGTCGTTCATGCCTGCATTAAGGCAGTTTTCAACATCCTCTTTGAACACATTCGCGGTCATGGCAATAATCGGAATGTTCTTGGCCTTCTCATTATCAAGTGCGCGGATGGTGCGTGTAGCCTCCAGCCCGTCCATTTTAGGCATTTGAAGATCCATAAAAATCATATCGTATTTTTCCGGCGCTTCGCTAAACATACGGACAGCTTCGGCGCCGTTTTCCGCGCAGTCGATTCCAATAAGCGAAGGCTCAAGCAACGCCAGAACAATTTCGCAGTTTATGTCCACGTCTTCAGCAAGCAAAATGTGGCGCCCCTCAAAAGTAACGTCAGCCTCCTTCGCCGCCCTGTCTGTTTTTGCTTTGCTCATGCCAAGAATCTCGTTTGTAGTATTGATTATTTGCGACGGGAAAAAAGGCTTGCTGACAAACACGTCGATTCCTGCTTTTCTTGCTTCGCTTTCAAACTCGTCAAAGTTATTGAAATCAAAAAACATGGCAATAGTAGCATCGTACCCGGCGGAATCCAGTTCACGTATTGCTTTTACCAGGCTCGAACCGCTCATATCAGGCAAATCCCAGCCTATGAAATAAATGCTGTAGGCTCCATTTTTTTTGACAAGGCCGATAGCGTCCCCGCCACTCAGAACCGTATCGCAGCGAGCCCCGAACTCCCCTGTGATCTTACTAAAAAACGCCACAGTGTCAGCATCATTATCGGCTACAAGAATACTGACGTTGCTCCAATCAAGGCCATGTCCAAGCGGCGCATGCTCGTCTTTTTCGTTGCGTTCCAGTTGAACCGTAAAAGTAAAAGTTGCGCCTTTTCCCAGCTCGGACTCAACCCATATTCTGCCGCCCATCATTTCCACAATATTCTTGGAAATCGCAAGGCCAAGCCCTGTGCCTCCGAACCTGCGGGATATGTTGCTCTCGGCTTGCTGGAAAGACTTGAAAAGGCCTTGCTGCTGTTCGGGGCTGATTCCGATTCCCGTGTCGCTGACCGCTATTTTTATGGTGCAAACGCCATCATTTTCGCCAAGGTAATACGTCCCGACGCGGATAAAGCTATCCTCCGGCGTAAATTTCACCGCGTTGCCGATAAGATTTGTGATAACCTGCGCCAGACGCTGGTCGTCGCCTACTAAAAATTCCGGAATATCCCTGTCAACATAGATTTTGATTCTCTGGCGCTTTTCAACTATTTTGTAATTCACGACTGTCATTACCCGCTGCAGCATTCTTTCAAAATTGAACTCCACGGGGGACAAGTCAAACTTGCCCGCTTCAATTTTTGACATGTCGAGAATATCGCTGATAACTCCGAGTAAGTGGTTTGATGCGTCCTCAATCTTGCTGAAGCTGTAGTTTTTGCGCTCGATGTCGGTAGAGGATTTCCCGATAGCCGTCATTCCGATGATCGCGTTCATCGGCGTGCGCATCTCGTGGGACATCATGGAAAGGAATGACGATTTAGCCTTGCTTTCTTCCTCGGACTTGTTTTTTTCCGTCGAAAGCCTAAGGAGGATGTAGCTCAAAATGCAGGCCAAAATAAAACCCAAAGCGGTCAGCATCGCAATAGTGTTGTATAAATCAGCGTAATAGCTCCCCGTCGGCATTACAACGCCGACATACCAACCGTTGAATAGCTGCTTGAAATAAACTATCGCAGCCGTGCCGTCCGTGTCTCTGATCCGTTCTGCCGACACGCCTCGGTGGATGCGCAGCGCATCCGCTATCGAGACGTAGCTGCTGCCCAGATCCTGGAGGCGGGCGTTGCTGACGTCTTTATGAGGGTGGGCTATGATGTGCAGGTATTGGTTTACTATCATGCCGTAGCCGCCGGCGACGAACTGCAATGATCTCGCATATTCCGTCAGCCATGATATATCGATGTCCAACGCCAGCACTCCATAGTAATCGCCGTTTTTTCCATAAATCTCCTGCGCCATCGCTATAACAAGCAGGCCTGTATTCGCGTCTATGTATGGCGCCGTATAATCTACTTCTGAGCTTCTCACCGCCAGTTGATACCAAGGGCGCTGCTGTGGAACATAGCCTTCTCCGGGCGTCCAGCCCGAGCCTGTAAAAAACTCGCCGTTAATAAACCCGAAAACATCAATAAAGCCCTCGATGCCGTCTTCCTGCGCGATCAGGGTCTGTGTCGTCTGCTCCAAATACCGGCGCACTATATCATTTGATTCGCCTCTGTCAAGGATATCTTGAATGGCCGTATAGATATTATCGAATGCGACTTTTGGCTCCCTCATGTAAGCGAGTACGGTCTTCTCCGTCTCATCCAATGCGATCGTCACAGCCGAAAAGGAAGTATTTCGCAAGGTGTGCCCGACAAAGAAGCACCCTATTACTACCATAAGCGCAAAAGCGATGAACACAAAAAGCACTTGTGCGTAATCCCTTCTTAGCAAATTCTTCCTCATCGCCTGAACAGCCTCCTTCCCGATCAATGTCAACAGGTTAACGATTATTAATCAGTCGAGCAAGGTAATATTGCGATAATACCAGTTTATGCCGCCGGTTATCTCGCTGTCCGGCAAAGTTCCGCCGGCTTCGCCTATCAGCCGGCCATCGTTTGTTTCCATCACGCCGTCAAAAACATTAAAGCTGCCGCTTATTATGCGCGCCCTTGCTTCAGCGATCGCTTCAGCCATACCGGGTGTGGCTAACGCAGGGGCTAAAGGTGCAATGTCTACCATCCCGTCCGTCAGTCCGCCGAAATGCGGCTGTGTCGTGAAGCTGCCGTCGATAATGCTGCCAATCAGAAAGGTGTAATAAGAACCCCAGTTCCATATGGCGGACGTCAAAACAGCGCCGGGCGCCTCAGCGCTCATGTCTACATTGGTGCCTATCCCCCACACTCCGGCGTTCTCGGCTGCAATCTGCGGCTCGGCGGTGTCGCAATGCTGCGCGATGACGTCGCACCCTTCGTCAAGCAGAATCTGCGCAGCCCTGCGCTCGCCTGCGGGATCAAACCAGCTGTTCGTCACGCTCACATATATCCGCGCATCGGGGTTCACGCTTTCCACGCCCATCGCAAAAGCATTGAGCCAGCCGGTCACCTCGCTGTTCGATATGCCTTGCGCCGCAACAAAGCCGATCTTTCCGGTTTCCGTCCTTAATCCTGCGGCGATGCCTGTAAGATACCGTGCTTGGTAAAGACGTCCGAAGTAATTCGTAAAGTTTGTATCATTGCTTTTATACCCTGACGCATGCGCAAAAATGACGTTTGGATGCTCGGCTGCCATTTGTTCGCAAACATCCATAAAACCCCAACTGGGGGCAATAATGATGTTCGCGCCCTCGGCAATCGCCTCGCTGATCGCATACTCGATATTGCCTGCGTTTTCTTCGCTGACATTGAACTTTCGGGTGATCTGTTCGTCGCTGAGTCCGAATTCCTGCTGAACTTCTCTTATGCCCATGTCATGGGCATAAGACCATCCGCTTTCTGCCTCGTCCAAGAAAATAATGCCTATCATGACGTCGCTTCTATTGAGCGGCGTACCCGGGCTCCACTTCACCGCTTCATCTGATTTGCATCCGGTCAAACACGCCGCGAACAGCAAAAGCAAAAAAAGAGACGCCGCCATTTTCATGTTTTTCATCCTGACCCTCCCGGAACTGATGTATTGGTTATACGAAGACAGTATACCGCACAACGCTGCATCGTTCAAGAATTTTCTTAATTCTTAATGCGGGCTTGCCTCTGAATCTGTAACTGGTCACGGGGGTCGATACCATTAGTGCGGTGCATGGAAAAGATGTGTATTTTCTGCCCCTTGTCGCTCGGCGGCGCGTCCTTGCGCCTACGAGCGAGCGCTCCACCATCCTTGGTTTCGCTCTGCGGGGCATAAAACACACATCTTTTCCAGTTGAAGCTGACCTGTAACCGTGTACAGCCTGTATCAATACCATACGTCCAGGGCAATCACAAGATAGAATTTTGCACAAAGATTTTGACGATATCCGTAGGGGACAGGCTTGCCTGTACCGCGATGTCTGTAAAAACCCAGCCGAAACGGGACGGGCAAGCCCGTCCCCTACGATGGGTTTTTGTATTTTGACGACAAATGCGATTGCCCTGCCATACGTCCAATGCTTCTTGTTTTCAGCCCTTTTTTGTGGTATCTTTGTTTCACAAAGCAATGCGGGGTGGTGCATGATGAGAAAACTGCCGTTGGGGATTCAGAGTTTCAAGAAAATAATCGAAGGCGACTATGTTTATATTGATAAGTCGCAATACATTTATAACCTGATAAACGGCGCTAGCTACTATTTCCTGTCGAGGCCGAGGCGATTCGGGAAATCGCTTCTTTTGGACACGATTGGCGAAGCCTTCGGCGGAAATAGGGAGCTGTTCAAGGGGCTTTGGATATATGATTCGGACTATGACTTTGCCGAGCATCCCGTTATCAGGCTCGATATGAGCAATATATCCAATAAGACGCCTGATGTGTTGGAGGCGTCCATTTTGTCGCGCTTGAAAATCGCTTATGACGAAGAAGGATTTACTATCGAAGATACTATCGCTTCAAACGCTTTTGTCAGGCTTATCATGCTGCTTCACAAGAAATACAACCAAAGGGTCGTCGTGCTCATTGACGAGTACGACAAACCCATCCTTGACCATTTGACTGACATTGAGACAGCCGAGGCTAACAGAAAGGTGATCAGGGGGTTTTACGGCATTCTCAAATCAATGGACCCGCACCTCAGGTTTACGATGATAACGGGCGTCACCAAGTTCACGAAGACATCTATTTTCTCGGAACTCAACAATTTGACAGACTTGACAATGTCTGAAGCTTATGCGGGGATATGCGGCATCCCGGTAGAAAGCCTGGGCGAGTATTTCAGCGATCATATAGCTGGCTTGTCTGAGCACAAGAGGTTTAAGCAGTGTGACAGCATCCAGGATCGAATACTGGAGTGGTATGACGGCTACTCATGGGACGGGGGTTCAAGGCTCCTAAATCCTTTCTCGCTGCTTAATTTCTTTAACGACAAGAAGTTCGGGAGCTACTGGTATGCGAGCGGCACCCCGTGGTTCCTTATTGACATGTTAAAAAAGAAGCCGGAGTCATATCTAACGCTCAAGAACCTCGAAATTGAGGAACAGGATCTTGATTCTTTTGACATCCGTAAAATGGAAATAGAGCCCCTGCTGTTTCAGACTGGGTATCTTACGGTAAAAGAAGTTATTGAAACAAGGGGCGCGCCGATATACGCCCTTGAGATACCGAACTATGAAGTCAGGGACGCGTTTAACATGCAGGTGGTTTCGGGCCTGACCGAGAGCGGCGACGTGTATGCCAATCGTGCGCACAGGGAAATCCGCAAGGCGCTGGAGGGCGGCGACCTAGAGAAAATGCTCGATATTATGCGCGGGCTTTTCGCTTCTATCCCATACGAGCTTCATGTAGACCGCGAGGCGTATTACCACTCGATATTTTATGCCGCAATGACCCTGCTCGGGTTTGACCTGGATGTGGAGGTGTCGGTGTCTAAGGGCAGGGTGGATGCGGTGCTTGAGCTTGATGACAAGGTGTATATCGTGGAGTTCAAGCATGAAAGCTGCGCGCATGATGCAAGTGCAGAGGAAAAGCAGGAGCTTTTTGAAAAGGCACTCGATGAAGGGATGGCGCAGATAAAAGACAGGGGCTATTATAAAAAGTATGTAGGTAGCGGCAAAGCCATATACCAAGCAGCTTTTGCCTTTCTCGGCAGGGACGATATCGAGTTTAGGGTTGAGGTGATGTGAGGTAGGGGGCGACCCTTACTTGTAATAATCCTTTACTTTTTCCTCGTAGAATTTCCTCACTATGTCGCGCTTCGGGTTTGGATCAGGCCCCATTGGGCCGGCTGATGCGCTGAACGAGAACCTGCCGCCGGGCAGGAATGTATCTGCATATTCCTCAAGCGCCTCAATTAGCTCGCTATCGGGGTAGTCCAAGCCGCTGAACTTGCCTTGATTGTCCCAACCGCCCTCAAGCGTCAGCCGGTGCCCGTACTTTTGCTTTATCCCCTTGCAGTCGTTAGTTACCTGAAACGGGTTCCACCCGCAGATTCCCATCTCAAGCCAGTCCTCAAGGAACTGCTCGGACTTGCCGCAGTCGTGCCGTAAAACCATGCATCCGCTTTCGAGCGCAAGGTCGCAGTGAAGCTTATGAAACGGTTTGAAAATCTCACGGTATGTCTTGACGGAAAAGAACGGCGCCCGGTATGCGGCGTCATCGTCCATCAAAATGTATATATCAGGCTTCAGGTACTGCATCTGCTTTTTTGTGACCATGAGGAGGTACTTTGATATCTCCGTCAGCATCGCTATGACTTCCTCCGGCTCCTCAAATACTGCCAGCATCGCGTTTTCAAAGCCCATAAGGCCGACCAGAATGAGAAAATAATCGCCGCCGTCAACGGCAAGGCAAAGGTTCTCCCTGTCGATGTCCTCCTGGGCTTTTTTGTAGTACCCTTCCCAGTCGCGGCCGGATACATCGCGGATTTTAAGCTGGTCGCGCCATTTCGTTATATCTTCGACTACTACGATGCCCGGCTTTGGCATAGCGCCGAAGTTCAGGTCCTCCGATGGCGTAAAAGTTATGCCCAGGCTCGTAACAAAGTCCTTGCCGTCCGGCAAATTGTTTGGGGTAAGCATCTCGTCGTGAAGCGGCTTCATGTGGGGGACTAAAAACCCGGCGGGAACAAACTCAGGAATCTCCCCGCGCAGCGTGCGCAAATAGTTTTCTTTTGGCGTAAGTTTCATAGTCAAATCCTCCAAGCAAAAGTATAAATTCTATTTTCAGTGTTTACATTGGTTTAATGATAGTGATATTATAAGCGATAAAGAAAAAAATTAAAAGGAGAAAAACAATATGGCATCAACTTACAAACATGTCTTCACTCCAATCCGCATCCGGGGGATCGACTTCAAAAACCGCATAGTCCTCGCTCCCCCGTCACCGAACCGCGGTGACCCCAACGGCCTTTTCACTCATGAACTGGTCGACTGGATGCGCATGTTCGCGCGCGGCGGGGTAACAACGTTGTACTTGGGGAACGCGTCCATTGACATCACCGAGTGCAAGGACGAGGAATGCCAGCTTGATCTTTCAAATCCGGTTTCGCCCCTGGGTTTGTCATGGTATGCAGAGATGTGCTCTGCGTTCAACTGCCATGCATCGCTTGAAATAAACCACAACGGAAAAGACACGGCGTTTGAAGCAGTCGGCCACGCTCCATACTCAGCTTCGGCAATTATAACCACTTCGGAGATATCGCGTGCTAAAAGGCTCGGGCGCGAGCCTGTCCGGGCGATTGAAATGACGAAAGAGAAAATCAATGAGACTGTTGACAAGTTTGCCAATGCGGCTTTTATGATGAAGAACGCCGGCATGGACATAGTGCTGGTTCACGGCGGGCACGGCAACCTGATCTCGCAGTTCACAAGCCCCATGTACAACTTCCGGACGGACGAATACGGCGGCGATACAAAAAAACGCGCCCGTTTCGCTATTGAAGTGTGCGATGCGATCCGCAAAAAATGCGGCGAGGATTTCGTAATAGAGTACCGCATTTCCGCAGACGAGATTGCGCCGGAGGGGATGCATTTTGAGGAGACCTTGGAACTCATCGGCTATCTGGAGCCCCACATTGACATTATCCATGTATCCGCCGGCATCCATTCCGACTTTGATATGCAATACTACCGCAACTGGTGCCAGAATTACCTGATGCCGCAGATGTACAATGTCCATTATGCCCGCGATGTTAAAAAAGCTTACCCCAACCTGCTTGTCACTACAGTCGGCTCTATAGTCAGCATCGACCAGGCCGAGGAAATCATCGCAAATGGCTGGGCGGATTTCGTTGCTATGTGCCGTCCGCTGATGGCGGATCCGGACATGCCGAGGAAGTACGCCGAAAACCGCCCGTTGGACCGCCGCCCATGCCTGCGCTGCGACCAGTGCGCACGATTTGTCCCTACGAAGTTAGTCAACTGCGCTGTTAACCCGTTCTCCGGCTTGACGAACTTGTTGAAAGACGGGACAGTGCCGGAAGCAAAGTATAAAAAGAAAGTCGGCATAGTCGGGGGAGGCCCCGGCGGCGTATATGCGATGATGGCTGCATGCGACCGCGGCCACGAGGTCATCTTGTACGAGAAGACTGACAGGCTTGGAGGCAACCTCATCGGCGCGGCGGCGCCTCCGGACAAGATCGACATGCAGGACTATTTAGCATGGTTCAATCGCGAAGCATCCAAATACCCCGCCACGATCAAACTGAATACCGAAGCCACAGCACCGATGCTGGAGCTAGAGAATTTCGACGCGCTTATAATTGCCGTCGGCGCGGAAGCGGTTATCCCGGATATCCCCGGCATTGACAAACCGCATGTCCACTGGGCTCCGGATGCCGAAACAGGCAAGTGCAAAGTCGGAGATAAGATAGTCGTAGTCGGGGCAGGCTCGATCGGCCTTGAGGCGGCGCTTGACTTTTTTGACAAGGGCAAGAGCGTGGAAGTAATTGAATTGGCGGATCCGGAGACAGCTAGATTGAATCTTTATAAAAGCTCCCGCCAAGGCGGGCAGGAAGCGCTCAACTTACTGGAAGAAAAGAAAGTTAAAATACACTACGATACCTGCCTTGAGGAAGTCAAGGACGACAAAGTAGTCTGCAAGGGTTCCGACGGCAATAAGTTTGAAATCGAGGCTGACACGGTGCTGTACGCGGTCGGAATGCGCCCACGGCATGAGGTCGTGGACGCCCTGCGTCACGCCGCGCCGGAAGGGTCTGTCTATATCGTCGGAGACGCGATAAAAGTCGCCCGCTTAACCGAAGCGACAAACGCTGCTTTCCAAGTAGGCCTGAGCTTATAATGCTAATGCGGCCTGAGGCGCGCTGCATTAGGCAAGGCTGAGAATAGATATTGAACCGATGTCCAAGTCAAAGCCGTCCATGCCATACATGGGCGGCTTGGCTATCCCTATTCCGAAGGGATCAATATCGCGCAGATTAGGTATGTGCCCCAGCCGATGCCCGGGATTATAACTGCGAGTATACGAATAATGACCGGGTCGATGTTCAGGTATTCGCCGAGCCCTCCGCAGACTCCTGCGAGAATGCGGTTGCTGCGCGAGCGATATAGGCGTCTTTGTCCCATAGTGGTTCTCCTTTTAAGATTTGCAAAGATATATTCGCGATCGTAAATATTTACAGTTCCTGTATCATCTAATTAACCATTCATAGTCTTGCCGGCAATCGACTATAAAGTCAACAAAGACGTCTGTGCCGGCAATTTCATATATCACCAAATATCGTTTGCATGACAGCATTTTACGATATCGGTTATCTGTAATAAACGGATTGTTGTATGTGGGGAAGCGCTGAGGGTGGTTTGACAGTGATTCAATGTCGAAAAGGATGTCTTCCATTAGCTTTTTCGCGGCGTCCCGGCTGACATTTGCCAGAAAATCGATATGGCTGTCAAGCATGGAAAGCGCCGCGTCTGAGACAATTACATCTTATTCTGCATCCGCCATAC